>Ga0180007_10001153_pt1 | contig 37843 bp, 31 predicted proteins | sample MM_PC_MetaG_FD_121122 | JGI IMG/M metagenome (GOLD analysis project Ga0180007, IMG submission 121122) | Groundwater microbial communities from the Aspo Hard Rock Laboratory (HRL) deep subsurface site, Sweden - MM_PC_MetaG | ecosystem: Environmental > Aquatic > Deep subsurface > Groundwater... | reverse complement strand
ATTGCCGGATTTCAAGTTACTTGCAAACCATGGCCAGTCAAGGAGTCAATCCGCTTGTTGCTATTCAGATAGCTTTGACAGGTAAGGCTTTGGAAGTTGAATCGGATAGGGGTGAGTAGTTACTAAAAATTAATAGTTACCTTTCTCTATTCTTTAATATAATGAATATCAAAAAGATACAGGTTTACAGAAATGCTCATAGCTTAATATTGTTACTCCTCATTTCCTGCTGGGTAGGACCAAGTCAAGCCAAAATCTGCTCAAAAGATAACTGGTGCTGGGAGAATCCTCTTCCTCAAGGAAATAATCTTGAGGCTGTTTGGCTAAGCAATGATAATGAAGCCTATGCTGTAGGGCATTCGGGAACGATACTTCGTTTTGATGGTAAGAATTGGAATAAGATGACATCGGAGACCTCACAATCATTACGAGGTGTGTGGGGTAGTGGAAGCAATGATGTCTTTGCGGTAGGAGAATGGAGTACTATCCTCCATTTTGATGGCAGCAAATGGTCGCCAATGTCACCACCATATTATGATCATTTTACCGCTGTTTGGGGGAGTAGCAACAGTGATGTATTTGCTGTGGGTGAAGATGGTGCTATCCAACATTATGACGGCTCAACATGGACTAAGTTTATACTGCCAAGACGTGGAGATTTACAGGGGATTTGGGGGAGTAGCAGTACCGATGTTTATGCTGTGGGTTCTGGTGTTGTTTTACACTATGACGGTAGCAGTTGGACTGAACTATTTGACGAAGGCTTTTATTCTGCTGTTTGGGGTACTAGTGCTAATAATGTTTACGTCACTTCTAACTTTGGCTCTTTGATGAGATTTGACGGAACCAACTGGACTAAGATTCGAACAAACGAACGTTATTCTGGTACATTAGCAGGGATATGGGGCAGCAGTGAGAATGACATTTTTTGTGTAGGGACAGATAGTTACGGGTATGATGGCTATATTTTGCACTATGATGGTAGCGAGTGGTCACAGGTGATCACAAATGCAACTGGTACTATAGTTGGTATTTCAGGAAGCAAAGTGGACAATGTTATAGCAGTAAGCCAATATGGAACCATCCTCCACTATAATGGTTCAAGCTGGCCTGATACATTTCCTGAAACCCATAATCAGTCTAATCAGGTATGGGGAAGTAGTGAAAACGATATCTATGTAGTGGGGCTCAGGGCCGCTGCAGTTAAACATTATGATGGAAAAACATGGTCAACGGTATTTACACCTAACATTGACTATCTATTAGGAGTTTGGGGAGGCAGTAGTAACGATGTGTACGTTGTTGGCGTAAAGAACCCAACTTGGGAGCAACCCAGTACAGGTTTCATTTACCAATACAACGGCAATAACTGGTCGAATATATTAACTTTATCCAACCAGAGTTTCCATAGTGTTTGGGGAGTGGACAATACTGATATATTTGTGCTTGGAAAGCCAGGCACTATACTGCATTATGATGGTGATAGGTGGTCCTTACAGGACTCCGGAACCACTGATTATTTGGCTGGCATATGGGGCTATAGCAGCAACGATGTTTTTGCTGTAGGGGATCATGGCTCAATAGTGCACTACGATGGACATACATGGTCAAAAATGGAATCTGGGACCTTAGAGCTGATCAACGACGTTTGGGGTACAAGTAGTAGTAATGTTTATGCTGTGGAGAATGATGATGGGATCGTTTTTCACTATAATGGTTCTGATTGGTCTAAGTTGAATACTGGTAAAGCAGTTAACTATAGAGGGATTGGAGGTAGCAGTGCAAATGATGTGTATGCCGTTGGTTGGTATGGCACTATCATGCACTATGATGGCACAGGATGGTCGAACAAAGTATCTGGGACAGGACAGTACTTGCAGGACGTTTGGTGTGAGTCAGAATATGATTGTGTCGTAGTGGGAAATAATGGAGCTATTCTCCATAGAAAGATGCACGCAGGCCCAAGTATTGTGCCTCCCCTGATGATTCTCCTGAATTAGTAGTACTGAAAGGTATTCATTTCAATAGGTTCGGCCTCATTACGGGATAATGGAATATCCAACATATAAATACTGAGGCTTCTTGACTACCACTGCACGCTTTCAAGACCCCAAAAGAGAAGAGAAAGCACACTCCGATATACAAAGCGACACGAGAGCGGCTGTAGATTCTCTTTCCCAGCTGAAAGGAGTCAACTGACCCTTTGAAGAACGATCAGAGACCAAGCCGGGCAGAGGCTTCACGGGTATTTTAATCTGGACAATACGATCACGCTGAAGAAGCTTACCCAACAATACAGTCCGGGTGCTCCTCCTTCACCCCTTTAGTGGCCCTCAAGACTCAACCGATGGTCAAACAATTTCTACCACTTGTTTTGCTCTGGTATAACAGTTTATCAGCTCTTTTTAACAGGCTGTCCATGGTATCATTTTCACTGGCGATAGTCGCTCCAAGGGAAATGGTGACCTGCAGCTTTTTATCATCACGAGTTAAGTATGAATTTTTCACAAGATGCCGCATTCTATTTCCCAGGTTTTCGAGGTCAGAAGCACCTATATTAGGGATCAGGCCAATGAACTCTTCGCCTCCCCAACGGCCATAGAGATCAAAGGGTCTGGCGTTGGCAACAAAAGTATTTGCCACAAATTTGAGGACATCATCCCCTAGATAATGGCCATAGTTGTCATTAAATTTTTTAAAATGATCAATATCTATGAACAAGACACCAAAAGGGAGATTAAAACGTTTTTTCTCTTCGAATTTGATCCGGAGTTCTCGATCGATATAATTTCGATTGGCTAACTGGGTCAGACTGTCAAGAAGGGCCAGTTTTTCAAGCTCTTTGACCCGCAAGGCATTGGTGGTCTGGTTACTGATATCTGTAAATAATTCTATGCCGCCGATCACATGACCGCTTGCGTCGGTTAAGGTGCTGACACGAATAGAAACAGGTATTCTGTGACCGTCCTTGTGGTGCATATACACTTCAGCCTCACGAGGCGTTCCATCACCTATCGTTGCTGCAAGGGGGCACAATCCAGTGCAAAGCCTCTGTCCCTCACTGTCAACGTGGGCGAGTATGTCATCAGAACAGGATTTTCCAATAACCTCGCTGGCAGTGAAACCGGAGATCTTTTCAGCTGCCTTGTTCCAATAGGCAATGACCCTGTTTTTATCGACAAAATATAAGCCGTCATGGAGATTTTCAATTATCCTTACATAGGATTCTTTTTCCAATCTCATAGAATTTCCTCTCACATTTTTTTTGAAATAATCATATCTCAGCAGACGGGTCTGCAGTCAAACGCTGCGTTCAGTTGAACCCATATTCAGAGTACCGCGTGTCAGGATATCCTGCAAACCCCATTTGCAAAAATCCCCCCACAACAACACGCCTCCACCAAGGACACACTCTCTTTTTCTTCCCGTTCATGTGGCCAAATGAAGGAATAGGGTTCTGAAACTTCTCAAAATCTACAATATCAACACGTCCAAGCCTGGCATTCCAACCCTGTCTTGGTGGCCCAAAAAGCCCCCCCTTCACTTTGTCCCGAATCCGGGAATGGCAAGACGTTTTTCTACTTTTTTAAGGAGATAGGTGGCAATGCTTACCAGCAAGAGATAGTAACAGGCCACAACAGTGAACGCCTCAGTAAAACGAAAACTCTGGGCAGCAATGGCACGGGCCTCACCGGTCAGTTCAATACAACTGACAATATAGGCAAGGGATGAATATTTAATCAGATAGATCATCTCATTCCCGCATCCGGGAAGGGCCCGCCGGAATGCCTGAGGAATGATAATCCAGACAAGCGCCTGTGTTTTACTCATGCCAAGTGCAGATGCAGCTTGTAACTGCCCGGATTTAATGGCAAGCAAGGCACCTCGGATATATTCCGAATTATAGGCAGAACTGCAAAGGATAAAGCCAATCACAGCAGCGGTATATGCTTCAAAATAAATGCCTATATTAGGCAACCCATAGTAAAGAATAAAGAGTTGCACCATAAGTGGTACACCTCTAAAAATCGCGGTATAGGCATTAAAAAGACGTTGTATCGGCTTGGGACCAAATACACGAAACGTTCCAACAAGAATACCTCCAAGCAGACCAAAAAAAGCCGACGGAATGATGAGCATGGTGCTCATCACCAATCCTCGATTGAGGGCTGGAATAAGTTCGTTCGTGTAAAAGGGATCCATTTTTGCCTACCGTTTATCGTCAATGGCTGTTACGAGTCGCGCACAAAAATCACGGGTACGGGAAGATGTCCCTTCCTGGAGGAGCTCCTCGGGACTGCCCTGCTCTATAATTTCTCCGTCCTGCATAAAGACTATCTCATGGGCCAGGGCACGGGCAAAATCCATCTGATGAGTTGCCATTACCATGGTAAGGCCATCACGGGTGAGATCACGGATAACAGCCAGCACCTCACCAATCAACTCCGGGTCAAGTGCAGAAGTCGGTTCATCGAGCAGGAGGACTGTAGGGTCCATGGCCAGGGCCCGAGCTATGGCAACTCGCTGTTTCTGGCCACCAGAAAGTTCTGCCGGATAGAGTGTTGCTTTGTCTTCCAGCCCCACTCTTTTCAGCTCCTGCATGGCACGATTGTGAGCCGTCTGCCTCTCGACTCCCTTGACCTTGCGCAAAGCAATAGCAACGTTATCAAGAGCATTCAGATGATCAAACAAATTAAAATCCTGGAAAATCATCCCCACCTGTTGCCGGTAGGCGTACAACTCCCTTTTATTGTTGAGATTAATTTCTTTTCCGTTCAGTTCAAGACACCCACTGTCATGGGGAATCAAGTGATTTAAGGTTTGGAGAAATGTCGATTTCCCTGCTCCAGATGGGCCAATAAGCACCTTCAAAGAGCCTTTTGGCAGAGAGAGTGAAACATTTTTTAAGATCTCATTACTACCGATGGTAACACAGATATCACGAGCAAAGAGGATGGGTACCGTCATAATTTTTTACGCCTTCAGGCAGTATAACCGGGTATACGCAACTTTTTTTCAAGCCGGGCAAGAAAGTAAACACCAATAACAGTGATGAAGAAGTACAGGGCACCAACTAACATAAAGAGGGTTAAATGTTCGTAAGTACGAGAGGCGACAAAATGGGTGCGGGTAAACATATCCAAGGCACCTACGACATAGGCAAGAGCCGAATCCTTGAGGATAATCGAATACTCATTGGACCAGGCAGGAATCGACATCCGTAATGCCTGGGGCAGCACAATCGAGCTCACTGTCTGCCAGCGACTCATGCCAAGGGCCTTTGCAGCCTTTAGTTGCCCTTGCGGCAGCGACTGAATTGCCCCGCGGAACAGCTGTGACTGATAGGCTGCACTCGTCATACCAAGAACCAGAGCAGTTGTCGTCAGAGGCGAAAGATTCAGCCCTAACAGGTCAAAAATTCCGAAGTAAAAGAGAAACATCAGAATAAGAATAGGAACGCCACGAAAAAACCATACATATAGGCCTATGGCTCCCCGTATCAGGGGCGGCCCGTAGACCTGTCCAAGGGCAAAAGGAACCCCCAGGCAGAGGCCAAGGACCATAGCCCCTGCCACAATGATAAGAGTTATGCCTGCCCCTTGTAAAATGTAGGGCAATGCATCACTAATGACGATCAGCTTTTCAAGTATCACGTTCCGTTCCCGGGAAAAAAGAAGAGCAGAAACCCAAGGAAACCCTTTGAATAATTTCTGCTCTTTTTACCAATATGCTCGTCTTTGCAGTCGGTTTTTTTTATTTCTTCTCGTCGATGTATGTTGCCTGAAGCTCTTCCCAGTAAGGATCTGCCATCAGTTTTTTCAAACCTTCATTGATGGTTTTTTCGAGTTCTTTATCATCATAGCGAATAGCAACAGCAAAATCCTCCCGCTCACCAAATATACCAGCAATCTTCACATTTTTTCCCTTGGCTATGGCATCTTGAGCAGGGCTCATATTCATACCACCGGCAAGGATACGGCCGTTGAGTATTTCCGCTATAATCTGAGGTGCAGAATCATACTGACGAAGTTCAAGCCCCCAGGCCTCTTTTTCGTTGGCTTCCTTCAGCCATTTTCCATCACTGGTACCAGCCTGATAGCCGACACGCCCCTTGGACGCGAAAATAGCCTCGGGAGTCAGATCGCTGTCGTTTTTGACCACAAAAACATTTTCAACAGTCCAATAGACCATGGAGAAGTTAACCTGTTTTTTGCGTTCTTCCGTAATAGTCATACCAGACATGACAGTATCAATTTTTTTGGCTGCCACAGCTTGAACAATAGTAGACCATTCCATGGGCTTATGAACAACTTCAAAACCCATTTCCTTAGCAATCCAATTCATTGCATCCACATCAAAGCCTGCGGGGGTACCATTCTTGTCTACATAGGCAAATGGAGGGTAATTTGCATCTATTCCGTTGACAACCGTACGGGCAAATGCGCTGCCAGTGAGACTCAAAACGAGAACTACAACAGACGCAACGAGATTTTTTCCTAACATATTTACTCCTTCTAAATTTTATTGCGTGCTCTCCAACTTAGCACAATAATGAAGTCACACCTCCCGTGTGACAAGAACTGACAATTTTGTTTGACGTCAAAACAAGTAGCAAAACTCCCCCCCTTTAGCAAGTAAAGTCCACTCCTATTTGATTATATTTCTCAAGAATACAATCCACTGCAGAAAGGGTTTTGGGAGGAAAAAAGGTCTATGTTCTGGAAGTATTGGAATTTTGTGGCATCCCCTGTGATCCCCCCCATTGCCAACATTGTATAAGCAAACAGTTGGGAAGGTTCAGCGGCTCACTCTGCTGATACAGGATGCGCAGCAGAGAGATCACCTCCCACCGCCCAGGCTGTATAGTATAAAGTAAAAGAATTGACCTAGGTCATTTGCAGAAGGCAATGAAGAAGGTAAGCTCCTCCCAGATACATTCCAGCGGGTTGATGGAGCAGTGCTTTGTCACCTGCATAATCTGATTTTCAGGAGGTGAGTCATGTCAGAATGCGGATGCAGCAATACCAAGGGTACTGGAGTGGGTGGGCCTTTGTCTAAAGGAAAAGTACTGGTTGAATTTGTCTACAATGCCCACGGTGGAGCTGTCAGAGATCAACTGATCTCGGCTGGAGCCCTTACAATAGTCTGTCAAGGATGTCAGACCCAGTTTACCCTGAAAACCTATTTGGGCACCTGCTCGAATTGTGGTGGCGTGCATGCGGTGGCACCAATGAATCCATGTGCAGAGAATGTCCAGTTTGCCGGAAAAGGTTTCGAACTGCCATAACAACAGAAACCGAAGAAGGCCTCGTCCGCTTCAAGGATAGGGGCGACAAAGGGACTCATCTCAGTCTCCGTGACGACAGCAAGCTTTTCACCCTCGAGGAGAACAAAAAGAAGAGACCGGGCAAGACTGTTCCCTTGAGAAAGCTGGCCTAGGAATGATCTCTGTATCCATATTTCAAAGGACGTATGATTCATGATCCACAGCGGCCAGCGAAAATTACTGACTATTGACGGTAGTGACAAAAAACTATATAAATCTATAGAGGTAACTGTTCGGCAATACGCTTGTATCTTCTTTTTGCATCTCTGCTTGCAGGGTATTGCGACATGATCATATCTACAACGGAGAAAAAAATGTCCCATACTACACAAACGGTTCGCACCTTTTTCATCCTCCTGTTGCTTGGTCTTCTGGTAGGTGCTTGTTCAGGCACCTACTATTCGGCCATGGAAAAAGTCGGAGTCCACAAGCGTGACATCTTGATTGATCGGGTTGAAGGGGCCAGGGATTCGCAAACAGAGGCCCAGCAACAATTCAAATCCGCCCTGGAACAGTTTGGCTCTGTGGTCGCCTTGAAGAACACAGATTTAAAAAATGCCTACGACACCCTGGAAAAGGAATATACTGACTGTGAAAAGGCAGCCGCAGAGGTCTCTGATCGAATCAACAAGGTTGAAAACGTCTCTGAGGCCCTGTTTAATGAATGGGAAGATGAGCTCGAACTCTACGAGAACAAGGATTTGCGTCGAGCCAGCAAAAAACAGATGCAGGAGACCAGATCCCGCTACAGCAAAATGCTTGCTTCCATGCATACGGCTGAAAGAAGTATGGAGCCTGTCCTGAAAACATTCCGTGACAATGTCCTGTTCCTCAAACACAACCTCAATGCCCAGGCCATTGGCTCGCTCCAGTCTGAATTTTCATCGCTTGAAAAAGATATCGATATTCTTATCGAGAAGATGAATTCAGCCATAGAACAGTCCAACACCTTTATTGCTCAGATGAAGGTGTGACCAGGCCATAGAGAGTTCCACCCGCTTTGGTAGTTACACCATCCATATCATTCCAATGGCCCCCCCAATAGAGGGGATTGGTATGGATGGGTATATCGTCTCAAAGAGAACTCTTTTCCCAATCTACGCTCGGAATCTGCATTGCCCTCTCTCCCAAGCCCACATACCCTTTATCTTTTTTTCGACCTTATCACCTTTGATCATGACCTAGAATTATTAAGCACTCAGGCTGTTCGTGTTTCCTGAGATAGTTCATACCGTTGCCTGGGAGACGAACTCCGTTTTGCGCAGCGTTTGTTAGTTTGCGCTGTGGGGAGTGATGTTTGCGAGAAGCGGGTAAAAGGAGTTGAGCCTTTTTGGGGGAGCCGGCTTCAGCCGCGAATGGAGGTCTTGCGGGCCACTTTCCTCTTTCATGAGCATGGTGGCTGTTCGCGGCTGAAGCCGGCTCCTACCTGGCTGGGCGATCACTTGTCGTTTGTGGGTTATACTTTTCCTGGTGTTAAGAAACCGGCTGAAAATCGGTGGACGGTTTGTGTTTTTGGAGAGGGGTTAAGTCGGTGTCTGAGAGGCAAACTCTGTTTTGCAGTGCATGGCTACTGGGTACGGTACAGCTGCACTTATCGGTTTGCAAGAAGTGAGTGGCTGTTCGCGGCTGAAGCCGGCTCCTACTTGGCTGGGTGATCACTCGTAGTTTGGGGGGCAGGCATTTTTTTTTGGTTGTTGCTTGGCGCTGGTGGGGAACGATGTTTGGGCGAGATGGGGAAAAGGAGTTGCGCTTTTTTTGTTGGAGCCGGCTTCAGCCGCGAATGGTGGTGTTGCGTGCCCCTCCTGTATGAGGGGGACGGGGTTGGTTCGCGGCTGAAGCCGGCTCCTGCTTGGATGGGCGAGCACTCGTCGTTTGAGTTGCGCTTTTTCGTGGGCTGCTTCTCTGAATGTTCAAGCCTCACTGCTCGTTCTCTGCAAGTTCACTGATCCGGCGTCCGTATTCACTTTTCAGCGCATCGAGATAGACTGCATCAATAGGTCCCTTCCAGGTGGAGACCTTGTAGAAGCGTTTGGGGAGAATGATTTCTTCGGGCTTAAAACCGGTGGCGCAACGGAGCTGCCAACGATGGCGTTGGATTTTTTCGCCCAGCACTCCCAGATTGGAGGCCAACTCCGGGTAGCCCGTTACTGCCAGGCACTCTGCCAGCATCTCCTTACTATACACGGAACGGGCAAAGAGACAGGAGACCATGGAAGTCAGGAGGCAGCGGTCCGGCTCATCTGCCAGAAGAAAACTGACCGCTGCATCCACATCTTTTTCCTTATGGCCCTGGTCGTAGGAATAGCCGCCGGTATCGAGGTGGGAATGCCTGAAGCCAAGGGCCTGGGCAGCGAAAAAGACCTCACCAGTGGCGTAACCGGCCATCTCCTGACCGAGTACGCAGGCAAAATCTGCTCCACCGTAACGATCGGCCGCAATCAAGGTTCCCTGGCCAAGTAAGCGATAAAATTCATTGGCCCCTGTACCGAGGTGCATGGCCGCAGCCATGTAACTGGTGGCATCACCAAACGTGAGGGGAACCAGGGTCTCTTGCCGTGAAAGAAGGCCACGGTCAACGGCCTCAGTGGCCCAGGCCAGGGCCACACCAGCGGACATGGCATCCAGGCACACCTTTTCCAGGATGTCGAGGATACGGAGGACATCAAAGGTCTTGGTCACCCCGAGCATGGAACCCACGGCGAAGATCGGTTCATAGTCGTAGGCCACCTGGCGATAGAGGTATCTGTTATCCTTTTCCTCAAATCGTTCCCGCACATAACCAATATGGATACAGCCCACAGGACAGCCGGAACAGGCTCCATTGCGCAGCAGGGTGTCATCGGCAAAACGCTCCCCCGTGATTCCCGTAATCTCGGGATCCGCAGTCTGCTGCAGGTTACGCCAGGGCAGTGACTGCAGTTCATTCAGGCTCTCGAGATTCGCCGGGGTACCAAGATTGTGATACTTGCGAAGCATGTCGGTGGCAGTCACCATCTCATGTACCTTTTTAAAGAGCAGAGGATAGTCTTTACCCTCCGGCAGGGGATAAGTACTGTCCCCCTGGATGACGATGCCCTTGATGTTCTTATTGCCAAGGACTGCCCCACCGCCAAGCCGTCCGAAATGACGGTAGGTATCCACATTGATACAGGCCATGGCCGATCCGATCTCCCCGGACTGGCCGATACGAAGCATGGAACGGTGCCCTGAACTCCCCTTGAACATACGGCGCATCACCTTGCCCGCGGTCAAGGCATTCATCCCGGCCATGAAACCGGCCTCTTTGAGTTCAAGATGGCTACGGCCGATATTGAGACAGGAGAGCGTTGCCGCCCTGCCCTTCAAGACCAGGGCATCATAACCGGAAAAGCGCAGGGCCAAGGCACTGCGTCCCCCTGCATGGCTCTCGGTATACTGATTGTGGTAGGGAGATTTAAAAGCACTGACCGTCTTACTCATCAGGGGAAAGAGGCCGGTGAGGGGACCGACGGCCAGAACAAAGGGCTGGTCCGGATCATTCCAGGGCCGGACCACATCGCCGTAGGTCTCGAACAGCAGGGCCGCCAGGCCTGAGCCGCCAATGGCAGTACTGCGTCCAGGTATCAGTTCCACCCTGCCCTTGCCGGTAGCAAGGTCCACCACCAGTACGCGAAACATATCCTCGTTCACAGCTCCTCCTCCATATTCTTTTTCTCTGCAGAGCCCATCTCCAGGCAGCCATGAGGACAAAAATCAACACAGCGCCCACAGTGGAGGCAGACATAGATATCACCTGTTTCATCAGCGGCTATGGCATCCACGGGGCAGACATCGACACAATCGCCACAACGGATACAGAGCTTGCGACGAATGGTTACCCCGCCACCTGGCCGTTGTTTGAGACAGCCGGTGGGGCAGGCAGCAACACAAGGTGCCGGATCACAGGCAAGGCAACGTTTGGCAAGAAATCCCGAAGAAAGTCCTCCCGAACTCTCGATCCGGATGCCTGCGGTCTCCCAGGAAAACCTTTTATTGACCAGACGAGCGCAGGCCAGGGAGCAGGAATGACAGCCAATACAGCGATCCATATGCGGGGTTGTAAGAATTTTCATAAGAAAGAGCCTGTAAACATCCGCCCACCATTACTGGATAGCCAATAGTCGAGAACCAGCATGAGTGAACAGTTTGAGAATGGTTAATTGGACTGGGTCGGAGACTGGGTCTCTCCACTGTCTGTTGCAGAATCTGCAGCGGTGTCGGCCTGTTCCGGAAAGAACATCAAAGTGACATCTTTATTGTTGGCAAACACCTTCCCTTCCTGATTCATCTCAGCATTGAGGCGATCCACAACCTTCCCCTTCTCATTACTCCGAGTGGACAATGCCGATATCGTCGTCAATATCTGCTGCGTGTTTCCATCCACACCGCATTCCCTTGCAATCCGCATGAACTCATCAGGATTTTCCATAACCATTTTCATGGATCCGGTGGACAGGTATTTGGCAGCGTTATCCATATTGGCCGTAAGATCGAGATTGAGACGAGATGTCGGGAAAACCAGAAAAGAATCAGTCAATGAAAAGAGGAGCGGACTGGTCAAGAAGGTACTCACCCCATTCATCACCACCTCTCCTTTGACCTGTTCCATATCACCCGCTGCGAGAATCTCCGGATCTGAAATCAGATTCAGGAGAGAAGGAATGTTTTCCAGGGACATATTCAACCTGGCTGCCTGCGGGGTGGGAGTATTGCCCTGGTCCATGCCCTTCAAATCAGAAAAGTCCGCCAGCACATTGACCTTTCCTCCTTTTCCGCTTCCGGTGACAAATCCACCGCCAAGTGCCAGCGCTCCCAGGGTCACTGGCTGCTCCATAAGATTGGTCACATTCACATCATTGAGGCGAACATCCAGGGAGCTTTTGGCGATCAAGGGCAAAATTTTCCTGGCAAAACTCAAGCTTGTGTCGGCAACATACCGATCCACCGCCTCTTCGTCTTCTATGAGTCCCACCTGCTCAAGAGCCGCACCCATGTCAGTAAAGAGGGTTGGCGGAATGGGGTTCAACTCGACACTGTCACTCAACTCTATCTGCTTCACTTTGACAGACAGAGGTCGCGGGTTATTTTCATTGACCTGCTCCATAAGGGTAACCCCTCGCCCATGAGCCTTTCCACCCATCTTGAAGGTATTGGTCTGCAGATTCTTTTGCAACTGTCCGGAAACCTCCAGACCATCCAGTTGAAGTGTATCGCCCGCATTGAGAACAACTCCTTCAAGGCTCAGCCGGCTCGCCGATGATATGAACAACTGGAGATAGGTATCAGCCATGGCCAGAAAATCCCTGGCCTCGGAAAGTTCCATTTCCGCGAAGGTGTCCGCTGCATGGAGATATTTTTTCTTAATATCTTTGTAGGTCTCATAGTTATCTCCCCTCAGTTCAGAAAAGAATCCTATTTTGGCCACGGCAAGGCTCAACCCAGGATCAACAAAAGACACTCTCTTGAGACCCCCCTGGTATTTTTCATGCCAGAGCCCCTTGCCATCATGGGTTGTCAGTAAACCGAGAACAAGCTGCTGCAGGGATAGCCGAACCTTGCTGTCCATATCTCTTAGCACCACCTCGTCAAATTTCAAATCGGCATGGTCAAAAAATTCCATACTCCGATCCCAGACCCCGGAAATCTCCTGACCGGTAAGGCTGATTTCCGCCTTGCCCTGGCCACTCCTGAGTATGGGCAACTTCGCCGGAAGAAGTATCTGCACCCCGAGTTTGTCTTTTCGCCGGGGTTGACAGACAAAGACCAGTGGACTGAAATTCACAGCTACTTCATCATCGACGTGGAGGAGAAAAGGATCAAGACGCACTTCGTATTGTTTCCCAACTCTGGTAATGAAATAATTGTCATCAACTTCCAGGAACATCCCCATCCCTTCAGCCATACGGACAAAAGAATCCACTAGCCAGTCAACAACGTCATAGACAAGCTCCTCTTCCGGACTCACAGGGGCATGCGCTGGTGCAACCACCTTTGGCTCACCAGGAACCGCTTTTGCTTCAGTCACTACGGCTTCCGACACTGGTGGCGGTGGTATTTTCTCCAAGATGGTCTGAACCATAGGCTTTGCGGCCAGCCCAGGCGATGGTTCAGAAAACGAACAAAGCACTACAAAACAGAAGAGAGCTGATGCCAGTAGCCAATGAGGAGGATATTTTTTCCGGACAATACTTTTAATCTTCTCCTCGTGTCTCCTGCAAATCTTTGCCATGGATTGTGTCCTCTTTTCAATAACGGAAAGTGTCTTTGACCAACTTCAAATAACAACTAACAATTTTATCTCCTCTCCATTTCACTTCAAAGCCTCCAACAAAGCTATCGTGACAAAGGGCGGAGAGCTCCATTTCCCTAAGCACGGGAACATTTTTCTTCCAGGCAAGTTGGAAAAGGCGACCTGCTGATGCATTTTTTTATGAATAAAAGTCAAAAAAATGACGATAAGAAAGATGAAGAAAAAAAATGCCGCCCACACGGAACAACAAAACAATCTGCTTCCGAATGGTTACACATATGGCGTAAAAATTGCTACAAGAAAGAACAGGAGGCGGATTATGTTCACATATCAAGTACAAAAAGGCGACACCATAGCCCAGGTAACCAGGCAGCTTGGTACCAACTGGGAGACCCTGCGCGAGAAAAATCCCGAGGCCATCGGCCGTTCGAGAAAAAACGGGAACTGGTTTTTAAAAGAAGGGGCCACCTTAAAAACGGAAAACTCCTTCCAAGACTCTCTCCAGCAGGCCAAACAACAAAGAAAAGAATCGAGTGCCCAGGCAAGCACCCCTCTCTCCATTCCTCTGCCCCAACCCAGCCCCCTCTTCATGACTGCTATAGAACAAGACAGCACACGACCCGAGCCAAGCCCATCCGATTCAGGGGTTGTGGAACATACGATCCAGGCCGGAGAAACCCTGTGGGAATTAGCAGTAAAAAAGTACCATGTCCATGTGGATGATATTATGAAAGATAACGGAATCACCGATGCAAAGACTCTACAAATCGGGCAGACAATCAAAATCAATCTTCCTGAAAAAACTGGAGAAGAGCAGGTGGTGGCCAGCTGGTACGGAAAAGACTTTCACGGTAAACCCATGGCCAATGGTGACATCTACAACATGTACGGAGCCACCATTGCCCATAAAGAGATCCCTCTGGGAACAAAGGTGGAACTCAAAAACAAAGACACCGGCCAAACAGTTCAGGCAGTGGTCACAGATCGCGGCCCTTACATAGAAGGCAGGGACGTAGACCTTTCTTATGGACTTGCCAAAAAACTCTCCCTCTTAAATCAGGGTGTTGGTAGCCTGGTAATGCGTATCCTGTGAGACCTCCAGTCTGAGACAAGCATCACTGCTCCAACTCACCACAGAGAGATGTTCTCGTCAGCCAGAGACAAAACGAGCAAAAGCAGGCAGCGACGGATGCACACTGCTGTCACTTTTGCTGCCAATCTTCCTCTTCCTGCTCATCTATCCATTGTACCCCCTCCATTATCAAGCCCATGAAACCACCCAACGGCGGCTGATCATTCATTTTCGTAGGAATTCCTTTGGTGTAGGTAAAATGTCCGCTCTTCTGTGCCAGCAAAGCAAAGAGGGCATCTTTGCCGACAAGGTTTCTGTACTTCACCTGTATCAGTTCCCCATCGCGAAAGAGGACCGTGGCCTTGGCATCATCCAGGATCAACTCAATGATGCCTGTTTTCTGACTGGAATTGATAAGTTGCAAGAGCTCCACCATATTGATCTCGTCAAGCTCACCGGACATGCCAGAGGTGATATTACCAGATCGCAGGGCCATGGCCTGGGCCCGATCCACCAGCATCTTTAACAGGAAAAGCTGCAAGACAGGGTATTTTTTCAGTACATATTTAAAATTCTTGATACTCAGGGTTGCGACTTCTGTTTCCTGGAGCGAATAAATGGAACAGGAAACAGGTTCGCCAGAAAGGAGGCTCATCTCGCCAAAGATCTCCCCCTTGCTCATCTCGGCAAGCCTGTGGCCATCATCAGCAATAACTCCCACCTGCCCCTGAAGAAGAATAAAAAGATGGGTACCGGGGTCTCCTTTTTTGAGGAGGACCTTATTGGCGGGATATTTTTTCAACTCCAACAGGGCCGTGAGGTCAGCCAAGGCATCGTCGTCAAGAGATTCAAAGAGATGAAAATTGCGTAATCGACCATAAAATTTATCAAGATGCATTCTCCTCCGCCGGGCTTCAGTCTCAGACAACAGCTTCATCTGCAGGGTGGCGAAACCCTTTTCCTTCTTGTACTCAAAACGGATCATGCCCTGGCAGCCGCCGCAGTCAAAATTAGATTTCTGAACACCAAGCTGAGAGAAACGTTCAAACGTCTGTTTTTTGGTCGTTATCGAGACCAGTTTCTCCACCAGAATCATACAGGTGGCTTTCGCCGCTGGAACGACAACACTGTGTGCCTCCACCTTCAGTTCTTCACCGACATTATAGAAAGGGCAGGATCGCTCTTCCGTAATAACAAAGATGGCATCACTGAACTTTTTTTCCTGTCGCACAGTGCCTCCCAGATAAATGAATTAAAATTGGTAACCATTCAGCAGCACTTCATCTTCGTCCATTGAGGTCTTCCCGAATAACACTCGTGTGTTTCGAAGTCCTGACTGAACAAATAGAAAGCGCTGCTAAACAGGTACAGAGCGGTTGTTTGCCAATCATTGGCTATTACCTGAATAATTAAATAGTTACTACCACAGGTGGTGAACGGTAAGCCGGCACTCAGTACAGCCCCCCCCTTAAGGGGTGAAAGTACCTTCACGAATTTCTCCTCAAAAAAGCACGAAAAGAATTTCTAAGGCAATAACATTGTAGTTTTTGCTTGAACGATCGCTGGAAGTCAACACTTCCTCCTAACCAAGAAACAGATAATACACTGAATTATCTGTTTCATATTCACACTATATCGCAGATAAGAAAGAGAAACAAAAAAAAGAAGAGCCAAGGTCTCAAAAAGAAGGATAAAAGATTCCTGCCTCCCAACCCCTGACACGCCAGTCCTGCACCAGCAAGGGACACAATAGCCTCAGACATCAAAACTGACAAAACAAACAAGCCTTAATCTCCTGTTATTTTTTCTTAAAAAAACATACAATTCACAATATATCTCGCTGATATCTCAAATCCGAACGTGGAAAATTCGACTCCTTTTTTTGAGGAATCTTGACATTTCCCTTAATGAAAACAGCTCAGTGGAAGATTGCTATGTTTTACCCTAAGAGTCTGCAGCAACGAACCATTCTCTTTATTCTCCTGCCAATCTTTCTCTTTCTCAGCGGTGCCGGCCTCGTTGGCTATCGTGCTGTGAGAAAAGTTCTGCTTGATCAATGGGGAGAGACAGCCTTAGCGAATCTGGAAAGGGCAGCCCACCATATAGACATGCAGCTCAATAGCCCCAAGCAGATAATCTCATTACTGGAAGGGCTCTCTGAACAAGATTCAACTTCCAATCTTCATGAATTTATCATCGATCGCCTGAACAGGATCGATGGTGTAGTCAGCGTAACAGTGGACTGGCCGGAGCATGGGGTGAAACGCGGAATAGAGCAGCCAACGCCACACATGAATGCAAGCGCTCACAGGCATGAAAAAAGCCGCAAAGGAGCGCTTGAGATAACGACACCGGTCTATAATGTCGCCCACAACAGCAAAACAGTCTCTATGCTTACCGATCTAGTCGACAATGATGGCTACAAGATTGGCCAAATAGAAGTAACCCTTGATTTCGAATTCCTTATCTCCCAAACCGTTCAAGCTCCGTGGTGGAATGTAGACAAGGCCTATATCGTTGATTTAAATGGCAACATCCTTGTCGGAACCATCACTGCGGGAAATACTCTTCCCGGCCAAAACAGGGAATCATTTACCACCCCAGGAACCCTTGAACAAAAAACCCTGAATGCCATGCGGGATAAGGAATTCGGAACTGTCTTCGGCCCCGGCACGCCAGCCCACGAAATCAGTGGCTTCTACCGCCTTAAAGAAGCCCCCTGGACCATGATTGTCATCACTCCAGGAAAAAAAGTCCTGCAACCGATTATTCACTTTCGCTCTGTGTATTTTTTGGCAGCCATTGCCTGCATTGGCGTCATTCTCCTGTTTATTCGCGTAATGCTCAGCCATACCACCGAGGCCATCAGAAAGGTATCGCAAACTGCAACGAATCTTGCTCGAGGGGTATTCAGCGCCCCCCTTGAAGTAACCACAACCGATGAAGTCGGAGATCTCACCAGAAACTTTAATACCATGACCAGCCAGCTACAAAAGGGCGTTCAATTACAAAAGGCGATGAACATAGCGCGAGAAGTCCAACTAACCCTCTTGCCGCAAAACGACTACTCGGAAGAGGGGCTGCTAGCCAGTGGCTTGAGCGTCTACTGCGACGAAACCGGTGGAGATTATTTTGATTTTATTCAATCAGATCTTCATCCCGGAAAGCTCCATGTTGTTGTCGGGGATGTAGTAGGTCACGGAATTGGGGCAGCACTGCTCATGGCAACCCTTCGGGCATTGGTCCGGGCCAAAGTTGACCAGCCGGGAATCCCGGAGGAAATGATTTCCGGCGTCAATCAACAATTGTACCGGGATACTGCTCAGTTTGGGAATTTTGCCTCGTTATTTTATCTTTGTATTGATAGAGCAGGACAAGAGTTGCAATGGGTTCGGGCCGGCCACGATCCTGCTATTCTTTATTTTCCGGAATCTGGCGAGTTTATTGAAATAAAAGGAAAGGGCCTGGTCCTTGGTCTTGACGCCAGCTATCAGTATCAAACCAACACCCGTGCCCTGGCAAAGGAACCTGTTGTTCTCCTTATTGGGAGTGATGGGGTATGGGAGACAGAGAATGAAAAGAGGGAACAGTTCGGCAAGCAGCGGGTAAGAGATATCATGGCAGCAAATTATCATCTGCCACCAAAGGCTCTCCTCCGTTGCATAATCGAATCCATTGAACAATTCAGGGGCAGCACTCCCCTGCAGGATGATATCACGTTGGTTGGGATCGCTCTTAACAGCGGCATTTCCACTTGAACAAAAAAAAGAATGTGTTGAGTAATATCCACGATCGTTACTCTGCCAACAGAGAATAGTTACCTGATAAAATGAATGCGCAATCTATCTTCTCATAGCCGCATCACCCAGAAATCGTTGTTCTTCTGGGCAATGAAGGGCAACTTGGGCATGCAGTTACTGCTCTTGTTACTGATAGTGACAATGGTCTTTTCCAGAGTTATTCCTCTGGAAATGCAGAAGAGAATTGTCAATGAATCCATAGCGCTGGGCAAGCTTGACAGTTTACTCATATATTGTGCCATTTACCTCCTGGCAGTCACAACCACTGCTGGCATAAAACTGGCTATTAACTATCTCCAGGTTCTCATTGGTGAGCGGGCAATGCTTGCCATGAGAAGAGAATTATACGCTCACATCATTAGCCTGCCGCTCCAGTTTTTTCGTAGCACCCAGCCAGGAATGGTCGTCAGCTCCCTGATGACGGAGTTAAGCACTGCCGGGTCCTTTGCCGGAATGGCATTAGCGGTTCCAATATCGAACATTCTCACCTTGCTGGCCTTTGCCGCTTACCTGCTCTGGTTGAATCCGAAATTAGCCATGGCAACCCTCGGCATCTATCCGATTGTTGCCTTTCTCATCCCCTACCTACAGAAAAAAGTTAACCGTTTAAACAAGCAAAGGGTAGATCAATCACGACTGGTATCGAGTCAGATTGCCGAGTCCATCACCGGGGTAACGGAAATCAGTGTCCATGGTGCCTATGCCCAGGAAAAAAGCAAATTTAATTCTCTGGTGGAAGGGTTACGGAACATCAGAACGACATGGTCCCTGTTACGTTTCAGCATCAAAACCATCAATAACTATTTTTCGAGCATCGGCCCCTTTGTGGTATTCCTTTTTGGAGGCTACCTGGTAATGCAGGGTCAACTTGAGCTTGGTTCTCTTGTAGCATTCCTCTCTGCACAAGAGAAATTATATGACCCCTGGAAAGAGCTTATTGAATACTATCAAGTTTATGAGGATGCTTCAGTTCGATATTACCGAACCATGCACTCTTTTGATATAGCTGCTGAGCATCGGCCGGAAATCGCTCTCGACTCGATACCCGAATTAAAAGGCAACCTGAAAGTGACAAACCTGGGGTATACAACCAGAAATGGAACTGTTCTCCTCAAGGGGGTCACATTTTCCTTGGCAGCTGGGGAGAATCTGGCCCTGGTCGGTTTTTCCGGGAGCGGCAAGAGCACACTGCTTAACTGCATTGCCAAGATGTTTGATTATAACAGCGGTTCGATTTTGCTGGATGATCGCGAAGTAAAAGAGATCCGCAAAAACGAAATCATTCAACACATCGGTTATATCTCCCAACATCCCTTCATCTTTTCCGGTACGATGCGTGAAAATTTACTCTACACCCATCGTGCTGCCAACACGAACGGGCCCGCCTCCAAGGAAGAGTATCATCCTCCTGAACTTGACCAACTCATTCTTGCTTTGCAACAGGCTGGGATCTTTGTCGATGTTATACGATTTGGCCTCAACAGTTTCCTTACAACAAAGGAAACGGAAATGATTGCCAAGATCATTCGCATCCGGAAACAATTCAGAAAGGACTACAGTCAATCTCTGGAAAAATACATTGAGTTTTACCGGGAAGACCGATACATGTACCACTCTGATATTGCAGAAAATATAGTTTTTGGTACTCCACTTGATAGCTTACTTCCACTTTCTTCTCTGGCCACATCCCTCCTCTTCAGGACCTTTCTGGATAGAACGGATCTAACTGAGCCCTTGCTGTCTCTTGGTGTGGATCTGACAAAACAATACGTGGATAACCTATCCGGATTGGGCGATCTTGATCCTTTTTTGCCCACCATCCCGATTACCGGTGAAAAGGGGAATACATATCGAATACTCTTAGAACGTCTTGGAGAAAGCAGCCCGAACCACCTTCCACCTGCAGACCAAGCCTCTCTCTTAACCCTTGCCCTGCTATTCACCCCCGGTAGCCGGCGGCCCTATAGTATTCAGCCAACACTTGAAAAAAATATCCTCCAGGGCAGAAAGTCCTGGAAAGAATGGCGCGAAAAAGTATTCCCAGGCAAATTCAACTCGTTTCAGGAAACTGCGTACATCCATGGCCAATCAATCCTCAACAACATCCTTTTTGGAAGGATAAAAACGGAACAGATCTCTGCTCAAGAAGAAATAAGTCAGAACATCATCCGCTTGTTGATCGAAGAAGACTGCCTCGAATCTATCGCCGAGGCAGGGATGGACTATCATATAGGAAGCATGGGCAACAGGCTTTCCGGGGGCCAAAAACAAAAACTGGCCATTGCCAGGGTCTTGTTGAAAGACGCCAAAATCATTCTCATGGATGAATCAACGTCAGCGCTCGACAATCAATCACAGTCTCGAATCCAACGACTCATTGAACATCGGTGGCAAGGCGAGCGAACGGTTATCGCCGTTGTTCATCGGTTAGACAGTATTGAAGGGTTTAATAAGATAGGTGTTATGAAAGATGGACAACTTATGGAATACGGGGAGTACCCTCAGCTGATCTCCCAAAAAGGGTTACTCTATGAACTCGTCTTCGGAAAAAAGGAGTGGAGATGAAGCATCCAAGAACCCTATCTGGCAGCAAGGTCCGAATGAACGTACCAGAAACAATTCCTCGAACTTTTTTGGCAAAAAAATGACGAAAGAGTTTCAAATAATAGGCTCTCTAAAAGGCTTAGACGATCTAAGGGTACACCTGGAGAAAACAGCCTTGGCCTGGAGTCTCTCCCAAAATCAACTAGTTGAAATAAATTTAATCCTGGAAGAGATTTGTTCGAATTACATTGAACATGGAGAAAGTAATGCCCTCAATTCTATTAAAATACAACTGATTCTGGAAAATTCTCTCCTCTCGATACGTATCACAGACGAAGGGCCGGAATTTGATCCAACAACAGTATCAGACCCTGATGTGCATCTGCCAATTGACAAAAGAAAGGCAGGTGGCCTTGGCTTATATTTTGTAAAACACTACACAGACAGTATCTCCTATAGAAGGATAAATAATACTAACAATCTCTTTATTGAAAAAAAGATAAAATAACTGAGCGGAGAAAATATGTACATCACTGTTGAAAATAAAGATGGGTCAATGATTGTTTCTATTGAAGGCAGGCTTGATTCTATAACTTCAAGTAAATTAGAGAAATGGGCGGATGAAGCTATTACTCCGCCTAAACACAATGTTGTAATGGACTTTTCTCAGTTGGAGTATATTTCGAGTGCAGGAATGAGGGCAATATTGAATATCTCAAAACTCATAAATAAACATTCCTATACATTTTCAATTTGTAGTGCCCATGACCACATAAGAGAGATATTTGAAATTTCAGGTTTTGATTCGTTTATCCCCATCTACAGGTCAGTAGAGGACTCTTTACCATAAGAGACACCTTTCAATGCACCAACTGCAACGACTGCACGCGTACTTTCTTTGCCTACCCAAAACAATAAAAGCAGTGCAACTACTGGAAGAAACCGATGAAATTCAGGCTCAAATTACCTAGGCATTCGGTTGGGAAATCAGCGGTGGGGTCTTACAAGAATCATGGCTCCATCACTTTGAAATAACATATTTTTTTCGTCATTTCAGGACCTTATCCATAAACTCCTGGCAATGAACAAGAACCTTCTCTTGCAATGAAACGAACAGGTCCATCCTGTTCTTCTTGCCAGCAGGGGATGGGAAAGCAGCAGGAATCCTTTTTCAACAAGAGTGAGGAGAGGCACAACTCCTCACTCTTGTGCGTCCCTGAACATTCCACCGCGCACAGGAACGAGGCTGAATCATTCAGAGAGTGCTCTCTCCCCCTTCTCCATCCGGGAACAGATTGTTTCCTTACTGAAATCCTTCCACATGGGATCGGTGTACTGACTGTGGCAACCAACGCAAAGGCCAACACGAAGGATACGCTGCAGCTCGTCTTTATTAAAAGGACGGAGGTCAGGACGGGAACCATGCTGCAGGGCTTCACCCTCGATATTGACAAAGGCATCAAAGGGGACAGTCTGACCCACCAGGGTATCCACGCCCTGATCCAGGGAAGCGAACGACCAGTTGCCATCCTTGTCCACAGCCACGGTTCCCTCGCCCAGACCAACGGTCTTGGTGGACTGGTGACAGTCAGCACAGTCTCTGCCCCTGGCCTGGGTGGTATGGGGATTGATGGCGGCCATGGTAAAGCGATTAAAGCCGCCTTCGACCTTTCCGTCTTCATCAAGCATGGTCACAATGTCCTGGCAACCGGGAGTAACGATCACCACCTCGTCCTTCCACAGGGCTAGCATGGGTCTCTCATAGCGGATATAGGACCTGCCTTCTTCCCACATACCCGGGGTCTCTTTCAGAGTCAACTTATCCAGATGTTTTTCTGCAGCGTCGCGTTTGGCATGACAGCCATAGCACTGGGGTACCCAGGTGGAGTGACAGGCCTCACAGGTCATCCGTTTGTGACCACTGAAGTCGCAGACTCCTTTTTTAGGGACAGCCAGAGGATACACCTTGCCATTGACCTTCCCTGTCAGCTCAAATTTCTCTGCATTCTTGCTGATATTGATAACCTGATCCCCCTTGCGGGTTATTCCGGGGTTTTCCGAATGACACATCTCGCAGGAGATCTCCAGCTGATCCTCATAGTGGGCATAACTGGTGCCGTCACCCATGATCTCATTACGGGTATGACAGTCAATGCAGGCCATCTCCTTCTTGTGGTGAATATCCTCGGCAATCTCCAGATAGAAACGCTGCCCCGGCAACTGCTTTGAGGTCATCCCCCCCTTTTCATAGGGAGTGCCATAGCCTTCAGACTCGAAGATACCGGTATAGGAGATGCCGATCCTGCCGGAACGATTATGACAGCGGATACAGTTATCCTCTCCCACTTTTTTAAGGATCAGGGGATGGACCTTTTTCTTTTCACTCTTGGTCCTATCATCAAAACCGGCAACCCCTTGGCGATCTTCTCCTTCGGGAAGAAGATAATGACAGGCAGAACAGCCACCGCCCTTTTCATTGAAAAAATCCGGGGCCCCGGGGAGATCGTTTTTCTGTTTCCACAGATGGCAGGTCGCACAGAGTTTACGAAAATAATCGAGGGCCAGTGAGGTCTCACCACTGTCCATGAGATCTTTGACAGTGAGTTCCGTATCCTGGGAGTCCGTTTCTCCCCAGTAATAGAGGAGGGTGCCGAGGATCCCGCGGTTGGTGGCCATGAGGGAGTTCATCACCTTTTTCACGTCCGTTGGATGGCAGCCTTCGATGCCACAGGTTTTTTCCACCACCCGCAGGTCGCCCGGATTGATCACCATCCCCTTATGCGCCTGATCCTTCTCAAGGGCAAGCCCGTCACCGAGATGGCAGGAAGCACAGCCAATCACTCTGGGATCATGGGCAGGGTCAAGTTTTTCATCCTGGTGGCACGAAAGACACATATCGATACGACCACTGGTGGTCATATAAACCTGATCCGGGCGTTTAATAAGCATTTCCCGAGTGATGAGCAGGGCGACAACTATCAGGAGAAACAGGAGGAGCAGTTGTTTTTTGACTGCTCTGCCCTCACCAGTCCTGGCTGTTTGCGATTGCTTGGCCATCTGTCAGTCCTGAAAATTCTGGGCATTGGGATATCTGCGCCCATAGCCAAAGGCCTTGCTCGTCACTTTCAGTCCCATGGCTGCCTGTTTACGCTTGTACTCGTTAATCCGTACCCGACGCAGAATATCATGAACCAGTTGTTTCTCAAAACCACGGGCCACAATGTCTTCCCCTCCCAGTCGCTCTTCCAGGTGCAGCTCCAGGATCTGATCGAGAATCTCATAGTCGGGCAGATCATCCTGATCGCACTGGTCGGGTTTCAGCTCTGCCGTTGGTGCCTTGGTGATGGTACGGACAGGAATGATTTCCCTTTCCTGATTGACAAAGTGAGCGAGCTCATAGACCAGCTGTTTGGGAACATCAGAGATAACGGCCAATCCGCCGTTCATATCTCCATAAAGGGTGCAGTAGCCAACGGCCATCTCACTCTTGTTACCTGTGGAAAGGAGAAGATGACCAAATTTATTGGACAGGGCCATGAGCAGATTGCCACGAATTCTGGCCTGGAGGTTCTGTTCCGTCAGATCGGAGGGGAGACCGGCAAAGATGGGCTGAAGACTCTCCTGAAAGGCCCTGAAAAGGTCACTGATGGGGATCACCTCAAACCGACAGCCAAGATTGCGCGCCAAGGCCCTCGCATCTTCCATGGAATCATCCGAGCTGTAGGGAGAAGGGAGGGCCACTCCCAGGACATTTTCCGGCCCCAGGGCCTTGACGGCGAGGGCTGCGGTGAGGGCGGAGTCAATCCCACCGGAAAGGCCGAGAACCACGGAACGAAATCCGCATTTTCCGATATAATCCCTGATACCCATGACCAAAGCGTCGTGAACGGCTGCCATGCAGTCTTCCTCTGCCGGTTCATGGAGAAGACCGCTCCAGTCCTCGCTGTCGACGACAAGCAAATCCTCATCAAATCCTCGACACTTGGCGCTGACTTCGCCCTCATTGTTCATGAGCAGGCTGCGCCCGTCAAAGAGGAGAGAATCCTGCCCGCCCACCTGATTGATATAGAGCAGAGGGACCTGATAACGAATGCAGAGGGAGCGAAAGATACCATGGCGCACCCCTTCCTTATCCCGCTGAAAGGGAGAGGCCGAGATATTGATCAGGCAATCAATACGCCGCCCCTCTGCCTTTTCCTCGGCAAAGAGTTCTTCCACTGGATCCTTACCATACTCACCAATCACCGAATGCCAGATATCCTCACAGATAGTAATGCCAAAACGGAGGCCGTTACACTCAACAACTTCTGCCTGACCACCCGGTTCAAAATAACGCTTCTCATCAAAGACATCATAGGTTGGTAACAACTGTTTGCGTACCCGATGAACAATAGCCCCCTTACGAATAAGGAAAGCGCTATTATACAGACGCTTGCCTCCTTGCGGCTGCTGACGCTGCTCGATACAGCCAAGCAGGACATCCAGATTCGGCAGTTCCCGACAGAGCTGTTCCAGAGCCCGATCCTGGGCGGCAAGAAAGGATGGGCGTTCTAACAGATCCTGAGGAGGATAGCCGGACAGGACCAACTCCGGGAATACGACCAGACCACAGTTCTCTTCTTCAGCCTTGAGGCTGGCAGCAAGGATTTTCTGACTGTTGACTGCAAAATCACCAATCACCGGGTTTATCTGGACCAGGGCTATTTTCATACTTTTCCAAACTACGATAAATGAAACTGAATTCTCTCTTAGAAAAACTCTCCAGGAGCCACAACACCTTGGCGATGTGTTTACCACATTCTCGATTGTTGTCAATTACAAGGGAAGAAAAAGCCGCCGAACACTGCTTGAACATCACAGATTGCCAAGACCTCAGCGCATTGCACCTATTTTGGTCTCGCCGACATAGTCCCGACTTTCAAAACCAGTCATCGTTGTCATTTTACGCGTCAGCACCCCGATATCTTTAAGATTTCTAATAATAGTTTTCACTTCTTCAATCAATTCCTGCTCTTCCAGGTCCTCTTCAAGTAACTGCGCCGTTCCTAAAGCAGCAAAGAGAGGGGTATTGATCTCATGGGCCACAGTTCCGGCCAGCTCAACAACTCCTTGCAATTTGACTCGTTCCAACTGTTCTTCTTCCAGCTGTCGCTTGTCAGTAATATCACGAATCACCTCTATAACATACTCAACCTCTCCGTCCGAACCAAGCATGGGAGAGGCTGTACGCTCATACCAGCGTATTCCGTCTTCCTGGAAGGTTTTGTGGGTGTAGGTGTATGCATTTCCTGTCGCCAGGACCTTGCTCACCGGACAATCCCTTTCATCACAGTCCTGATTCTGCCAGAGCTCATTATAATCACAGCCGAGAAGATCGTTTTCTGAACGATTCATCACCTCCTGAAAAACCTTATTCACCAGCACCAGATGCTTTTCCTTATCCAACACCAGTAGTTGCGGTCTGATACAATTCAGGATGTTGGTAAGGAAGCGTTCATTTTCTTCGATCTGGTTAAAAAGCAGAGTAATCTGTTGATAGGTCTTGGCATTACGGATGGCAGCCCCTCCAGCCTCAGCCACGGTCACGGCAAAGTTGATTTCACTGCTGGTGAAGCAGCGAGGCACATCAGAGAGGATCCGGAGCACTCCGATGACATCTTGTTCCGCCTTGATGGGAACAGAAAGAAGTGATTGAATCCCTTCCTCTTTCATATATTCTTTGTAAAATATGCGAACGTCGCGATTGACGTCATAGATAGAAGCCGGAGAACCTGACAGGGCTGCGGCGACATTCTTTTCATTCTCCACCCGACCCCGTCGGAGATAGCGCTCTGACAGGCCGTGGGAGGCCACCAGTTCCAGATGATTGGTCGTGCTATTGATCAAACGGATGGTGCAGCCCTTACACCCCAGAGACATGGGCAGGCGCTCAACAATGGTATCAAGTACTGCCGAGAGGTCGAGACTGGTGTTGAACAAGGTGGAAATCTCCTGAACCTCCTTCATAAAATCCACCTGATTCTCCATTTCTTTGAACATCCTGCTATTGGATATGGCAATTCCCACCTGTTCGGCAAGGGCCATGGAAAAAGAAATCTCCTCCTCCGCAAAGGTTCTGTTTTTCCGAGTCAAGAGACGGAGAATACCAATGATAGAATCCTGAAAAAGGATGGGGAGGGTAAGGACGCTTTTCACGCCCTCACTTTGAACCAGGTGCTGATCACCATATCCTGTTTCCTTATCCACATTGGTTTTGGCCACTGGATAGCCTGAACGGATCATCTCCATGGTCTCTTCCGTATCAATGCTGTCACGGGAAAGATACTCCATAGAAAGCCCATGCGCAGCCCCCATGACGAACTGACCGGTCTCGGCATCCAGCAAACGGATGGTTGCTGCATCTACGGCTAAGAGATCAGGCAGACTGTGGACGATGGTATCCATCACCTGTTGATGGTCAAGCACCATAGAGGTCAGCTTCGTTACCTTCTGGAAGACCTTGAGATACTCCTGTTCTTTTCTTGGCGTCATAGACCTAACTGCTCCGATTCAGATTCTCATGGTAGTGCAGGACTCCTGGATTTTAGGTATCTACTCTAAAATAATTCTTTCCTGTCCTTTTCATGCAGCGACTCAAGGCAACGCCTGGCGCAAGAGAGATAATCCATCTCACACGACTTCCCATCCAGCTCCAATCTTTGCACTTTTGCAGCCTACCTCAGGCTGGCCAGGAGCGAAATGGCCAGCTCGTCTCTTTTCCTCTATGAGAGAACATCCTGCCCCCTTCTGGCTCACAAAGGAAGATACTCCCTAAAGGGTATCCTCCGCCCCCTGGGAAACCTGAGAAAAATCCCCTGCGCACTTCCTCCTCGTAATTGCAGAGAGAGTGTGCCCGCCTAGGCGTAACAATAAAGAAGAAGGAAGAAAAAGGTGAAGGGAGTTCGAACCAGAGACAAGAATCCACAATTTCATGATGCCAGAAGGATCCTGCAAAAAATACCACACCTAAGGAAGTCATGAAGACTCAAAAGATCTGGATAAGGCATACCATTTAATTGAAAAACACTCCGTCAAGCGCCTCATAAGAGGTGACATATGCTACAACAAGAGGTGACATATGCTACAACAAAAAAAGACATGGGCCAGTTGCAGGATATACAGATCTTCCGGAGTGCCTTGACCATAACGACCCAGGCAGTTCCCGAAGACACAGTCAGTTCCAAAAGGAGGAGAAACTGGGACATTCTGTGTGCATTGTTACCAAAATCCGTACAGTGCCATACAACGTACTGAGACTTCCCACTAAAGCCATAACGACCTGTCCCTCCACAAGGACAGTGGCCCATGCCACAACCATACGTGCAATCCTGGTGCCAAAAAAGAATTATCACTGGCAGATAATATTTTATAACAATAGCATCAGCTAGTTAGGCCAAAAACAGCACAGCGTAGCACCGTACTGATTTGGCCCAACACCCAACTCAAATCGCAACACAAAAGCTGCACTGCAACATTTTTTTTGCACTAAAGCGAACCACCGGTCAGCAGAACAACGCTGAGAAACCGCTTTGAAATTGTGAATAAAATTAGAATCTAAGGCGTGGTCAAAACGGAATCCCTCCGGAAATCATGCCCAGCGCTCGAAGGTAAAGGTGTTGTGTGTGCCTGCAGCCAAGCAGAGCAACAACAAAGAGGCACTGAAACTTTTATGTTGCACTTTCAGCATTGATCCGAGCTTTCTTTTTCTCTCTTGCCTTCCCCAAGCCCCCAGCCATTCAGCCAGTAATCTCCCGATACAACACTACAATTATATTTTCCACCTTCATGGATAATTTTTGGCACTGTCTATGCATAACATCCCTGCAGATGTGGGCTTGCCGAATAAAAACACGTAGATGCGACAGCAGCCTATTTTGGGAAATTCATTTGAAATCATTAGGTTAACGTGCAAAGGCAAGCTACGGAACCTACCTCAATACTGTTCACAGGTGCTCGATGCTTCTCCTCATAAAAACAAACATAACGCTCTGTCTCCTCCTCTTAGTGCTGCTTGTTTATCCAGATCAGCTATGGGCCTTCCAGTCCCATGCCGCCCCCGAGGGTATCTATGTCCATCAGATGGCCCACGTCTTTTTTTTGGCTGCCCTCTGTTATCTCTTCTGGGATATACGGAGAAGCTCGTTTCCCAGCAAGGGATGGCGTTTCCTCCAGATATTCTGCGTTTTTATGGCGCTATGGAACATTATGGCGTTCACCGGCCACTGGTTGGGAACCTTTATTGACACGAGTGTTTTTATCACGGAGTCAGGCTATCTTTCAGCCAAAATGGTCGGACCGATCGACATGACCAAAATGGTCTATTATTTTACCAAGCTTGATCATATTTTCAGCGTTCCAGCCTTATTTTTTCTGTATCTCTGCATGCGTTCTCTCTATAAGACTTCCTGTGAAGAGGAGAAGGCATGAACGGGCTGCCCATGTTCCCGGCAAACGTTACCGACATGGCCGGGTCTGTACTCATAATTGTTTTTTCTTTTCTTTCTTTTCGTTACGCCTACCTCTTAACCAAAAAGCAACCGGATAATTTCCTATGGGGATTTCTTTTCTATTTCTGCATGACACTGGCTGCCTTTGCCATATCCAGGGCCATGGGCCATCTGGTCAAGCAAGTACTCTTTATCAGTGGCAATGAGGAAGAATGGAAAATTCTGGCGCCCTTGGCCGGTGGTTTCAACACCCTGCTCATGACCTCCCTCGCAGCCGTAACTTTTTATTACCATAAGGGCATCGAGGGCTTTCGGGCCATTGAAGAAAAGGCCAGAAGCCTGAAGACTGCTAACAAAAAATTAAAACGGACAGCGACCCAACTCTATGAAATAAACATTCATCTGGAAGAAATGGTTGAGGATCGTACCAGGGAACTATCTGCCTCGGAAAAGAAATTCCGCAACTTCTTCACCAATTCAAAAGACATGGTCTTTTTTTGTGATGGAGAAAACAGACTGGTAAAGATGAATGCCTCCGGACTCAAGATGCTCGGCTATCCCGTCCTGAATACCCCCCCCCTTACTCTCCACGATATGTTTCAAAATGAGGTTGACCTGGATAACTATCTCGAAGAAATCCGGTCCCGCCATTTTGTCCAAGACCTTGAGATCGAGTTTGCCATGGCTGATGGTACGGTCATCAACATTCTTCTCTCTGCAACCGCTGTCTATGACGATGTTGGTGAATTCATTGGCTGTGAGGGTATTGCCAAGGACTTGACCCGGTTAAAGACCATGATGAGCCAATTAGCCTCCAGCGAAAAAATGGCCTCCATAGGACAGATGGCAGCCGGGGTTGCCCATGAAATCAACACACCACTGGGGGTAATCCTTGGCTACTCGCAACTCCTGATGGATGACTTCCCTCCTGACACCGAAGAAGGACAGAACCTGCAGGTGATCGAACGACAAACCAAGACCTGCCGTAAAATTGTTGCAGACCTGCTCAAATTTTCCAGACAGGCAGAAAGTGCCAAGGAAGATATTTCACTCAATGAGGTTATGATCGATGTCCTGGCCGTGAGCGAACATTCCCTGAGCATGGATCATATCCGGGTCCACCAGGATCTGGCAGCAGATCTACAATCCATTGTTGGTGATGCGGGGAAATTACGCCAGGTTTTTATCAATCTTATAAATAATGCCCATCACGCCATGGAAGAGCAAGGTGGCGGCGAACTCTTTATCTCCACCCACAACCAGCAGGACAGCAAAAAAATCATGGCCACTGTTCGGGATACGGGACATGGCATACCAGACAAGGTTCGCCCCAATATCTTTGATCCATTTTTCACAACCAAGACGGTGGGCAAGGGAACCGGCCTTGGCCTCTCTGTTTCCTATGGCATTATCCAGGAACATGGCGGCCGGATTGAGGTAGAAAGTCCGGTGGTTGACAATACAACTGGAGAGACCACAGCAGGGACAGCATTCCATGTGATTCTGCCAACTGCCTTAGACGAATCACAAGTTATAAAACAATAAAATTCATTTTGTAGATTCTGGAGGAAATAATGGCTGCCATTATAGCGCTTGATGATGTCCTGGATGCAACAGTTCTCATTGGTAAGATCTTAACCAAGAAAGGGCATACCGTGCACACCTTCACAGAAGAAGATGATGCCATCGCCCATGCAAAAAGCAATAAGATTGACCTGGCTATCCTTGATATCAAGCTGAAAAAAATGAGTGGCGTTGAAGTGCTGGCTATTTTGAAAAATATTGATCCGGCCATGCGGGCCATCATGCTCACAGGATACCCCACCATTGAAACTGCACGTGAAGCCATCAGTCTTGGAGCAGATGAGTATTGCGTAAAGCCAATTGATCGCGATGAACTTGAAGAAAAAGTGGAGAAAGTCCTCCTTATTTCGAAAGAATGAAGGACATGACGTAACAATTCGAAAATGCATAACAAAAATGGAGGAATAGCCATACCGATAAGCAGTGTTGAGACGAGTCAATGGAATGCATTGACCAATTGGCTACCTGTTTTCCAGGGTAACCTACTTGTATTAATCCGAACGAAGGAGTGCAATTATGATGAAAGGTAAAAGACTATCAATTGCCTTAACGGTGATGTCGATTTTTCTTTTTGCCTGGCAGAGCAGCTGTTTTGCCGAAGCAAAAATCTCTGCAGCAAACTATAAGGCAGGAGATACAGTCACCATTGAAGGACAGATCCCCCCTGGGCAAGAACTTTATATCGCTGTTGCCCAGCAGAAAATGTTCAAAAGTGCAGACACAGAGGGTATATTTGAGAAAAAGAAACTGCCCGAAAAAGGAGAAAAGGCTGGATATTCTCCAGAAACTGCAATCCCGCCTCTCTATTACCTGATCACCAGCAATCGTGCTGCCTTTGGTACGGATGTAGATAAAAAATTTGGTGGACCCTCATTCCTGTTCAAAAAAGGAAGCGGTCTCTACAACACCACCATGTTCAAGCTGAAAAAAAGTTTTGATGATGTAGATGCCAAAGAGATGATGGGGCCTATCAAGACTGCTGAGCAATGGAATTTTCTCAAATTTGCCCACGAAGACTCATATGGTATTGATACCATAGTCAAAGAGGGGAACAAAAAGGGTAAAGTTGTCATCTTTGCCAGAAGTGTCATTGGAGATGAATCCAGTGGAAATTACTGGGATAAAGGCACTTCCGTAAAACTTGACAAGGAGACCGGTCAATTCATTGCTTCTTTTAAGTCATTTCGCCATACCGCACCTGACACTGCCTTTGATGTCTATGTAAATGGCGCCAAAGCCGGTTCATACAATATTGAGAAAAATGGCTTTTGGCTTGCGAAAGGGTATCGCTACATGAACCCCTTGATCATTGTCATTGGGGCCATTCTTGTCGGTACCTATTTCTCTATGATTGGCGCTGCCGGTGGTATGCTGATGGGTGCTTTTCAGGCCCTGTTCGTTCAGACTGCCGGTCCTGTCGGTATCAATGCTGCAAATGTTCTCCGTCCTTCAAATATTGCCCTGACTCTTTTCTCCCCCCTTGGTTCCTTTTATCGTTTTGCCGTGGTTGAGAGACGTGTGGCCTGGCCTGTTGGCCTTTCTTTTGGTGCCGGTATTTTTATCGGTTCCATCTGGCTTGGTAGCTATGTCACCCAATATATCTCCATGCAGGCTTACAAGGAGTGGTTGGGTGTTCTGGTGGTGATCATGGGTATCAAGACCCTCATGGAACTGACTCCAGGGGCCATGAACAAGCGGAAAAACATCAAGGCAATGACCCAGAAATTCAATGCTGCGGTCAAGAAGGCAAAAGAGACCGGCGGCGCTGTTGAAATGGGTTCCATTGAACCGGTTAAGAGCGGTCTTACCGATTACCGTTTTAAATTCTGGGGCGAGGAGTTCAGAATCAATCCCCTCCTCTTTGCCTTTTTAGGAATTATTGTCGGTATTGTTTCCAGGGCATTTGGTATTGGCGGCGGTTTCCTGCTGGTGCCGATGATGACCACCATTGCCGCTCTGCCGATGTATGTCGCCGTACCGATTTCTTTGATCGGCACCTGTTTTTCCAGTGTCGGCTCTTTTATCGGTTACGTCTTAAATGGCTACCTGCCTGATATGGTTCTAGCCGGTGCCATTATTATTGGTGGGTTCGTCGGTGGTATGCTCGGTTCCCGCTGTCAGAAGATGTTCAGTGAAAGAACGCTGAAGATCGTTCTGGCCTGTACACTGTTCTTCCTGTTCTTCCGTTTCATGAAAATTGAATACTGGATCTAAGGGAAGTCAGGCTTTGTAAAGCTACAACCCGAAGTGGAACAGAGGTCCAGAACATCTTCTCATGTTCACCCTCGTTCCACTTCGTATTTTTTTAGGGCTCTTTCGGATTTGTTCTGAATTTCGACAAAACGATTGAGCAAAAATACAAGATGACCAGGCAAAACAGGCAGTCACTTGTGGAGCGAACCTTAAAGTTGATAGATTATCATGGAAACTTTTTTGGATGTGGTCTGGGACAAATTATACACAACAGTTCTGTTGCTGGCTGAAAACATGGATCATCTGCTGTCCCCGGTCCATACTGTTGCAGGCCCGGGAGCAGTACTGATTTTACTTGCCTTGGCCACAGTAGTTACGACAAAATTTCTAGGCAAGGTGTGTCGAACCAAACGTCACGCCAGGCTTGAGAAAGACTTTAATTACTGGCTCAGTGTTCGCGAAGAGGCGTTGCAATGCGAAGATCGGGAAAAAGGGAAGCGAATGGCAAAAAACATAGACCAGGCAAAACTCAATCGCTCATATTATGATTATTTCTTCGAGGGATTGCTGCTCAGTCTGATTACCGTGTACATGCCGATCTTTGCGGTATTGTCCTATGTCAACACCTTTTATCGAGCTGAAAGGCTCATGGTTCTCACTGGCAAAGACTATATCACGAGCTTCAACTCATCCGGCAATGAAACCACGCTGATCGGCGCCGTGTTTTTCTTTTTAGTTTCTCTCTTCTCCCTCTATTTGAGCTGGTTTATTCTGCAAAAGGTTTTTGCCCACCTGGGCAGAAAAAAAGAGGCCAAGGAAGAAAAGCAGACAGCAACGACACCGTACCAAGTGAAAACTAAACGCTTTTTTTTAGCGGAGGAACTCAAATGACAAAATCTGTATTCTCCATGTGTGGAATGTGCACCGTGCGCTGCCCCATCCGCGTGGAGTCGGAAGATAATAAAGTAACCTGGATTGAAGGGAACCAACACCTTCTTGGCGGTGCGCTTTGTGCAAAGGGATCTGCAGGACCGGCCTTGGTTGCCGACAAAGAGCGCCCCCAACAGCCACTTATCCGGGTTGGCGATCGCGGCGCTGGTCGCTGGAAAAAGGTGAGCTGGGACACGGCCCTTGACTATGTCACCGACAAACTGAAAAAGATCAAAGAAGAACATGGACCCGAGTCTGTGGTCCTTTCATCACGAGGTGGACCATGGCAGAATATGTACAAAACCTTTATTCACGCCTTTGGTTCACCCAATTACACAAACCATGACTGCACCTGTGGACGGAACACTCACCATGCCAGCCTTTCGCTCAATGGTGTGGGAAGAAAAGGTTTTATTTATGATATAAAAAACGCTAAACACCTGATTCTTTTTGGTCGTAACATGTTCTCATCTCTGCGTATTGCTGAGAATCTGCAAACCCTGGACATGCTGGATAATGGCGGAAAGCTGACCTATGTGGATGTCCGTCAAACCATGACTGGGCTCAAAGCAGACCGATTTTTCCAGGTGCGTCCGGGAACAGATTACGCCCTCATTCTGGCTATGATTCATGAGATTATCAAAAGAGATGTCTATGATCATGATTTCGTCAAGCAGTACGTGAGTGGCTTTGAAGAACTGAGCACGTTTGTAGAACAGTATACTCCGGCATGGGCCGCAAAAGAATGCGGTATCAAGGAGAAGGCCATCCATGCCTTTATTGATGATATTATCCCTGTCATGCCCAAGGTTATTTTTCATCCTGGCTGGAATCTGTCACGTTATAAAGATTCTTTCTATGCCAGTCGCGGTCTCCATATCCTCAATGTGCTGATGGGAAACATTGAGCAAAAAGGCGGGCTGATTATCCCAAAAGGTCCGGGGGACTGTGGAGTAAAAGGTATTCGTAGTCTTGACTGTGCAAAGCCTGATATTAAGCGGGCAGATGGTGTCGGCTGGAAATACAAACATTTTGACAAAGGCCCAGGTCTTGCTCACTTGTTTTTTGAGGCCATGGAAAAAGAAGAGCCCTACCCCGTTAAGGCCTGGATAACCATGCGGCATGATCCTTTCAGCGGTATGCCGGACCCACAACGGCAAAAAGCTTCCTTTGATCACTGTGACCTTCTGGTCGCCATTGATACCCACTACGGTGAGTTCAGCTGGTATGCCGATGTGATTCTTCCCGAATCCACATACCTGGAAAGGGAGAGCACCATTTGCGTCCAGAAGGGATTAAAACCTCGTCTGGCCGTACGCAAGAAGGCAATAGAAGCTGAGGCCGATACCAAACCGGCCTGGTGGATCTTCAAGGAGTTCGCCAAGCGACTCGGTATCGATGAATATTTCCCTTACGACACCATAGAAGAACTGTGGAATTGGCAGCTTGAGCCAACCGGCTTTTCCATAGAAGATTTTGACGAGAAAGGGTTTATCTCGCTCACTGATGATCCAATCATGTATGACCCCAAAAATCTGGAAGGAAAATTTGCTACTCCTTCCGGCAAAATAGAGATGATCAGTAAAAAACTGACCGATGCCGGCCTCCCCTCTTTAAAGGAATACGAATCTCCCCTTAAACCAGAAAAAGGCATGTTCAGGCTGGTCTATGGCCGCTCTGCAGTCCACAGCCATGGACATACAACCAACAATCCTCTCCTCAATGAATTGATGCCAAAAAACAGTCTTTGGATAAATACCAGGGTCGCCAACAAACTTGGTATTGCCAACGGCGACCTGGTGGATGTGGCAGCGGAAGACAACAGCTACACAGGGACCATGAATGCCCACGTTGTCGACTATATCCATCCGGAAGCGGTCTACATGGTGCATGGGTTCGGCAAGCATATTCCCCTGCAATCAAGGTCATATCATGCTGGGGTCAGTGACCAGAAGCTGATGGTTGGAAAACTTGACGACTGGGATCAGGCTGGCGGTGCCATCAATCTTTGTGAGTCTTTTGTCCATGTGCGGCGCAGTGTCCAGAATCTCAAGAGGAGGGTCGAATTATGAACAAATATATGATCTACCTCAATTCCAAAAGATGTATCGGCTGTCACGGATGTGAGGTTCACTGCAAATCAGTTAAAGGATTGCCGGTGGGCCCCTTTCTCTGCGAAATAGACCACAAGGCCGTACCCAGCGTGAAAGGCTTTCCGAAAACCGAATTCACCTTCCGCTCCTGTTATCACTGTGACAATCCTCTCTGCGTACCGATCTGTCCAACAGATGCCATGATCAAACGAGCAGATGGTATCGTCTACATTGATCAGGAAAAATGTATCGGCTGCATGGCCTGTGCAACTGCCTGTCCATGGGCAATTCCGGAGATGAATCCAGATACGAACAAGGCAGTAAAATGTGACTACTGCATGGATCGGGTTGATGCCGGGCTGAAACCTGCCTGTGTCACCAAGTGTACGACCCATGCCCTGAAATTTGTCACGATGCAGGAAGTGTAATGCAGTGTACAATCGAGAGACCAACTTGGTCTCTCGATTGTCATTGTATTTAATATACACATTGCAAAATTACCCAGGTGAGAGACTAAATGCAGAAAGAAATTGAGATGATTTGCGTTTCTGATATTGAAGGATTTGATCGCGAGGTTTACGAGGCATCTAAAATAAAACTCACCAAACATCTGGCAAGATTCGGTTGGGCATTTGAAGATTGCGTGATCGAAGAAGGTGACAAGGTCTGGTCCTGTAAACCAGCAGCCATCTGGTTTCTGACACCGGATCTCGAAGATAACGACTCATAAGTAGCTGAAAAAGAAGACACCCTTCTCAGAGCCACAGGAGAGACGCATCGCCTCTACAGGCCAATGCTCAATTTCGACCAGGATGTCGAGGGTTCCTTTTTCATGGCCGTCTTCCCCCTTGCCCTGTCAGTACAGACCAATATTTTTTTCTGCACAGTATGTCTCTTTTCCAAGAACCACTCTCCATTTCATAAGGCAATCGATGGCGTTTGGCGGAACCTATTTCGGACTTAGAGAATCGACAGGCCATCCCAAAAGAAACGGAGTGATGGATCTCGTTCAAGATCCATCACTCCCTATGGTTCCCCTTTACGGTGTCCCCTTATTGTTCAAAAGATGATTAAACAGTACCCAGGAAAAAGGGGAAGGTTCTTTGAACTCAACCGTCACCGTACAATCTCCGGTAATGGTGGCCGTGGTGTAAGTGTCGCCGACAAGTGTACCTCCACAGGTACCGCCAACAGAAGCCCAGTAACCCGGATCTGCCGTTACAGTGAAGGAGGTCGTCGAGCCATAGTCCACAATCTGTGCCATTACAGGAGAGATGCTCCCGTTGGCACCAGCTGAAGGCATTACCGTATAGCTGTTCAGGCTGAAACCGGCAACAACTGTACAATCACCGGTAATGGTACCGGTGGTATAGGGCGAGTTCCCGGTCCAGGTGCCGTCGCAACCACTTACGGTGTCGATGGTATAGCCAGACTCAGCGGTTACAGTAAAGCTGGTTGTCTCTCCATGGTTGACCGTCTGCGATGTGGGGCTGAAACTGCCCTCGCTGGCAGGGGCTGAAGTGCTCACCGTGTAGCTGTTCAGGGT
>Ga0180007_10001152_pt1 | contig 37844 bp, 36 predicted proteins | sample MM_PC_MetaG_FD_121122 | JGI IMG/M metagenome (GOLD analysis project Ga0180007, IMG submission 121122) | Groundwater microbial communities from the Aspo Hard Rock Laboratory (HRL) deep subsurface site, Sweden - MM_PC_MetaG | ecosystem: Environmental > Aquatic > Deep subsurface > Groundwater... | reverse complement strand
TTCATCATCCATTCTGCGGTCAAAAACATTGTATGCCAGTTGAACCAAATCCATATGCGGGGCGGAAACGGCCAACTTAGCGTCATCGGCACCGTAAACGGAAGCTCCGGAGAACCTGATAAGCCCTTCTTTTTTCGCATCCTCAAAAAACTTAATCACCTCTTCATGAGAAAGGATCTTCTCATTACTGCTGTGCAGCTGAAGCACATCAACATAATCGGTGCTCAAGCGTTTAAGACTGTTTTTTATGGATTTCATGAAATTGCTATAGATTTCCCCACTGGTCTCAAACCAAGAATCTTCCAAATGCACACATTTCGTAGCTATTACCGCTTTATCCCTGCGATCAGCAAAAGCTTTTCCGATTATATCTTCACTGGAGCCGTAAAGAGCGGCTGTATCATAGAAATTAACCCCCATTTCCAGAGCGGAATGAAGGAATTTGACGGCCTCCTTCTCGGTTTTGGCCTTTTCCGACGGTAATTTGACCCCGTAAGAGGGTATGCCGAGTTCGACAGTCCCAAGTCCTATTTCAAAAACATCCAAACCTGTTGAGCCGAGAGTAATCATTAAATTTTTCTTAAAAGAAGCATGAATTCCCTCTGGGGGATAGGTTCATAATCGTGCTTAAGTACAACATTCGGAGTCAGAGATTGAGCAAACTTAAACATTTCCTCGGGAGAATAATAAAAAACATACTCCTCTTCAGGCGGATAATCCGGAGTGAGATAAGAGCTCAGCATATCGACAACAAGCCCTTCTTCGGCCAGAGCAAAAGTTTTTTCGATAAAATCCTTGGCATATTCATAGTTATCTATTCCTTTGTTTTTTAAATTAAAATTCAGGACTCCGTTCATGAAGACGAAATCATGTTTTCTGTATTCGGGATCCAGAAGAATATTTTTAACTTCGAATTCCGCTTCCGGATGCTTCTCCTTGGCAACTTTAAGTAAATCATCATTTATGTCCACTCCCGTATAACCTTTGGGCTTCTTGCCGCTTTCATAAATAGAATCCAAAAGATCTCCAAAGCCGCATCCTATATCCAAAACGCTCTTGCCATCCACATTAACCAAACTTAAAGCGGCGTCAAACCTTATCATTTGGTTCTTTTTATTGTCCCAGCCAAGACTTGTGGCATCATAGCCGAATTTATTGAGTCTTTGAGTGTATCGGTCATTGGTTTCTTCGCCCAGCTGGACCAAATCGTCGTATTTCATGATAAGAGTTTTTTAGCGGTTTTATAGAAGATATTTTCGATATCCGATTTATTGAATTTATATTTTCTTAAAAATTTCCCGGCAAGAGAAATATAACCTTCTAGCGAAACAAAAGGATAATCCGATCCGTACAAACAACGCTCGCTCCCCAGTTTTTTAACGGCAAAAGCAATATCCTGTTCAACAGTACTTCCCTCCCAATAATCCAACGAAAAAGATATATCCAAATATATATTGTCGGTATCAACAGCGACCATAAGAGCATCCAAAGCCCGAAAGCCCCCCGCATGAGCAATAATTACGGGACAAGACACTTTTTCGCTTAAATAACCGGAGAGTTTAATCCCTTCGTATTTATAAAGCTTGCGGGTTCCGTAAGCACAATCCACAACAATAAACATTCCCAGTTTATCGGCTTTTTCAGCAAAGATTTCAACGGACTTATAATCGTTTTCGGCAATATTTTGTAAGTACGGATGAAACTTAATCGCTTTTGCGCCAAGCTCGTTAGCGGTATCAAGCAGCTTCAAATCTTCGGGACGTCTGAAATCAAACATAAAGCAAAGCCGCAAAACCTTAAACCAATCCTTGTGTTCTTTTAGGAATTTCAGAGCATGAGGCTTCTTCAAGAAATCAACATCCATAATAATAACAAGCCCTTGCTCGGTGCCATTGTTTTTTATGTTATCAAGCAGGTTCCCGAAACTCTTTTTGAGCTCATCAAAACTCAAATCTCCTTCTTTGCAGACGATCTCTTTTGGCGCGATGTGCAGATGTAAATCTATATTATTCATATTCCAGTTTTACTAAATCTTTTATAAGTCTTTCTTTGGCGCGAACCGTGTCCTTATTTTCCCCTAAAATAACCATGTAGCCATGCCTGTTGGCATCGGTGGTTATATCTTCTATGATATCGCCTTCCTTGATCGCCAGATTGCATTTAAGAACACCAGGTAATGACCCCGCCTCATCAAGTCCGTGTACTTTCTTGATTTTACCGTTATCAAATTTAAAAAAAGAAAGCAGCGCGGCATTTTTCATGGGATTTAAGGCATCAATATCCGGAACATTAAAATTCCCGAAAGCGGACTCGATCAAATGCTTTTTCAAATCAAGCTCGGTAACACCGGGAACTATCAAAGAAGAAGTATAAACACCTCCGCCGCGATTGGTGGACTCCACCAGCCAAACCTCACCTTCATCATCCAAAATATATTCACTATGGGTGAATCCGAAATCGTAGGAAAGAGCCTTTGCAACCTTATCATTATTGGACAGAAGCTTCCGTATAGTCTCTTCGTCGAACTCGCCGGGATAAACGATATCAATCGCAACTCTTCTGTGTCCTCCGAGCATCTGCTTGGAAGCAACCGCCAAAGAAAAATGATTATCTTTATCAAAAGAAAATCCATCTACAGTCACCAAAGTTCCTTCAATAAACTTCTCCACCAAAAATTCCTTGGAATGGGAATTGGAAATAGCATCATAAAACGCATCTTCCAATTGCGACTCGTTCTCAACTCTATTTATTCCAAAATTACCCCTGTTATCAACAGGCTTCACTATGACGGGATAACCGCCGACAGCCGCAACCCCCTCATGTAAATCTTCAAGATTTTCACATATATAAAAAGGCGGCTGCTTAACCGCGGCCTTCTCGCAGGCGATTCGCGAACGTCTTTTATTATTTGAATAGGATACGGCATCGAGGTTGGGTCCGGGCAAACCGAACTTATTACTGATAACTCCTACGGTGTATAACGCATAATCGTCATTATCGCTTGTAACGGCTTCCATATCGTATTTCTTGAAAAGATGCATGGCTTTATTTATATCGCGAGGATCCAGGATTTCGGTCGCATCCGCATACTGAAAACCTTCGGCATCATCGGTTGAATGCGTAGCCAGAATAAAATACCCCAAATCTTTCGCAGCTTTGACGAGAGGAGCCTGTTCCCAGCCCGAACCGATAATCATGAGCCTTTTTCTATTTGTCATGGAAGTGAATGGGTTTTATTAAAGACATTTTGGCGATATTGGAAGCAGTTTTTCTGCCAATGTATTTTTCTAAATCAAAATCTTCGATCCCTCCCTGTGCGCGCCTGAAAACAACATCATTCCCGGCCAAAGTCTCACCTTTTTTGATATCTCTTGCCGCTACAATTTTCATCTTAATCTTCTTCTTAAAACTTTTTTCAAAAGGCAACAAAATCCTCTTGCCGTTTCCGAGCATCACCTCCGCCTCGCGTACACCTGATGCCATAATTTTGAGTTCATCTGGCTCAAGCGCGTAACAATGATCGGGGCCTTCAAGTTTGCGATCAAGGGTGAAATGTTTCTCTATAACACGAGCACCATGCATGAAAGCGAGAGCGGGAGTGGTAGTGGACATCGTATGATCCGAAAAGCCGGTAAGTACGGAAAACTCATCTCTGAAAACATCCATCATCCTTAGATTAACAAGTTTTTCAGGGGTAGGATATTTAGATATGCAGTGCAGTAAAACGAGATTCTTATTGTCGGCCTCAGACACAAGTGAAACAGCCCTTCTGACTTCGGGCATCGTGCAATAACCTGTAGAAACGAACAAAGGCTTGCCTGTTTTCGCGACTTTTTTGATTAAATGAGCGAAGCCGACAGTCTGAGGAGATGCGATTTTGTAAGCGGCCGCACCCAAGTCTTCAAGAATCTCAACAGCCTCCAAATATGTTGGGGAAGAAAGAAAAACAAGCCCTCGTTTTTTGCAATAGGCAAAAAGTTCATGATACCATTTTTCATTGAAGTCTATGCTTTTGTGAAGCGACTTCAGGTCATCATTTGAAGGTAAGTACAACTCTTCGAATTTCAATGACTGAAATTTCACAGCATCCAATCCCGCTTCATGAGCAATATCGATAAGCTCTTTGGCTAAACTTAACGATTGGTTGTGGTTGGAGCCGATTTCTCCGATCAAAAAAGCTCCGGAATCTTTCGAAATCAACTTTTTGCCTACCTTTATCTTGTTGTTAAACCTTGGTTTCATCGATTAACTTGCGGATAGCTGATAAACCTTCTTTCATTCTTTCCTCGGTTTCAACACCGATAGAAACCCTTATAAATTTATCCATCGAATCTCCATACCCCAAGCCGGGGACGGTGGAAACATGATATTTGTCGAGTAATTTATAAGCGAAATCTTCAGATCCCAGCGATGACCCTTCAATGGAAACCGCGAAATAAAAAGTAGCCGAACCGGGCAGATGCTCAAGTCCTATTTCTTTCATGTAAGCAATAGCCTTCTTGCGTTTCTCGAGAATTTTTGCAACCTGCGGTCTTGTTTTGGATTTAAATTCATCGAAATGCTCAGCAAGATAATATTCGATAAGTGTAGTCGGGCATGTTATCAGATGTTGATTTAACCTCAGAATCAAATCCGTTAATTCCGGATTGGTGATCGAATAGCCGATACGCCAACCGGAAATCCCAAAAGTCTTGGACAACGAATTGGCTGTAATAATATGCTTTTTTTCAGGATCCAAACGAGCCATAGCGAAGAAAGGCTCTTCATCAACGAAATCACTGTAAGCTTCATCGGACAAAATATAAAAATTATTCTTAACGGAAAGATCATACAGGGTTTTTAATTCATCATCGGAATAGACCTTGCCGATAGGATTGTTTGGATTATTCAAAATAACAACCTTGGTTTTTTCGGTTATATATTTATCCAAATCGTATATCCCTTCATAATAAGGCACATTCACAGGTTTACAGTAGGCAAGCTTAACCATGTCGACATAACTGACCCATGCAGGTTCAAAGATAATCACTTCATCACCGGGATTAACCGTAGCCATAAGCGACATGTAGATAAGAGGCTTGGATCCGGTGCTTATTATTACTTCAGTTTCGGGGTCAACATCTACACCGTAATCTTCCCTGTAAAGATCTGCGATTTTTTCTCGCAATTCGGGTACTCCGCGAGAACTTGAGTAGCTATAACCCTTTTTAAAATTCTTGAGTTCCCTGAAAGAGGGGGACGGTAGGTCGAAAAGAGACTCCCCTAAAGACATGACGATTGGGTTGTGTCCCTGTCTTCGCAGGTCATACACACCCATATTTACCTTAATCGACATTGCCTCGGATAAACTCGAGGCTATTTTGGATTTGCCTGGATCTGACATGAGGATAAATATTTATGAATTAAATTTGCAGAACGACGGGCGCCATTGCCATCAATCAAACCTCTTCCCACCTCGCTAATCTCGGACCTAATCTTAACATCTTTGGACAGTTTTTTAAATATGTTTGAAAATTTCTCAAAATCAAGATGTTCATGCCACCCCATTGATATCGCGGAAGAAAGAAAATCCAAAGTTTTTGCGACGCGAACTTGATTATCCTCGGTGACAATAATTATATTCGGAAGCCCCATAAACGCACATTCGTAACATGTGCCGCCGCCCGCGGTAACTGCAATATCGGCCCATTCCATGAGCCCTGGCATATCTTTGGACTGTACAATAATTTCGGCACGATAAGGCAGGGATGATGCCAGGGATTTAATCTCTTCGATCCGGTTATAGCTGCTGCCGACAACCGCCTTAACATCCAAAGGCATATCGATCTCGGAAAGCATAGAAAGAGTCTTCATGGATTGATTCGTTGGGTCGGATCCGCCAAATGTAATCAGAACATTCGAGGCGATTTCTTTGTGCTTGGTTTCCCTGTTTGCCTTGAGGAAATCTTCTCTTATAAAAGCAAATTCCGATCCCAGAATCAAAAAAGCATCTTGATTATACATTTCAGGCTCAGCATAAACATTTGCATTTAAAATAATATGACTTGGAAGCGCAATATCAGCATTGTCATCGATACTGAGAAGAACACAATGATCCTTTAAGGCCTTAAGATACTCAGTACCGATTTCATAAGAATCCACAACCACCAGTGGATATTTAAATTCACCGATGACCTCGAGCAAAAAGTCCAAATCTTCATTTTGATCGGCATTTGTATCAAGTATCTCGATGTAAAAACCCTTGCTTGATATAAGGTCCAAAACCGCTTGATCATAATCCTTTGTCACGAAACAAACTTCATAAGAAAGCTTCTTGAATTCCGAAGCCAAGGCAAGACAGCGCATAATATGCCCCAAACCTATTGTATTGGGACCGCCGTCGGCGCGGAAAACAACATGTCGTTTTTTTTGATTCATATGATCTATTGGGGTAAACTCTTTCTGCATTATATTTTAAAAACTCACTCAATGGAAAAGATATTGGTGATAGTGGCGCATCCGGATGATGAAATTTTGGGATGTGGAGGGACGATAGCCAAATTAAAAACAGAAAATAAAGAAGTGCGGATCTTGATTTTGAGCCAAGGAATGCGTTCCAGAGATGATGCGCAGGACCGGAACATCAATGCTTTACAAGAAGATGCAAAAGAAGCATCGAAAATAATAGGCTCGGACAAACTTTTGATAGAATCTTTCCCTGATAATTCATTCGATTCCGTGCCAATGCTCGAAATAATAAAGAAAATAGAGTCCATTATTGAAGAATTCAAGCCCGATACGGTATTTACCCATAGCGGCAGCGACTTAAATATAGATCACAAAATAACCTGTGAAGCTGTAAAAGTTGCATGCAGACCAATGGAAGGGACCTGCGTTAAAAGATTGCTGGCATTTGAAGTACCTTCATCAACAGAATGGGGGTTTCTCGGGAATAATTCATTTCATCCAAATAAATTCATAGACATAAGCGGCACTCTCGATAAAAAACTGGAAGCGATGTCGGCTTACAAAGGAGAGCTGCGAGAATTTCCGCATCCAAGATCACTGGAATATATGGAATCACTGGCCAAAGTCAGAGGAGGCGGGGCGGGATATAACGCGGCGGAAGCGTTTGAGTTGGTTTTTGAAAAAGAATGACATTTTGGCTTTAGCTTTAAGAATTTTTTCTCAAAGAATTCGAAGGAAATAACGGCGATCATTACAGTTGAACTAAAGGCGATAAAGTAAACAACGAGATTGGGGAAAACCCCCTCAATATCTTTTGTTGCAAACAAAAACAAAGTCGCCTTTACGGCGATCATTATCATTATATTATGGAACATATATATCCCGTAAGAGATTTTCCCAAGGTAATTCAAGAGATTGAACTCCAAACTAAAAAGCCTGTTTTTATTAGCTGCAAAATTAATAATTATAATACAAAAAAGAACAGAAAACAGTTCATGGTAAACGAGCGGAACAACAAATCCCCCAGAAGCTTTATAAGTGAAATATATTGCAAAAAATAAGCTTAAAATTTGCACAGGCTTGCTAAACAAAAACTTCTTTATCCTCTGGAATCTATCTTTATGGAATAAAAGATAAGCTCCCATACCCCCAATAGCCATACAACTTATCCTCAAATAGTAGAAAAAATTATAAAGAAACTCTAAATTAATTATTTCATCCAGCCATTCAAGGGAAGCGATTTTATTTTCAATGAGAAAATAAGGAGTTCTCACAAGTACAAAAAACAGTAAAACCAAAAAAAGACTTAATAAAATACGCTTAGAATATTTGATGATAAGAGGCCATAGCAAATAAAACTGAATTTCGGTACCAACAGCCCATGTTTGGTCCAAATAAGGCAAATTGCCAAACGTAAATAAAACTATATTTGGCAAAATCAACAAAAATAAAACGGTATGAACAAAAACATTACCATCAAGAAGCTCGGAGTAGTGTGGAATATAAAAAAAATCAAAATGAGGCAAAACAAATAAGCCCAGAGCGACGATCAAGTAATACAACGGAAGAATTCTAAGCACTCGCTTTGTATAAAAATTAGATAACGAAATATTTTTTGTAGAAGACTTCTCAGATAACAAAAAGTAGGTAATCAAAAATCCGCTCAAAACAAAGAAAAAAGTCACTCCGATCTCTCCAGTTGACCTGATGAAGGACGATCCCCAGCAATTAGACAACCCCAACATGCCTCTTTTGCTTTCCAGATGAAAAATCAAAATTACGGAAGCAGCAATGAACCTCAGACTGTTCAGATTTGGAAAATATTTTACCTTCTTCTCAGATTCTACCGGTTGTTCTCCTATAGTATTGACGATATTGCCATTTGTTTGAATTAACCCGATAATTATAGCAGGAATTAGCCTTTTTTGGAAGCGTAAGTCACCAAAAACTCTAAATAATTGAAAAAATATCTGTTCTCAGGTATAAACTATACGCTTAGACATTAATAAAAAAACAATGCTTTCAATCTTTAAAGACAAAAATGTACTTGTAACTGGGGGGACCGGAACATTCGGGCAAAATTTCATCAAAACACTTATAGAGAAATCGGAAGCCAACAAAATAATAATTTTCAGTAGAGATGAATTGAAGCAATCACAAATGCAGGTTCGATTCAAAGACCCGCGACTTAGGTTTTTCATAGGCGACATCAGGGATAAAGAAAGGTTGGACAGAGCATTTAAAGGCGTGAATTGCATCGTACATGCAGCCGCACTTAAACAGGTCCCTGCATTGGAATACAATCCGTTCGAAGCTGTCAAAACAAACATTTTGGGGACTCAAAATGTTGTAAATGCTGCAATAGATCAAGGGGTGGAGAAGGTCCTTTTGCTCTCAACGGACAAAGCGGCCAACCCGATAAATCTATATGGGGCTACCAAGCTTTGTGCGGAGAAGTTGTTTGTTGCGGCAAATTCATATTCGGCCGGCGCCACAAAACTCAGCGTTTTAAGATACGGGAATGTGCTGGGAAGTCGTGGAAGTCTGCTGGATGTCATTAAAAAACAGAAACTTGAGGGGAAGCTAAAGATAACAGACGAAAGAATGACCAGATTCTGGATAACAATAGATCAAGCCATAGTATTTGCGATTAAATCAATGAATTTAATGAAAGGTGGGGAAATTTTTGTGCCGAAAATACCAAGCATGAAAATAATAGAAATTTTCGATATGATCGCACCGGGGATGGAAGTCGAAAAAGTAGGGATTAGGCCGGGCGAAAAACTGCATGAAATGCTGCTCGGGGAGGATGAGGCCAGAAACGCAAAAGAATTGGAAGAAGTTTATGTCATCGAGCCGAGAGAGAACTTGGGTACCGAGCGAGAACATAAAGGGGTGAAAGTTCAGGAAGGATTTGTATATGCAAGCAACAACAATACACAATGGTTAAATCCAGATCAGTTGAAAGAGATGATAGGAGAAAAATAATATCATATGGGAAACAATCGATAGATGAAAGCGACATATCGGCGGTAGAAGAAGTATTAAGATCAGATTGGCTTACCCAAGGGCCAAAGGTTTCTGAATTCGAAGAAGCATTGGCAAAATACTGCGGCGCAAAATACGCGGTTACTTTCGCAAACGGAACAGCCGCACTGCACGGAGCTTATTACGCGGCAGGGTTAAAAAAAGGAGACGAATTCATAACCACGCCAAATACATTTGCGGCAACTGCAAATGCCGGAGTTTTTTTGGGCGCAACGCCGATATTCGTTGATGTGGAACTCGAAACAGGCAACATAGACGCTAATTTAATAAAAGAAAAAATCACAAACAAGACAAAAATAATAGTGCCGGTAGACTATTCCGGCCAGCCCGTGGATTTGGATGAAATAAAAAAGTACGGCCTAATAATAATCGAAGACGGTTGTCACGCATTGGGGGCAACATACAAAGACCGAAAAGTAGGTTCAGTAGCGGATATGACTGTATTTAGCTTTCATCCTGTCAAAACCATAACAACCGGAGAAGGAGGAGCCGTTATGACGAATGACGAGAAGTATTATGAAAAACTCAAAACATTCAGGACTCACGGTATAAAAAAAGAAGGAAGATGGAAGGGGGACATGGAAGATATCGGATACAATTACAGGTTAACCGACATGCAGTGTGCTTTAGGTATAAGTCAACTCAAGAGGGTGGATCAATTCGTAAGCAAAAGAGAAAAAATCGCACAAAGATATGACAAAGAATTGAAAAACATCGTCGAATTTATAAAAATTAAACAAGATAGGGAATCAAGCAGGCACCTTTATCCCATCAGGGTACCGGCGAATAAAAGAAAAAAAATCATGGAATCGTTGCTTGAAAAAGGGATCGCCACGCAAACACATTATAAACCCGTATACTGGCATTCATATTACGCAAAAGATTACAAAAAAGGACTTTGCCCAAATGCGGAAACTTTCTACGAAGAAGAAATTTCCCTGCCTATATACCCGAGCCTTACGGAAGAAGAGCAAACCTACATCGTAAAAACCTTAAAAAACATAATCAAAAATGACTAAAGATCCCCAAAAGTTATATCAGTACGCTAAAAAAAGAATCCCCGGGGGGACTCAGCTTCTTTCCAAGAGGCCGGAGATGATGCTTCCCGATATTTGGCCGAACTATTATAAAAAAGCAAAAGGAGCGGAAGTATGGGGTCTGGACGGCAAAAAATATATAGACATGACTCATAACGGAGTAGGATCCTGCATATTGGGATTTGCAGATCCGGATGTGAATAAGGCTGTAAAGAAAGCGGTGGACTTGGGTACGATGTCGACTTTGAATTGCCCGGAAGAGGTGGAACTTTCTGATATACTTTGTGAAATCCATCCTTGGGCGGACATGGTGAGATACGCGAGAACGGGGGGGGAAGCGATGGCGGTAGCGATAAGAATCGCAAGAGCCAAAACAGGTAAAGACAAAATAGCATTTTGCGGGTATCACGGATGGCACGACTGGTATATCGCCGCTAATTTAAACAGCGATGATGCATTGGAAGGTCATTCAATCGGAGGACTTTCACCAATTGGGGTGCCGAAAGCTTTGAAAGGGACAGCATTCCCTTTTCACTACAACAAAATCGATGAATTGAAGAAAATATTGGAAGAAAACAAAGGAGGAATGGCGGCAATAGCGATGGAGCCGATTAGAAACATAAAGCCCGAGCCGGGATTTATAGAAGCGGTAAAAGAATTGGCGCGACAGCACAATGCAATATTGATTTTTGATGAAATTACTGCGGCATGGCGCGTGAATGAAGGCGGATATCACCTGAACTTCAATGTTGCGCCCGACATAGCGGTCTTCGGGAAGGCAATGAGCAACGGATATCCGATGGCTGCCGTAATAGGGAGAAAAGAAGTAATGGAAGCGGCACAAAACACCTTCATAAGCAGTACATACTGGAGCGAAAAAATAGGGCCGACAGCAGCAATAGCGACAATTGAAAAATGCAGAAAACTAAATGTGCCAAAGCATCTGGCGGCAGCGGGAGAGAAAGTGATAGACGGATGGGAGAAAGCAGGGGAAGCTACAGGGGTAGATATAAAAGTTTCGGGTAAAGATGTGGTCCCGTCGCTGGCGCATTTTAACTTCAATTACAAAAACGCCCAGGCTGTAAAAACGCTGTTCACTCAGTTAATGCTTGATAGAGGCTACCTGTCTAATAACGGTTATTACGCTACTTATGCTCATACGGACAAAATAATAGAAAAATATTTGGAAACGGTCGAGGAAGCATTCGCGGGACTTAAAAAACATATAGAGGCCAATGAAGTTGAAGAAAAATTAAGAGGTGAAGTAGCGCACATGGGATTCCAAAGATTAAATTAAGGTAGCAATAATTATGCCTAAAAAAGAAAAAACAGTTTTCGAAAAAACCGTAGATGGTGGAAAGTGGATCACTATAGGTATTGTGGTACAGAGGGTGATCAACCTGGTTACATTTGTAACTCTTGCGAGAATACTTGCTCCGGAAACATACGGAATAATGATAGCGGCAACGCTAATGGTAGGAGTGATATCAACATTATTTGAACCGGGATTCGGGACGGTATTTCTGCAGGAAAAGGAAAATGTTACCAAATACCTGAACGCGGCGTGGACTTTTGAGATTGTGAAAGGATTAATACTTGGGCTGCTGATGTGTGCGATATCGCCGTTTATCGCAAAATTTTTCCAGATAGAAGGTTATGAGCTTGTGATTTGTTTCGGGGGATTGCTTCTGTTTTTACAAGGTGCGGCCAACATAGGACAGTTTTTTATCTTCAAAGAGATACAATTAAAAAAGATATTCATTAGAGATCTGGTGCAGCAGCTATCATATCTGGTTGTGGCTTTGACATGGGTCGCTTTCAATCCAACGGTATGGGCGTTGGTTGCCGGGAATGTGGCATCGTACGCATCGGGTACAATAATGAGCTATGTTATACATCCGTACAGGCCGAAATTGGATTTCCGTTTAAGAAAACTGGGAAAGCTTTTCAAGAAAACAAAATGGGTGATAGGAACAAATACTTTGAATTACATATCAAACATAATAGATACAACTTTTCTCGGACACTTGCTTGGGCCGGCAAACATGGGGGTTTATTCAAAGGCGCGTGATATTTCCATAATACCGTCATCATATTTGAACCAGCTTACGATGAAGGCGGGTTTCCCAGCTATGGCAAAAATACAGGATGAATTAGGTAAAGTCCGAGATGGATTCTTTAAAATGATAGATGTAACTTTGCTGATATCAATACCGTTTCTGGCGGTACTTATATTTGAAGCGGATAGAATCGTTCCGTTATTTCTCGGGGAGAAGTGGGTCGATATGGTTATACCTTTAAAACTGCTGGCCATCGCAATGACCATAAAAGGTGTAACAAATATAGCCAATCCGATATTTTACGGATTAGGCGAATTCAGCATGCGGTTCAAAACAGTATTGGTGCAGGTCCTCGTAATGGCAGTATCCTTGCTATACGCCGTACCGAAATACGGGCTTAAAGGTGCGGGATATGCGGTCATAGGAAGTTTTGTAATTGTATTTATATATACTTTCATGAAGCTGATTCCTTTGATTAAAATAAACATTCTAAAAACAATCCCGGGGGTCATTATAACGGGTGGATCGGGGGTGTTGACCGTGCTTTTGGCATGGCCTTTTGAAGAGTTCCTACATGCGGTTCACGGGATAGCATACTTGGCGGGATTAACACTGCTTGGCGGGATATACATGATATTGGTTTTCGGGATAGGTTACCTCACCAAGGCAGGTCCATACGCAACAATAGTACAAACTTTAAAGGTGCTTAAGAGATGAAGATAAAATTTATAACTACAAAACTCAACCTCGTGGATGGAGGGGGATCAAACGCCAATGTCCACATGAAGGCAAAAGTTTTATGCGAAAAAGGTCATGAAGTTGCGGTAGTGACTATGTTTTCTCAAAAGAACCAAATAAAAGAAAGCACTCCCTACAAGCTGATCCAAGAAAATTTAAAATCCGGAAAACATTCGGTAGTAAGAAAGAAAACAAGAGATATACTAAAAAAATACGAAGATTCAACGGATGTGTACCATGTAGACGGTCATATGTTTGTATGGGGTGCGGGATTGTATAAAAAAGAAGGAGGGAAAGTACCGATAATTGCGCATTTCGACAATTATCTGCTGACTATGGGGGTAACTCAAATAGGAAAAATGTCATTAAGAGCTGGAATATCTTTCAAATTATTAAGATTATGGGAATTACTGATAGGGTTAAGACAAGCCGATTTAATAGATAAATTTACATGCGCGAGCAAAACGACTTTAAAGATCTATGCAAAACACGGCTTTGACAAACAAAAAATGATGACAATACCGGCATTTATGGATCTTGAAGTGTTTAAAAATTTAAATAGAGAAAATGTAAACGAGAAAAATCTATTATACATAGGAAGAATACATTTAGACAAAGGGCTGGATGTACTTTTAAAGGCAATAAAAGATATAGAAAACATAACTTTGGACTTGGTGGGGTCAGGCCCAGACGAAGAAAATCTTAAAAAAATGGCCGAAAACTTGGGAATAAACAATAAAGTGTTTTTCCATGGATGGAAGTCCCCAAATGAAGTAATTAAATATTTTGAAAAAGCAAAAATTTTTGTCCATCCGGCATTATGGCCGGAGCCGTTTGGAATGGCTGTCGTGGAAGCTATGGCTGCGGGTATACCGGTTATAACGACGGAAGGCACCGGATCAACAGAGATTGTCGGTGACACGGGATTGAGATTCACAAAGAAAAATTCAAAACAACTCAAAAAAAACATAGAAAAACTGTTAAACTCTGATAGGTTGTATAAAGAATTGTCAAAAAAAGCTAAAGATAGAGCACAAGAGTACGACTACAGAAGATGGAGCGACTTTCTCGAGAAGCAGCTAACCGAAATCCGATGAAAATATGTTTATATCTGCAGAGAAGATTCTCATTCCTCGGGCACAACATAGCCATGGAGCTCAAGAATTCATATGGAGCCGAGGAGTTCTGTTGCTATGTGTATGGTCGATATGCGGAAAAATTCATTAAAGATCAAAGCGATATTGAGTATTCCGAAATTCTTGTAGAAGAAGATCTGCATAAAAAAGCGGAAGAGGTGGAGTTGGACATGGATTTTATTAAGAAATTCGAAGAAGAATACGGTTTGCCAAACGCTTGGCCATATCTGTTGGTAGACAGGCATATTATGATGAGTGTGCCCAAATCCGATTATTCAAAAAAACCGTCATGTTCCCATGAAAAAATGCTGAAATACTTACAGGTGGAAGCAAAAGCGATGATAGCTTTTCTGGAAAAAGAAAAACCGGATGCAGTAATATTCGCATTGGTTGGGTCATTGGGGAGTATGGTTCTTTATCATGTCGCAAAAAAAATGGGGATAAAAACAATAAACATAGAACCGGCAAGAATCAAAGGATATATAACGGTAACCGATAACTGCTATTGCAGCCTCAGTAATGCCGACAAATTGTTTGATAAGCTGCAGGCGGGGGAAGTTGATAGTAAATTCGAGAAGGAAGCGGAAGATTTCCTGAAAGAATCGAGGGAAAAAGAAGTGAGATACAGTTGGGTTAAAGATCTTATGAATAAAAAGAAAATAGGTCCGTTAAAATTCTTATTATTGGAAATAAAGGGGTTCATTCAGCATTCGATCAACTATTACAGGAAGTCGAAAGGCGATTATATAATGCAGAAACCTTCATGGTTTTTGAGTAATAAAATCGTGAGGCTGTGCCGAAGAATCAGAGGTTATAAAAAGCTTTATTCAAAGCCCGACTTGAACGAAGATTTCGTATTTTTCCCTATGCATCAAGACCCCGAGATAGCAACACTGCTTCTGTCACCGTTCCACATAGATCAGGTGAATTTAATAGAAGATATAGCCAAGTCGCTGCCGGTGCATTTCAAGCTGTATGTAAAAGACCATCCGGCAATGCTGTATTCTCGCCCGATGAGGGAGTACAAAAGAATTAAGAGAATTCCAAATGTGGAGTTAATAGATCCGAATTACAGCTCGATAAAACTGACAAAAGCTTCAAAACTTGTAACCACTATAACGGGGACAGCCGGATTTGAAGGGGTGGTATTGAAAAAACCTATAATAACATTTGGTGAAGTTTTCTATAATAAACTGTCGATGGTAAAAAGAGTACGATGCATGGAAGATTTGCCAAGTACGATAAAGGATATACTGAGAAACCATAAACATGATGATGAAGAGCTGAAAAACTTCATAGCGGCCATATTGGAAACATCGGAAGTGATAGATTACAACAAATTATGGAATGAAATGGATGAAGATAAAAAAGAAATTGCCAAATTCGCAAAACTCTTCGCTCGCGAACTCGGATTGAAAAAGACCTCCTAAACTTGTAGAATCCAACCCGATTTAATAAAAAAAACATGAAAAAAGCTTTAATAACAGGAATAACGGGCCAGGACGGTTCTTATCTCGCAGAATTTTTACTCGAAAAAGGGTATGAAGTTTACGGAATGATCCGAAGATGCAGCTCTCCAAACAACGAGAGAATCGAACATTTACTCGATAAAATGGAGGTCGTCGACGGAGACCTGATGGACTTAAGTTCACTCATACGAATCATCGGCGATATCAAGCCGGATGAGGTTTACAATCTCGCAGCTCAATCGTTTGTTGCGGTATCTTTCCACGAACCGATATTAACGGGAGAGATCACAGCTCTCGGGGCGGTAAGACTGCTCGAAGCTATTCGAATAGCCCATCCGCAAGCCAGATACTATCAAGCATCATCTTCCGAAATGTTCGGCAAGGTGCGGGAAACTCCTCAAACGGAATTGACCCCATTTCACCCAAGAAGTCCTTACGGTGTAGCCAAAGCTTACGCCCACTATATGACGATGAATTATCGCGAAAGTTACGATATGTTCGCTTGCGGCGGGATTTTATTCAACCATGAATCTCCAAGACGCGGACTTGAATTTGTAACCCGTAAAATCAGCCATACAGTGGCCAAAATTCACCTCGGACTTGCCGATAAATTGGTGCTCGGAAATATGGACGCCAAGCGCGACTGGGGATTTGCAGGAGATTACGTGAAGGCCATGTGGGCGATGCTTCAACAAGACAAACCGGAAGATTTTGTAATCGGAATGGGAGAAACTCACAGCGTTGAAGAGTTCGTTCAGGAATCTTTCAAGGTAGTTGGAATCGAGAATTGGCGTGATTACATCGAACAAAACCCTAAATTCATGCGCCCCGCAGAAGTTGATGTTCTCATCGCAGACTCCTCTAAAGCCAAACAGGAACTTGGCTGGGAACCCGAAGTGGGCTTCAAAGAACTTGTAGAAATGATGGTTAAGTCGGATATTGAACTTTTAAAAAAATGATCCAAAAAAGAAAAACGCAAATAGGTGTGGGGGATACATGTATTGACGAAAACGCCAAAAAATATGTGATGGACGCGCTCGACAACAATCGTTTGTCGTACGGTAAGTATGTCCACAGCTTCGAGCGAAAATTCGCAGAAGGCCACAACATCAAATATGCCGTAATGAGCAACAGCGGAACAAGCTCTTTACAGGTTGCACTGCACGCCCTCAAAGATATTCACGGTTGGGAAGACGGCGACGAAGTTCTCGTTCCGGCACTGACATTTATCGCAACTTCTAATGTTGTTTTACAAAATAATTTAAAGCCCGTTTTCGTAGAAATCGATCCCCTCACATACAACATCGACCCCGACAAAATCGAAGAAAAAATAACCCCCCGCACTCGAGCAATAATGCCGGTAAATCTATTCGGGCTATCTTGCGAAATCGATAAAGTTCTGGAAATTGCCAAAAAACATGACCTGAGAACAGTCGAAGACTCATGCGAAACCATGTTCGTGAAACACAGAGGTAAACCGGTAGGATCCCAGTCGGACATATCATGCTTCTCAACTTATGTCGCTCATCTGCTCGTAACGGGAGTAGGCGGGCTTTCTCTGACGAACAATGACGAATACGCGATAGCGATGAAAAGCATGGTCAACCACGGTCGTGACTCCGTTTATTTTAATATAGATGACGACAAAGGCTCGGTCCGCGATAACAAAGACAGTTTTTTTCACTTAATAAACAACAGATTCTCATTCGTGCGAATGGGGTACAGCTACAGAGTAACGGAACTCGAAGGAGCTCTCGGCCTGGCGCAGATAGAAAAATGGCCGCAAATCCTTGAGTCCAGACAAAAAAACGCCGCGTATCTTCTCGAAAAACTCAAGCCTTTCGAAAAACATATACAACTGCCAAGTTGGCCCGACTATGCGGAGCACGCGTTCATGATGTTCCCGATAGTTATGCAAAAGGATAGCCCGATCAAACGTGACGAATTGGTGCTTTTCCTCGAAGAACATAACGTCGAAACCAGGTACATGGTTCCGCTTATCAATCAGCCTTATTACAAGAAACTATTTGGCAACTTAGACGATCAATATCCACAGGCGGCGCACGTAACTTACAACGGATTTTATGTCGGCTGCCATCAAGGAATTAACGAAGAAGACATAGACTATATGGCGGAAGTGTTTAAAGAATTTTTCAATACGCAAAACAGGAAGGAGTCCTAGTTTTGCGCAAAATATAATCAAGCAGTTTCTGCAAGGCAGAAACACAATATCATTCTTAATTCTTACTTCTTGGTTCTTAATTCCAAACAAAAAGTCTTAGTAACAGGTGGTTCCGGTTTCATCGGAACAAATCTGATTTTGGAACTGCAAAATCAGGGTTTTGAAGTTGTGAACCTAAGCAATCACGACCCGGAGATAGAAGTGGAAACCCTCAAAATAGACCTCACAACAGACAATTTAAACCCGTTAGACAATCATGATTTTGACTATGTTGTTCATCTGGCAGCAGTAAGCTCGATCAAGCTTTCGCAAGACAACGAGCAGGAGACAATGGAGATAAATGTGGATGGAACCAAGCGGCTTCTCGAGTATTTTTCCGGCAAACCGATCAAAAAATTCATCTTCATGTCGAGTGTGACGGTATATGAATGTGAAAAATCCGGCCAAATCGACGAAAACAACATCATGGTTGATGAAAGCGCAAACGCTTACGCCTACTCGAAGCTTCTCGCCGAGCAAGAATGCGAAAAATTTAAAGAAAAAATAGAGCTTCTAACCTTCAGACTCGCAAACGCATACGGCCCTTACCAAAAACTCCCAAAAACCCCAAACCTAATCCCGCAAGTAATCTCGCAAGCTTTAAATAAAGGAGAAATAGAGATCCATAACGGCAAATTCGCAAGAGATTTTATCTATATTTCAGATATAGTTCGGGCAATAATTTTAGGATTAAAAAGCAACCTGACAGGCACATATAACCTGGGGACAGGGGAACCATCAACGGTCCAAGAAATCGCAAATGCCATCGCCAAAGAACTTTCAGTTGAAATAAAAGATTTAAAGCTTAAAATTGATGCACCTCTGGAACTCGTCCCAAACATCACAAGGATAAAAGAAGATCTTGGCTGGGAACCGGAAGTTTCGCTCGAAGAAGGGCTCAAAAAAACCATAAAGTATTATGCCAACTGAAGAAATCTACAAAAAGACCGCAATAATAATCCCGACCTATAACGAAAAGGAGAACATTCGCAAACTGATTCAGACGATTTTCGGAATATCCCAGGAACTGACAATAATTGTTGTAGATGATAACTCTCCTGACAAAACCGGAGAAATCGTCGACGCTTTAACAAAAAAATACAAAACCCTCCAAATAATCCACAGAAAAGAAAAGAACGGCCGAGGCGGAGCCTGTGTGGCAGGATTCAAAAAAGCTCTAGAAGAAAAGTTCGAATACATCTTCGAAATGGACTCCGACTTCTCTCACGATCCTGTCGATATCCCCAAGATGCTGGACAAGATTCAAGACGGATACGAAATGGTAATCGGCTCCAGATACTTAAAGGGAAGCAAAATCGTAAATTGGGGACTAAAAAGAACAATTTTCTCCAAATTCGCCAACATATATGCTCGAGTGATACTAAGAATTCCAATATCGGACTATACAAACGGCTACCGTGTCTACACTCGCAAAGCCCTCAAGGCAATCAACTGCGAAAGAATAGAGGCTGTAGGCTACATTGTGCTTTCAGAAATGGCTTACCAGCTACATAGACAAGGATTCAAGATCGGTGAAATCCCAATCATCTTCGTAAACCGCGAGCGCGGCATCTCGAATCTCTCAATCAAAGAAATCACATCTGCATTCACGACAGTGCTGAGGATTAAGTGGGATTATATGGTGAAGTACAAGAATTAGCCCTTCTGTATCTCCCAAAACCCCTCCCCAAACTCCTCCGGCGGCAATCTGTGTTCATCAGCCGCATCAGGGTTGAAGTTTTGATTCACGAAATAAATAAGCCTTGCAGGTTCGCCCCACAAATTCGCAAGTCCATGCAAAACTCCGCGAGGAATAAACAGAAGTTGAGCCTTTCCACCCCCCAAAACAACCCTGGAAACGACCTCGTAACTTGGAGAATCTTCTCGCAAATCTTTCAAACCGACAAGCAGCCTGGAATCCGCCGGCACAAACCAAAGATCATCCTGCTCAAGATGGTAGTGTCCCGCCTTCACAGCCCCGGGAAGCACCTCGGAATAGTTAACTTGTTTAATTTCAAAATCTCCAACCTTTCCATCAATAAGCCGCACAATTTCATTAAAACTTCCTCCACAATCGTTAAATCTCTTTAAATCCAACAGATGTACACCCTGAATCTCCGGCTTTTTGCCATAATCTTGAGTACTGCCAGTATATTTGTCGCCGATTTTCATAGGATTTATATTTTAACCCAATCAATAATTTTCGCAACCCTAGCATCCCAAGAATATTTCGAAGGATCCTCCCTTCGCCCACCGTCGGAGAAAGCCTCCTTAATCGCACGAACCAAATCATCACTATCCCCGGACTTAAACAGATAGGAGTTCTTTTTATTAAAAATCTCACGCATTGAAGGTATATCGGAAACCACAACCTCCTTATCAGCCGCCATATATTCAAAAGCCTTAAGAGGAGAAGTGTACTTGCGCGAAATCGCATCCTTGCCGGTATTCGGAATCGCCAAAACATCCGCAGCCTTCAAATACAAGAAAGCCTCACGCTGAGGGATATGCCCGACAAAAGTAACATTATCCCCGCCATGCAGCCCGGTAAGATCCTTTTTATCCAAACTCCCGCCAACAATATAGAAATAAGTCTCAGGCATCTTCTTGGCGGCCTTGAGCAAAAGAGGAACTCCCTTCCACTTCTGTAAACTCCCGGTATAAACCACGATCCGACCATGAAGCGGCATCTTGAGTTTATCGCGTGCAGCCTCTTTGGAGAGCCCACCTTCAAAAAGCGAAATCTTCACCCCGTCAGGAGCCACCAATGATTCGGGGACCTCTTTTTGCAAACCATCGCTGATCACAACAACCTTCCAGAACAGCTTCGAAAGAAACCCATAAATCGCTCGTCCAAGCTTACTCACAGGGTAGTTGTGCAATTCCAGGACCTTTTTCTTTTTGTAAAAAAGCGCAAGTGCCAGCCAGACATCGCGAGTGTAAATAACATCGTTTTTTTTGAATAAAAATAGAACCGCAACAGCCAGATAAAAAGTGATCGACTGCAAAATAAAAGCCGGCCGATCAAGCCCTAAAGGAAAAATATCGACACAAAAAATCTTCTTAATGGGAAACCGCTTCTCAACCTGATAATACTCCCAAATATCTTCGATTCTCCTCTCCTTTTTGGTTCCAAACCGCATCGGAACATAAAGCGAAACCTTCGCCCCCGCCTTCTTGAAAGCCTCGCAGTTCTGCATGATCTGAATACTGTTAGCCTTTTCGCTCGGCAGTCGCAAATTGGTGATGTAATCGATCTTCATGAGACTATTTCTAAGAATTTTTTTGTAGAAAGTTTCTTGTCAAAATGTTTCGCACGATCCAAACCAACCTCGCGCATCTTTTTCTGCAACTCATTATCGTCAAGCAGCAAAGCAATTTTATCCGAAAAAGCATCCAAATCACCTTGCTTAACCATAAAGTCCTTTTGACTGTTATTCAAAACAGCTTTCGCGCCCAAAGTTTCCATCGTAACAATCGGAACTCCCGCAGCCATCGCCTCGATAAGAACGCGGCCGAATTCCTCCTCGCGCGAAGGCATGATGAAGACGGAAGCCTTCTTGTAAAAGGAGAGGATTTCATTATTCGGCACAGCCCCAAGCATCTTAACCTTGCCGGTTTCCTCAAGAGATTTGAGCTCCTCGAAATCCGGACCATCCCCAACAATCCAAAACTCGCAATCTGTCTTGGCAAGCGTCTTCTCGATAATCTCCGGCAAATATTGCGACCCTTTTCTCGGAGAAAGCCAATGAACGAAAAGTACAATCCGCTTATCATCGCGCGCTCCGGCAAACTCAGAAACATCGACCCAGTTATGCATAACCTTGAGTTTTTTCTTTGGAATCTTAAAAAATTCATGATAGTAACCGGCCATCAAATCCGTACAAGTCACGATATTTTGAATCAAGCGAATCGCCAATTTAAAAGGCCAGACACCACCTGTATAAAGATTCTTCTGCTCGCAGTACCAAACGAAACTCTTTCCTCCGGTCAGCCGACAAACAATCCCGGCAAGAATCGCACTGAAATAAGAATAATGAACATAAAACCTTCGATAACCTTTTAATCTAAACCAAAAAAACACAAAAAACCTCTCGATCAAATTGAGACCCTTAACTTGCCACTTTTGGACATAATAATTCTGAATATTTTTAAACTTAGGCTTGCTCTTTCCGTACTCAATAAAAACCATAACATCGAGCTCCTCCGCAACATCCTCAAGCAAATCAACAAGATACCCGTAATGAGTGGAAGTTTGAGTGTCATATTCCGGAAGGACAAAGACAAGTTTTTTAGGATTTCTGGTCATTTCTTTTTTAAAATTTCATAAATCAATTGTTCCATCTTGGTATAATCTTGTTTCATGCCTGCGATACAAGCAGCAATATAAATATTCTTTTTTGTTTCTCCAAAATCAATAATGTTAAAGCCGCAATGAACAGCAATTAAGTCGAAAAACAAACGAATTGTTCGACCATTGCCCTCTCTAAAAGGGTGAATAGCATTAAATTCACAATGCAATATAGCAAGTTTCTTAGCAACAACTTTCTTGGGTTCACTAGGCTTAGGCAACTCTTTCTTTAAAATTTTATCAAAGAATTCAAGGGATTGATTAATATGCAATGAAGATGCAAAAAGTACGCCATTTTTTGAAATTTCAACAGTTCGCACTTTCCCAGCCCACGAATAAAGAGGTCCTAAGAAAAACGCATGGATTTCGAATATCAAATCTAAATCAAATACAAGTTCCTCGCCTTCCAGCTTGTCAAAAAAAAGCTCGTAAGCATCAACAAGAAGAAGAGTTTCGGTATCTTCAAGTGTTTTTTGGTCGGTGATGCCGAGTTTATTTTTTAAAATATCTCCTTCATCGCCGCCAATATCATAGCGAGAAGGCTCGACCATGTTTTTTTAATAGTTTAATGGCGGAATTATTTCTTTTAGCCCTATAAAGACTCATCCCTTCAATCTTAGACGATGAAGAAACAGCCTTTCGGAGTGCTTGTTTGGTAACTTTATTTTTCACGACACAATTATATCATAATATCTTTCAGCATAAAACTTAAGAGCCGCATTATACTCAAACTGCTTAACATCGGATTTACCTTGCTCCGCAATTTTTGCAGCAGCTTCTCGATTTCGAATAGCCCACAAGATCTTCTCCGCAATATCCCGCGCAGACCAATCGGTGAACAGAAGATTCTCATGGTCTCGTCCAAAATCCTGCATCACTCCAACAGGAGTAGAAATGCAGATTGCCCCGCAAGCCATAGCCTCAAGCGTCACACGCGGCCCGCCCTCGTTATAAGAAGTCATCACTATTCCGGTACTCTCTTGATAAGCCCGCGCAACATCATCGCGAGTTGGCAGCCAGCCAAGAAGTTCAATATTCTTAGAAGTCCTTTTTTCAACAAAATCTTTCATGCTACCGTCTCCGATAATCTTCAGCCTGAAGTCAGGCTCCTCCTTCGCAACCATGTCCGCAGCATCCAGAAGCAGATCGAGCCCCTTGTTTTTCTCAAGCCGTCCGGCAAAAACAAACTGCTTATCTTTACGGACACCGTCAGGTTTAAAAAGATCAAAATCCAAATAAAACGCCGGAATATAAAGAATTTTCTCCTCGGGAAAACCGGCCGCGACAACATAATCGTGAGTATCATGCTTATTAATCAGTCGCATATGTGGAATTTGCTTCCCATTTTTTTTCAAAAAACGGTCCAAAGCAAACTTCTCAATCTTCTCGGAAAAATTCTCAGCCTTCGGATAGCCCGGAATATGCATGAGCTCGGCAACATAAGGCACCTTAAGCTCCCTAGAAAGCTTCGCCGCAGCACAAGCATTTGCAAACAGTGGCGGAATCACATGCGCAGAAATAATATCAAAAGGGTTTTCCGCAAAAATCTCACGCGCCTTCCGCAAAACAAAACCTTTATGCCTAAAAAAATCCAAATGCAGTCGTCGGCTCATCCCGGAAGGATAAAGATGAACATTATTATGAATAACTATCTCCTTGCCAACGCCATTACTGGGGCAAATAACGGAAACCCGCTCCCAATGCTTAGAAAATCCCCTAAGCATCTCAAAAAAAACATTCTGCTTGCCCGCAGCAATTCCGCTATCCCCGGTGAGCATCAAAATATGTTTTTTGTTTGGCATATGAAGTATGGTATATAGCGTATGGTGTGTGGATGATAACAAAAAGTCGTAATAAAAACCACAAGCCATAATAGGGAAGCTTTTGACATCTGTTTATGAAACAAGAAGAGCTTTTAAAAATTCTGACAAAAAACATCTTAAATGCAAAAAGAGATCATCCAGTTCGAGTTTGCATCGATGGTGTTGATGCTTCCGGGAAAACAACGCTGGCAGATTCGCTGGCGATTGAGTTGCAAAAACACAGGCCGGTTATAAGAGTTTCTATTGATGGTTTTCACAATCCCAAAGAAATTCGATACCAAAAAGGACGTAATTCCCCTGTAGGTTATTATATGGATACAACAGATTATGAGGCATTTATTAATGCTGTCTTGAAGCCGCTTGGTCCAAATGGGAATTTGCAATACAAGACAGCAGTTTTTGATTTTATAAAAAACTCAAAAGTAGATTCGCCTGTTCTCGAAGCTGAAGAAAGCTCCATACTGTTAATGGATGGTGTCTTCTTATTGAGACCAGAATTGGTTGATTATTGGGATCTGAAAATATTCGTTGACGTAGATTTCAAAATCACCGTTAAACGTGCATCTAAAAGAGACGGGTATTATTTAGGTGAAGAGCATGAAATATTTGAAAAATATGAGCAAAGATATGTGCCCGGGCAAAAAATTTACTTTAAAGATGCAAATCCAAAAGAAAAAGCCGATATTATTATCGACAACAGTAACTTTGAAAACCCACTAATCACTAAACTATAAGCCATTATCCATCAGCTGGAAAACCACTCAATAGTTTTCTTGAGCCCTTCCTCAAACCCAACCTTGGGGCTGAATCCGAGTTTTTCCTTTGCCAAGCTGATGTCCGGCCTCCTAACCTTGGGATCATCTTGCGGTAAATCTTTATAGGAAACTTTGCTTTTCGAACCTGTTAATTCAACGATTTTCTCGGCCAAAGCCTTAATCGAATACTCCTCGGGATTCCCCAAATTCACAGGGCCGGCAAAACGCTCTCGACCAATCATAGCTGTAATCCCATCGACCATATCGGAAACATAACAGAAAGAACGAGTTTGATATCCGTCACCGTAAACAGTAATAGGCTTGCCTTCAAGCGCTTGAGTAATGAAGTTAGGAATAACGCGACCATCATTTGCTCTCATCTTAGGCCCGTAAGTGTTGAAAATCCGAATAATTTTAGTGGAAACTCCATATTTATGAGCATAATTGGAAATCAAACTCTCTCCGAATCGCTTTCCTTCATCATAGCAGCTCCTGGGCCCCATACAGTTAACATTTCCCCAGTAACTCTCTCTTTGCGGATGCTCGAGCGGATCTCCGTAAACCTCGGAAGTTGAAGTGTGAAGAAACTTAGCCTTCAATTCTACCGCGAGGTCTAACATATTTTTGGTCCCCGCTGCGCTAACCCAAAGAGTCTCAAGAGGAATATTTTGGTAATCGACGGGAGATGCCGGGCAAGCAAGGTTGTAAATCTCCTTAACACCGTGAAAATCCAGCCCCTCGGGAATGAGAGGCTGCGTAATATCATGCTCAATCAGCCGAAAATTCTCATTATCCAAAAACTCCTCGATATTAGAGCGATCCCCGGTAATAAAATTATCGATACAAATCACTTCGTAGCCGCTGCCAAGCAGCCGCTCGCACAAGTGACTTCCGATAAATCCTGCTCCCCCCGTTACGATGGCTTTGTTTGGCATGTGGCGTGTGGCTTATAGTGTGTAGCTGTTGGTTGGTGGCCAATCGTGTGTGGATGATAGCAAATAATTGCAATAAAAACCACAAACAAACCACAAGCCATTTCCGATTTCTGGGTTTTCCGTTAAAATACCTATCGCTTATTTAAAACCCACCATTTTGAACTTCTTCAAGAAAAACAAATGGATACTAATAGTCCTTACGCTTAACCTGGCAATAGTTTTTTACCCGACTCTGTTTATGAGTTTGCCGATTACCCAGACCGATGGACTGACTTATTATGGGATTGCGGAGACATTTGCGGAGACGGGTGATTTTTTTGCGGAGATCCCGGACTATTTGTCGGTGAAGTGGGAAGAGGGTGTATATATCAATGAGTTTCTGCCTGTGCCGACGCTGTATCTCGCTGCTTTTATAAAATTTTTTGGAGAAAAAGTAGCATTTAACGGAGGTGCTATAGGGTTGCTTTTTGTGTTTTCCAACCTGTATTTGTATCTTTTAGCAAGTAAATTTGTTCCCAAAAAAGCGGCGCTTTTGGTGACACTTTTCGGTATCTTGAATTTCAGGTTTTACTATCTTTTGTGGGGCGGAAATTGGGCGAATGTTTTTGCGATGTTGTTTAGCGTTCCGGCGATTTATTATTTTTGGAACTTTTTGGAAAAAAATCGCAATCGGGACTTCGGCTTGATGGTGCTCTTTTTATTTTTTGCGGCGGGAAGTCATACCGTTCACTATTTATTTACCGTATTTTTGATGTCTGGAATGTGGTTTGGGGTGAAAGTTTTTAAAAATACAAAAATCAAACTGCCGGAGATAAAATTGAAATTCGGAGATCCGGATAAAAACTGGCTGAAAGTGGGGAATAGAACACTTGCGATATCGATAATTGTATTTTTTGCAACATTTGTGCCTTTTGCTTTGGCGGGGGCAAGGACGAAATGGGTTACGGAGTGGATCGATTATTTAATGCAGATGAATAAAGTTCCGGAGTTCTGGCATTGGGGAATAATTTCCGATGGGCCGATTTTAATCGTTCTTGCTGTTCTCGGGGTAATATACGCTTTTTATAAACAGAATTGGGGTCTTTTGGGCATTGCGATTCCTTCTTACGTAATGATTTGTCTTACCAAATTTCTTGTCCCGGATGAGATATGGCTGAGTTTATTCGTATATCGGTATCAAGCATTTCATTTCATAATACTTGGTTTGCTCGCAGTTTATTTTGTATTTGATTTTATAAAAACCCATCCAAAATCAAAGAAACTCCTAATAACATTGCTGATATTAAGTATGACTTGGCAGACGGCCAAAACAGGAGCACTGATGTACAAAATCGAACCTGCAATAACGGAAGATGAGCTGGCCGCGGCGGAATATTTGAAAGAAACGGGAGAAGAGTTTTGGCTTATCAATAATGTGAATACGTGGTCATCGTTTCGGTCATACGAATGGATATTGGCCTATGGCGACGGAAACAAAAACAACTTAAGCTTCGAAGTGGACGAAAAAGCTTTAGAGGCTCCATATATTCTGGTTCAGGATATCTCGGCTTTGACAAATTCGGAACAAATTATGCTTGAAAAAAGAGGCATGATCTGGGATCAAGGCACGGTTGCAATTTACAAAAAATGATACAAAAACTAAAACGCCTTCCAAGGAACTACCGCCAATTCATCAAATTCTGCGTTGTCGGAACAATAAGCATGGTTGTAAACATCACAACTTATACGATCTGTACGAGATATTTCTTGATTTATTATGTCGCATCCGATGTGATCGCCTACATCATCGCGCTTATCAACAGCTACGCTCTTAATCGTAAGTTCACCTTCCGCAGTAAGAATAAGCAAATCGGAGCTCAATTCACCAAGTACACGACCGTTTACTTAGTAGGAATGGGTCTTTCCGCGGGGTTGCTTTACATATTCGTCAGCAAATTCGGTCTTTACGACATGATCGCCAAGTTTATCGTAATCGGTATAGTTCTTATCTGGAACTTTTTTGCCACTAAATTTTTAATCTTCGATCGGGATGAAAAAGCAGGTCGATAAAACTCACTACAAAGGCAGTTACGAAAGCCCGGGGAGGTTCATATCCTACTATCATCAGATAAAAGCGATCTCCGAAGAAACCCCCGGGACTATTTTGGAAATCGGGATCGGAAGTGGAACAGTCGCAAACTATCTCAAAAATAACGGATTCAACATCGAAACTTGCGATTTCGATGCAGATTTGCAGCCTGACCATGTCGCCGATATACGAGATCTTCCTTTCCGAGAAGGGGAGTTCGATCTGGTCACAGCTTTCCAGGTCCTCGAGCATCTACCTTTCGAAGACTTCGAAAAAGCTATGTCGCAACTTCACAAAGCATCAAGCAAAACCGTAATAATCTCAATTCCGTACATCACCCTCAATATCTATTGGAAATGCAAATGTATTCCGTTCTTGAAACCTTGGTACTTCATGTGGCGGATCTGCGAACTTTCATTTCTGAAGCATAAATTCAATGGCGAACACTACTGGGAAATGGGTAAAAAAGGGTTTTCCAGAAAGAAAATCCGCAAAATCCTCAAAAAAACAGGCTTTTCAATAAAAGAAGAGTTCACACCGGAAATGTTCCCGTACCATTACTTTTTCGTCTTAGAAAAGAGCTGATTCAATCCTTCAAGATGCTGATCCCAATTAAATCTTTTAGAAACAAAATCATAAGCAACCTGAGTCTTATCGGTCTTTAAAGCCTCCTCAATCTTGGCAGCAAGATCCTCGGGGTTATTCGGCTCGGAAAGAACAGCGGTCTCATCAGTCGCAACCTCGGTTGTTCCAAGAATATCTGTCGCAATAACGGGAGTCTTAAGAAGCATAGCCTCAACAACCGCATGCGGGAGCCCCTCATAATTCGAGTTCAAAATAAAAAGCCGGCCATTCGCAACCTCCTGCAAAGTTTTATCTCGCGGCTGAGGCCCCAAAAAGTTGACTTTCACATCAAGCTTATCCGCAAGCTCTCTCAAATCATTATGCTCAGGTCCGGACCCGACAACACGGAGTTCATATTTTTTAGGAAGAAGAGCCATCGCCTCGATAATTCCCGCAATATTCTTATGCGGAACAAGCCGCCCAACGGTCACAAAGACATTTTCATCTACCTTTTTCTCAAGATCCGGAACTTCAACAGCATTATAAACAACATGAACCTTATCGCTCGGCATCTTGTAATAGGTCACAAGAACATCACGCAGATATTGAGAAGGAACAATAAGATTATGCGCCCGACGGAAAGCTTTCCTCTGCAGCCTGCGCAAAATACCACCATCACCATCAGCAAGAAACTCATCAAGATTCTTGAGAGTCTTCTTCTTGCGGTGCGCGGTCTCCCACGCAATATCACCCACATACTTCATAAGCATCGGCTTCCTGAGAAGTCGCCCAACAAGACTCGCGGTATAGCCGACAACAAGCGGCCCTTGAATATAAAGAAAATCGGAAATAAACCCGTAATAAAAGACTTTGGCAGCCATATTCGCCTGCCTCACAATCGATCCGATGAAGGGCAATTCACGAAAAAATCCATCATAAACACGCACAAGTTCGACAGGAACCTCATCGCTATGCCGCCCGCCATCCCCAAAGGCAAGAACGGTAACCTCATGCTCCTTATTCAGTCTGTGCGAAACCTCCCAGGTATAACTCGCCGGGCCTCCGATTACGGGTGGAAAGATGGGTGTGATTAGGGTGATTTTCATAGCAAGCGTAATATTACTGGATTTTCAGAAGGAAATACACTATAATCTACGGCCTTAATTGAGTTGCATGCGGGATATCCTGGAAAAATCAGAATTCGAAACACTGGAATCAGCTGTCGATTCAATAAAAGAAGCGGTAGGGAAAGTTCTAATGCAAGCAATACAGGAATATGACCAAGGAAGGTTGGATGTGTTCATGGTGGATGTTGCAAATTCAATCGCAAAAAACAACAAAATTATCAGCGATGTTATGTTTGGAGGTGATTCAGAAAAAGAGATACTGCTGGGGCATGAAGTAGGAACGCCGATAATGGCTTTAAACGCATTTATGGAATTTCTCAGGGATTCAAGAGAAAGAGAGGATGTGTTGAGGAAAATAGAAATAATAAAAGGGATAGTTTGGCGTATAGAAAGAAAAATCAGATCGGTAGTTTTCTGGACTAAAGAAAAAACGCCTATTATACAAAGAAAATCTTTGGGGAAGTTACTTCAAAATGGAAAGGGGGCATTTGAGGGTACATTGGGTCATGAAGTTGTTATAGATGCAGAAAAAGATTTATTTGTAACAATCGATGAAAATATATTAGCTTCACTTCTATTGGCGATGTGCGCTAATGCAGGGAGTCACGGAAATGCCAGCGCAATAACAATCAAATCATATCAGGATGGCGATGAAGTCATTTTGGAGGTTATGGACAATGGTGAAGGGATTGATCCAGAAGTTGCGAAAACCATCTTCGAGTACGGATTTACAACAGGCGGCGGCAAAGGCATCGGCCTCGGCGACGCCGAAGAGCGCCTCAAAACCATGGGAGGCTCAATCGAAGCTCAAGGCCACGGCGGAATTAATGGCGGTGCGAAGTTTGTGATTACTTTGCAGGCAGAGTGATTTTATTCAAAAAGCCCCTTATTCTCGACAATCCAATCATAAAGTTTCTTCACTCCTTCCTCCACACTTACCTTAGGCTCCCAACCGAACTCAGCTTTAGCTTTCGCAATATCGCAAACAAAGACAGGTTGATCACCAGGCCTCCAATCATCAAAAGAAGTGTCAATTTTTCGCCCCGTAAACTTTTCCAAAAAGGCAAGAAGCTCAAGTAGAGACATCTGATTCCCGGACCCACCACCGATGTTATAAACACTGCCCGCAATTTTATCGATATTCTGAATACAACCATCATAAGCTGCAACCAAATCCTCAACAAAAAGCACATCACGAACCTGCTTTCCATCACCATAGATCGTAAGAGGTTTCCCGAGAACGGTTGCAATAATGAACCACGCAACCCACCCCTGATCCTCAACCCCGAACTGACGATAACCGTAAATGCAGCTCTGGCGGCAAACAACAGTTTTCAAACCATAAATACGAGAATAATCCCGCACATACTGATCGGCACACCCCTTGCTGCACCCATAAGGCGAATGGAAGTCGAGCAAACGATTCTCAGGCACGCCATTTGGCAAATCCTTGTACTCATAACGACCATTAGTCTCATGTGTCTCAACATCCTCCATCCCTCCGTAAACCTTATTAGTCGAAGAATAAATAAGGGTAGGCTGCTTCTCAGCAAGACGACAAGCCTCAAGAACATTGAAAGTCCCAAGCGCATTAATATCGAAATCCTCTCGAGGATCAACAACAGAAGTGGTAACCGCAACCTGAGCAGCAAGATGAATTAGAGCGTCATACCCTTTGGCAACCTCTTCTCGGATTGCGTCAGCATCTCGAATATCGCCTCGAGTCACCCCAACATCAGGATAAGTCCCCTGAAGCCATCCCAGATTGGATTCAGTCCCTTTCCGGGAAAAATTATCGAAGATCGTGACCTCATTGCCCTGATCGAGAAAGTATTTGGCGCTGTTGCAACCGATGAATCCGGCTCCGCCGGTGATTAGGATTTTCATAAGTAAAACTGTTATTTTGCCACGGCATTATACTCTGCCTCCACCTTCGCAACAACCTTTTCCCAACTGTACCTCTCCTTTACCATCTTAAGAGCATTCTTTTTTAGGTTAGAAAGCTTCCCGCGATCCCGCAGAACTCCTATCATCGCATTCGCGAGCTCATCCGGCGCATCGGGCGCAACCAACATCCCCGTCTCGCCATCAACAACAAAATCCGTAATCCCCCCGCTCGGACAAGTAATAACCGGAACCCCGCAAGCCATCGCCTCGATAAAACTCACCCCGAACCCCTCAAACCTCGAAGGCCTGACAAAAAGATCCGCCGACCTGAGAAGCTCAGGAACCTCACTATGCTTAATAGTCCCTAGAAAATTAACTCTATCAGCTATATGCAATCCGCCAACCGCCGATTTAAGTTCATCCTCCATCGGCCCCTCTCCCGCAATCTCCAATCTAGCCTCGGGAATCTCTTTCGCGACCGCCCCAAAAGCTCGAACCAAAACATCAATCCCGTTCCTAGGGATCAAAGTTGAAGTTGTAACAATCTTGTATCCATCAACCTTCTCCTTCGGCGGATGAAAAACATGAGTATCAACCCCGTTCGGCACAATAACAGTCTTCCCCGCACCCAATTGAATAGCCCTTTTCTCCGAGTAATTACTCACACAAGCACAGATGTCCGCGTGTTTAAGCCCCAGACGAACATATCTTTCCGCCAGCCAAAGCAAAAACTTCTGCAAAAAACGAGCCGCCCCGCCCTTAAGCACCATCTCCTCCTTATGAGCCAAAGGATTTTGAACCGTAACATACAGAGGAATCCCAAACTGCTTCTTCAGCCGAGCACCAAGATAAGCAAAAGGATAAACCTGTTTCGCATGCAGAATATCGATCTTATTTTCCTTCAAAAACTTAAAAATAGACTTCCAAGCCGCCTGAAGATAAGCGATCGAATATAAGTTCTTCACCTTCCTGTACGCAACAGTATGAACGGTAATGTTTTCATGAGTAAAAACCTCGCAAATCGCATCATCATCCCCAACAAAAACCTCGCACTTATGCCCGCGCGCAGCCAAACCCTTAATAACCTCAACAATATGCACCTCGGCCCCGCCAAGGTCATTAGGATTTAAGTCTCCACAGATAAATAAGATTTTTTTCATTTAATTTTATGTAAAATTTTAGATAAAAAAGAAACCCCTTGAGCCGGCATCAACCTCATGCAAAAAGTCACCACCTTCTCAACCCAAGAAGCCCCTTTCCCAAACTCAGAATCCCCCAGATAATAAATCGGCAGCTCCTCGCCGCCCCACCTTTTTTTGAAAAAATGATGACTGGAATCGCGCAGACTTGATCCGAAATCCACCTCCTTGCCACCCAGTTCACAAGCTCTTTCAATCGCAAAAGCATATAAAGCATTATTCACCCCAAACCGCCCAAACTTACGATCCGAAGCATTCCCCCAGATGTGCATCCGCCCGTTATAAACAAAAACAAAAAGCCCGCCAACAACTCGCCCGTCATACTTAGCCAAATAAAGCTCAACCTCCTCCTCAAAAACTCTCGCCAAAACAGAAAAAGCCTTAAAAGGCAACGGAACCCGACTCATCCCGAGCATAGTCCCTGTGTAAAGCCGATAATACTCCCGTAAATGCGCTCCATCCGCCTCGAACTTATAAACATGAACCCCTTCTCGTGCCGCCCGATTCACCATATTGCGATGCTTCTGATGAACCGTACTCTTCAATATGTCTTCAAAATCCCGTCCCTTGGTTTTCAACCTAAAAGTACAAAAAGGTGACTCTTTCGACCCCGGGATTTTATCCAAAGAAAAAACCTCAATCCCCTCAGGAACCCGAGCCTCAGAAACAGGCCCGCAATAATCCGCCAAAGGCAAAGAACTACCCTTGAAAATCGGCAACCCATCAATAGACTCATCCTTCCCGCGCATGATTTCCGCAAGGAATTCGCGCCATTCCGGCCTGTGAAAAATTGCTTTATAAGACATTTTTGAGTTTAGGAAGAACCTCAGAATGCAGAGGTAAATTTATCACGGTTTTCGCAAGCAAAGAAGCATTTGGACATCCCTCAGTCTCCGCATTATACCAAAGCCGATCTCCGAAGACCCCCTTTCTCCGCAGCGCAAGCAGAAGTTCATCCCTCTTTCCTTCCTCTTTCACCCTTAGTGAAAAGTTAAACGGTTGCGAATTTTTCGGCATCTTTTGTTTTATAAAAAACTCTTCAAGCCCCAGATCATCAAAATCCCTGCAAAGCCGATCATAAACATCTTTTTTAGCTTTAAAATCCTTGGTAAAAATCCTCGGAGCCTTCAAGATATCCCACTTCTCGGAAGAAACATCGCAGGACTTTGGCAGCTCCCTTTTTGACCTTAAAAAATTAAAAATCATTCGATGAGGCCCGGAAATTTTCATAAAAATCTCAAAAAGAGAAAGTCGGTCCTGCCCCAAATGATCAATACACAAGTCTTCAGAAGTCTGAATGTACCCGCCCCGAACATTCGGAAGCTGTTTCCATAAACTGAAAAGCCCAAAATCTCCCTCCAATTCCTTCTCGTAAAAATTCGCACAATCCTCAATCACCGGCATCCCATCAGGGATATCGCATCGCGCCCCGAAAGTATGACAAACAAGCGCGGCACCCGCCGCCTCACCAGAGATTTTCACATTAAAAGTCTCAAGGTCCGCATCGACTTTAGCAGGTTCAAACCCGCATCTCCGAATAACCTCCGGAACAATCGGACAAATAAAAGCCGGCACCAAAATCTTCTTGTTTTCAAGCCTCGCAAGCGAAGACTCCTTCAAAACAAACTCAAGCCCGGAACGCAAATAATTAAACGAATACTTCGGTCGATCTGCCGAACGGAAAGCATCTCTTAAACGGATTGTTTGCAAATTATCTATGTACATATTTCTTTACACAAATTCTCGAAAGTCAAAAACTTAAGCCCAAACTTCTCATTCAAAATATAAAGCCTTTGAGCCAAATTACTGTAATTGTCGCCGCCGCAATAATCCTCCTCTCCGGTCTCAAACTCCCAAGAATGAAGCAAGAAAACAAGATGCGGCTTAACCCGCGCCTTCTTCTGCGACCAAATAATTCTCCGTACCGCTTCTTCAAGCTCCGCCTCCGGAAGCTTTAACAAATAATACAAATTCATAACCCAATAATTCGCCACCGGCAGCCCGAACCGGAGCCGGAAATGCGGCAAAGGATCAAAAGAAACCGGCAGCCCCTTAACCCCGGCAATCTCGTAAGGCAAAGAGTACCTCTTCCCGAAATCCTCCCCGCGATAAGAAGAAAAAGACGAATCATACTTAATTCCAAACTGCTCGAAAACCTCAAAAGTACGCCGGTCTATAGCCATATTCGGTGCCCGAAAACTCCTTGGCCGAGTCAACTCGGCATCTTCAAAACTCTTGATAGCCCTATCCAAAAACTCCATCTTCTCCGCCTTGGTCAGAGGCCTGTCGTTAAGGAACCACTTAGCCTTCCCCCAAAGACCGTGATACATCCCGTGCAGTCCGATCTCATGCCCGTTTTCATCAAATTTTTTCAAGACAGCAGCAAGATCCGGTACAAGATTTCCCTGAGTAAAAAGTGTCGATTTAAGCTCCTGCTGATCGCAAAAACCCTTGAAATTCTCAAAAAACTTACGGCAAGTCGCAAGAGTCGGTTCAAGATCTCCATCCTCATTGTGAGAACCCAAATTCCGCTCAACATCCACGGTCAAAGAACAAAGAACAGGTTCGGTGATACGCATTCTCTTGGTAGTGATCCGCGACATTTTGAAATGCCTGAGAGTCTGCCTGATCGAATGATGCGGCAAACGAACCTCCGCAAGCAAATCCCAAAGTTTCTTCCGGAAAGGCACACCCTTAAGATCCATAAGAACCCTCCTGTAGAGCGAATAAGTTTTCTTCGCGGCATTCTCCCAGGTCATTTCCGCAGCATCAAGTATAGCGCGGCTCTCCTCTCCCATCTGTTGCAGGTGAGGATTCCCGATAAATCTATTCAAATAATGCTTGATCTCCTGGGGGTGGCCCGGTGGGATGAGATAGCCGTTTACATCTTCCTTAACGAGCTTTCCGTTATCTCCAACCTGTGTCGCCAAAATAGGCAGCCCGCAAGCCGCAGCCTCCATGAGAGTAAGCGACTGTCCCTCCGAATGAGAGGGGAGAACAAAAACATCAGCTCGTTTAAACTCCTCGATCAACTCATCTCCTTCCTTTCGCCCGACGAACTTCACAACCCGAGTAAGGTGCAGATCCCGCATAAGTTTTCGCAGTTTTTTAATCTCGTATCCATACCCGACCAGCCTGACTTGCAGCTCTTTTTTTATCCCTTCTTTTGAAAGCTCATAAACTCCTCGAATCAGATCATCGAGGCCTTTGATCGCATCAAATCGTCCGACATAAAGCACCCTGAAAATCCCATCATCAGGCTTCTCCACCTTAACCTTGTCGAACTCCGACACATCAATTCCATTTGGAATAACTGTAATCCTTTTATTAATATTTTTTAAATCCAAAAAATTCTCCGCAACCGTGATTTGCCTGTCATACTTCATCTTGGTCAAGAGTTGTCGCTCAAGACCGGCTTGCAAACCTGTTTTTTTATGAAAAAGACTTGTCCCGTGAACCGTATAAACGATCGGAAGCCCGCAAAGAAACCGAGCAAACCGTGCAGGATAAGAACTTAAAAAAGCATGAGCATGAATGAGGTCAAAATGTTCCTTAAGATGCAGCTTCCTCGAGTAAAAACCGGCCCGGAGACACCACCATAAACGCGCGGGAATATTCTCGAACTTGGTTCGAATTCCAACCCGATGAACGATGAACTTACCGTCAAGTAATTTCTCGATTTTTGGCCTCTTCCGCCCACCTTTAAGATCGCGAGTAACCAAATGCACCTCAATCCCATAGTCATTAATAAGTCGCTCGGCAAGCTGCTTAATATGCACTTGAGCCCCGCCCATAAGCGGATCCCAGCTGTCTATCATCATTAGGATTTTGCGGGGTTTGAACATAGCGAGGAATATTCTACCGTTTTAACGTTTTTTTTGCTAATCTTAACTGCGATGTCACTCAGAAACAAAAAATCTCTCCTGACAGTAGTAGTCATAGGCTATAACTCCAAGAAATTTTTGCCTACCTGCCTTGACTCTCTCAAGCGGCAGACGCTTTTCAAGAAAAACAAGCTCGATATAATCTACATCGACAACATTTCGCACGACGATTCACCAAAATTTGTACTTGAAAATTATCCCTTTGCCAAAGTTTTTCAGAATCATTTTAACTTCGGTTACGCGGGTGCTGCAAACCAGGGGATCGATCTTTCCGGCACACCTTTTATCAGTATTATGAACCCGGATATTATTTTGGAGCCCGATTATTATGAGAAAATTTTAAAATCCATGAAAAAAAAGATCGGATCGGCAACCGGAAAACTTCTGAAATACGATTTTAATAAAAAGAAAAAGACAAAAACAATAGACACAACCGGCCTCAAATTTCATCGCTCAACCAGAACAACCGATAGAGGCCAAGGAGAAAAAGACAAAGGCCAATACGACAAAAAACGAAAGATCTGGGGAGTCTCCGGCGCATGCCCCGTTTACAGATTGGAAGCACTCACCGACGTCAAACAAGGAGCGGAATATTTCGACAAAGATTTTTTCATGTACAAAGAAGATGTTGATCTTGCCTGGCGCATGAATCGAAAAGGTTGGAAAGCCGCCTACGTCCCAAAAGCACTCGGTTACCACGGCAGGGGAACAGGGGTGGTCCGTCGAAAAGGACTTCTTTCGATCTTCCTGGGCCGCAAAAAAATGTCAAAATTTCAAAAGAAACACTCCTTCCGCAACCACAGGCTGATGCTTATAAAAAATCTCCGATTTTCAGATCTGATCAAACATCCGATCGCAATTCCTTACTACTGCACACTAAGCGCAATCAACGCACTTCGAGAAGGAGTTTTGTTTTCATCAATAAAAGACATTATTAAGCTCGCGCCAAAGATGCTTAAAAAACGCTAACAATGGGATATAGGGAAAAAATAGTTGCTGTGTAGGTGTCACGTTTTTTGCTAGAAATTCTCTAGCATGTAATCAATCATTTTCTTCCTGCGTTGCTTAGAAATGCCACGATGAATGAGAACTTTT
>Ga0180007_10001151_pt1:2500-37855 | contig 37855 bp, 41 predicted proteins | sample MM_PC_MetaG_FD_121122 | JGI IMG/M metagenome (GOLD analysis project Ga0180007, IMG submission 121122) | Groundwater microbial communities from the Aspo Hard Rock Laboratory (HRL) deep subsurface site, Sweden - MM_PC_MetaG | ecosystem: Environmental > Aquatic > Deep subsurface >... | reverse complement strand
GCCGGACAGATCGGCCAGGCGATTCTGAACCTGCCGATCATCAGCACTCTGCGCGATCTGTTTGCCACCGTGCGCTCCTTCTTCGCCGGGGACACGACCTTTTTCGAGGCGGGCAAAAAGCTGCTGATCACCCTGGGCGAAGGGATCTGGTCGGCCGTGACCTATCCCTTCACCATGCTCAAGAACGCCTTGGGCAAGCTGCGCAATCTGCTGCCGTTCTCCGATGCCCGCGAGGGACCACTCGCCAGCCTGACCGCCTCCGGTTCCGCGCTGCTCAAGACCCTCGCCGACGGCATGAGCCTTACCCAGTCGCTGCCTGCGAAAGTGTTCGGCTTCGCCGCTCGCGGGATTCTCTCGGCCGCTGCGGGAGCCTGGCAGCAGATCAAGACGGCGGGCGGAAACCTCATGGACGCCGCCTCGGCTCCCTTCCGGATGGCTGGAAAACTCTGGGATGGGTTGACCTCCGGGGCTCAAACCGTCGCGGCCAAGGCCGGTGCCATCTTCGGCGGTCTCAAACAATCCCTGTTTGGCGACACGCCCGTACTGGCGCTCAAACCGCCCCAGGTCAATGCCTGGGACGCGCTGGCCACGGGAGCCGTCAATCTCCGCAACCGGATCGTTGCCACACTGTCGGCCGTCCCCGGGGCTGTCGGTCGAATCTTTACCAACGCCGGTGCCGAGGGGCAAACCCTCTGGCAGAGGCTTTCCACCGGCGCGAGCGCGGGCATTCAGGCGATCAAGGATAGAAGCGCTGGGATCGCCAACGGTTTGCCCTCCTCCGCTCGTGCCATGCTGGGAGTCCAGACCCCGATTCCGCAGGTGGCCGAGCAGAAGCAAACACTCGGAGCTGCGCAGCCCGCCGAATCGATTGGGCAACGCATCATCGAAAGCGTGCTGAGTCTCGTGCCGCGTCTGGACGAGCGCCTGGTGCCCAAGGCCCTGAGCGCCATGCTGATGCTCCAGCCGGTCATGGCCACTGCCGCGCCGCCTCCGCAACCGATGAACGGCATCGTGCAGACCGTCGCAGCGGCCGTCGAGCCGGTAAGTAAGAGCTATATCCAGCCGTTCGCGGTGGAACCGCCACTGGAAAACGGAGATGCCTCTCTGGCTCCGGCCGGGATCGAGCGGCCCAAGACAACCGCGCCGACTCCGATAGCGAAGCCCCTGCAATCCGGACTCACCGAGACGGTGCCTTCCGAACGGTTGATCGCTCCGGCCCGCACCGCTCCCGCGACACCCATGCGCGGAGAGGAAGCCGGTCCGGGAGTGCGCGAACTGCTGGAATCCCTGCTCTCGCGCCTCGATGGCCTGGCCGACCGCCCGGTGGAATTGAGCGTGACCACCAACATCGATGGTCGGAAGGTGGCCGAGGCGGTCTACAAGGACCTGCGGGAGCGGAAGATCAGAAACTACGAAACCCTGTGAGAGGACCGATGAAACGCATCTTTGTCTGCAGCCCGTTCGCGGGCGACATAACCCGAAACGTCAAGGTCGCCGAGGCGCTTTGCCGCCAGGTCATGAGAAGCGGTCACGCGCCGTTCGCGCCGCACCTGCTGTATCCGACCTTCACCGACGACAGCGTTCCCGAGCAGCGGGAGATGGGCATCGCCTGCGGCCTGGCCTTTATGGAGTGCTGCGACGAGGTGTGGGCGTTCATCGGCAATGGTATTTCCAGCGGCATGCGGCGAGAACTCGACCACGCCGGACAACTGGGCAAGCCGATCATCGAGATCGCCGAGGTGTAAAGAATGGCCTGGGATCAACAGCCCATCAAGGGATATCTGGTGGATGCCGACACGGGGGAGCGGCTCGAATTCCAGTACAACCCCAACTCCATCAGCGACGAGAAGTCGACCGACTACGCGACGATCAAGATCCCCGGCATGAGCCATCCACGTTACCAGTACGTCGCTGGGGAACCACGCCGGATCGCCTTCAAGGTCGAGCTGTTCAAAGGGCCGGTAAAGCAGAAGGTCGACTGGCTCCGCTCGTTGCAATACCCGGAGCACGCCGGAACCATGCTCAAGAATGCGCCGCACCGCGTGCTGCTCATCTTTGGCGATCTCTATCCCGGCGTGACCTGCATCGTCCGGCAGGTGAAGGCGCGGTTCTTCGGCCTGTTCGACCGGGACAACCTGCTGCCGCAACGGGCCGAGGTGGATATTGTCCTTGAGGAATACGTGGACCGTTCCATTAACTGGTCGGAGGTGCGCTCATGATCGGCCGTGATTCCCGATACGCCCGCTGCGTTCTCTACCGGGACAGCGACGGCACCTCCCTCGGCATGCGCCAGCGTATCGACACCACCCCCAGATACGACGACCGCCTGCACACCGTGGTCGAAGGCGACCGCCTGGATCTGCTCGCGCACCGCTATCTGGGCGATGTCCGGCTCTGGTGGATCATCTGCGACTACAACGACATCTTCTTTCCGCTGGAACTCGAGCCGGGCCTGGCGCTGCGCATTCCCTCCCGCGAACATGTTCAAATGCGCCTGCTCGACTGAGGTTTCCGACACCTCGCCATGCCTTCCGGTAAGTAAGCAGGGAACTGCGAACCGCCGGAGAGACGCATGGATCTGGATACCTTCAAGCCGACATTTCTGATTCAGATCGAGGGGCAAGCCCTCTCGAAGGACATCACCCAGGAGATCACCTCGTTCGTCTTCACCGACAACGAGGAGGAGCTGGATATCCTCGAACTGTCGGTGACCGACCGCAACCTGCAGTTCGTCGATGATCCTCTGTTCCAGGAAGGCAACGAGATCGTGGCCCGCTTCGGCTACGTGGGGAACCTCTCTCCGCGCAAGAAGGCGGTAATCAAGGACATCGATTACGAATTCCCGGAAAACGGCGATCCAACCATCCGCATCAAGGCCTACGACAAGGGCTTCAAACTGGCGGGCAAGGAGAACCAGAAAGTATGGCAGAAACCCGCTCCCGGCATCCTCTATTCGGAAATCGCCGAACAGATCGCCGCCGCAAACGGCCTCACGCCGGTGGTCACGGCCACCAAGGGCAACCATCTCCGCGTCACTCAGAGCAACATCTCGGACGCCCAGTTCCTCAAGGAGCTGGCGGAAAAGGCCCGCGACCGCGATGGCGACGGTGTGAGCGGCTATGTCTTCTACGTCCAGGACGACGAACTCCATTTCCATCCCCGCGAGCTCGACCAGACGCCGCTTCTGACCCTTGAATATTTCACCGACACCAAAGGCCTGTTGCGTTCGTTCCGTCCGAGCACCCAGTCCCAGGGAGCCAAGGGCGCGGGTGTCGAGACCAAAACGGTCGGCATCGACCCGCGCAAGAAGGATGTGGTCGAGCACAAGGCCAACAACGCCAGCACGCCCGAGCGAACGGACCTGGGCAAGCAGACCTATCTGGTCGATGGCAACACCGGCGAAGGCAGCTTCAAGGAACAGGAGACGGGGCAGATCGTGCCCAGCTTCGACCGTTCCGAAGGCTTTCACGAAGAGCCGCGCCAGGAGCCCGCCCAGGACAGCGCCGAAGGCAAGTTCCGCGAGGCCGAGCTGCGTCAGGTCGAGGCGGACGCCGCCACTATCGGCATTCCCCAGCTACGCGCCAAGAAGAACGTCGAGATCAAGGGCGTGGGGCGGAAGTTTTCCGGCATCTACTACTGCCACTCGGTGCGCCACAGCATCAGCGGCGCTGGCTATCTCAGCGAACTCAAACTCAAGAAGAACGCCCTCGGCAAAGGCGCGGGCGATAAGTCCGCCGAGTCCCAGGGTAAACCCAACGACAAGGAGGCCCCGCCCACACCGCAAAGCGAGCCGCCAGCCATGGTGACCATCAATGCGGACACCGGCGCGGTCACACAAGGAGGCGGCAATGGGTGATCTCAGCAAGAATTTCAACCGGTCGGAATTCGCCTGCAAGGGCAAAAACTGTTGCGGCCATTCGGCTGCGGTCCACCCCGAACTGATCGACGCCCTGCAGGCGTTGCGCGACCGAATCGGCAAACCGCTGTCCATCACCAGCGGCTTCCGCTGTAACCGGCACAACAAAGCGGTGGGCGGCGCGGAACAGAGTTTTCACACGCTGGGCATGGCGGCCGATGTGAGCTGCTCCGCTGGCGTAGCGCCCGAGGAGCTGGCGGTCATCGCCCAGGAGATTCCGCTCTTCCGTGAGGGCGGCATCGGCGTCTATGCCTCCTGGGTCCATCTCGACGTGCGCCAGTCGGGCAAGGCGAGGTGGCGGTCATGAGTTCCGAAGCCAAGACCCTGTTTTCTGGTACCGCGCTGGGTCTCTCCGGGCCGCTTCGGGTGGAGATTCTTGCCAATGGAATGACCGCCAGGCTGACCCAGCCGTTTCGTGTTCGTACCGGCGCTGGCCGCATCATCGAAGTGCCCGCCGGGTTCGAGACCGACTTCGCCTCGGTGCCGCGCCTGTTCTGGCGCATGGTGCCGCCCTGGGGGCGATATTCCCCGGCGGCCGTCGTTCACGACTACCTCTACCACACCGGCAAGGTCTCGCGGCTTGCGGCCGACCGCGTCTTTCACGAACTGATGGCGGCCCTCGGCGTGCCTCTGTGGAAACGCCAGGTCATGTACTGGGCAGTTCGGCTGGGCGGCTGGTTGGCCTGGGACGCCAGCAAAAAACGGAAGACGGAGCATGCTTGAAACCCGGGACCGTCATTCCGAGGAGCGCTACCGCAACCGCTGGTACGGCAAGTACCGGGCTTTCGTGCGCGACAACAACGACCCCGAACGCCTTGGCCGGGTCCGCCTGGAAATCCCTGCCGTGCTCGGCAGCGGGCGGGAGAATTGGTCCGAATGGGCCGCGCCCTGTTTCCCCTACGGCGGCAACGACGACACCGGCATGTTTCTGGTCCCCGAGGAAGGGGCGTCGGTGTGGGCCGAGTTCGAAGGCGGCGTTGTCCAGTATCCGATCTGGACCGGGGTCTGGCTGGCCAAGAGCAATCCCGGCGAACAGCCCGAGGAATCCAAGCGCACCTGCGAGAGCGCCTTCTGCCATGACTGCGAGGACAAGGTCGAACATCAGGCCAACCGGCACGACGATCTCGAACACAAGAAGTACCACGGCCATCCGCCGTATTACTGCCCACGCCTGAAAGTCCTGCTCAAGACCGAAACCGGCCACACCATCCTGGCCGATGACCGCGACGGCGACGAGCTGCTGCGCATCATCGACCGCGCCGGACAGATCCTCACCATGGAAGGGAAGGTGAAGCCGGAGATGCAGAGCGGCAACGCCCTGCGCCGAGGCACGAAGAACGCCGAGAAAGGCGACCAGCTCGACATCGCCTCGCAGATCGTCGGCTCCCGCGCCCGCATCCAGCTCACCGACCTCTGCCGCCAGCAGGTGATCCTCGAAGCCTGGCAGGACAAGGAGAAGGTCCACATCCTCTCGTGCGACAAGGGCCGCTCCCGCTGGCAGAAGATCCTTATCGATACCACCAAGGGCCGAGAGAAGGTTCACATCTGGGGGCTCAACGGCACCCAGGAAATCCTCGTCGATTCCACCGCCGCCGCCGAACAGATCCGGCTGACCGACAAGGCCGGTCAGGTGGTGCGCATGAACGCCGCGCCCGGTCAAGAGAGCATCAGCGCCACCGACAAGTCCGGCAGCCTCGTGTTCATGGATGGGGTGGCCGGAAACATCATCATCCGCTCGACGAACACCGTCTTGATCAATACCTGAAGGAGACAACATGCAACCGCTCGTGACCATTGTCACCACGTACTACAACCGGGCCAGGTTTCTGAACGAGACTCTGCGAAGCCTGCAATTGCAAACTTTGACCGATTGGGAGGCAATCCTCTGGAATGATGGTTCGACCGACAACTCGGAGGAGATCGCCCGGGACATGGCCGGAGAGGATTCCCGCTTCCGGCTCTTCGGCGGCGAGCGTATCGGGCACGCCCAGTCGTTGGTCCGGGCCTGCGCCGAAGCCCGTGGACGCTACATCGGGATTCTCGACAGCGACGATCTGCTCGAACCCACTGCCTTGGAAGAAACGGCCGCCGTTCTGGAAAGCCGCCCCGACATCGGCATGGTCTACACGGATCATGTTGTGATCGACGGCAACGGCCAGCGGCGGGGAATTGGACGGCGTTGCCAGATTCCCTATTCCAAAGACCGCATGTTGCTCGATTTTATGACCTTCCATTTCCGGCTGATCAGGATGGAGGTCTTCGCTCAGATCGGTAGGTTCGATGAGACATATCCGCTGGCCATGGACTACGACCTGTGTCTGCGGATTGCGGAAGTGACGGAGATCGAACGTCTGAGCGCTCCCTTGTACCGCTACCGGGTCCACCGGGATTCACTCTCACATCAGAAACGGCTCGAGCAGATCCGTTGTTCCCATGCCGCTGTTGTCGCGGCTATGAAGCGTCGTGGCCTGGACCGCGAATACGAATGCCAGCTCGAGGTGAGAAGCCGCCACATCATCAGAAAGGTGACGGACCATGCCAGATAAAATTCAACCGACAGGACTGTCCGCCAGTGAAGAGCTGCTGGCCCGAACCTTCGACCACTGGCGAGAGGAATTCCGCAGCATCCTTGAAAGCCATCGCCGGGAAATCCAGGACCGTCTCGAGAAGATCGAGCGAGAAATCGAGAAAAAATCGGACAAGGAAAACGTCGAAGTGTTGGTTCGTTCCATTTATTCGGATCTACATCGGCACGCTGAGGAGATTGACCGATTGCACGCCCGTGTTGGCTCCAAAATGGGGACTGAAACCATGTGGAAGATTGTCGGCTTGATGCTGACCATCGGCAGTACCGTCGGCGGGTTGATCGGCTTTCTGATTCATCTGCTGTTGAGGACCAAGTCATGAGACCTCAAGCAAGGCTCGGCGACATCAGCAGCCATGGCGGCGTCATCATCACTGGGGCGAGCTTGACTTTCGACAACGGCATGCCGGTGGCCCGCCTGGGCGATCTTCACATTTGCCCGATACCTGGACATGGCGTGACGCCCATCGTGACCGGCAGCTCGAACACCATCACCGAAGGATTACCCAACGCCCGCATCGGTGACATCACCGCCTGCGGAGCGGTGATCGTGACCGGCAGCCCGAACACGGAGGATAACTGACCGTGTCAATCCGCAAAAAACTCAAGATCGACTACTGGGACGTGTCGCCCAGGTCTATCAAGATGACACGTAATTCCTGGGGGCCATCCGTCCAATTGACCATTCATGGCACCTTCCCCGAGTCACCGGAATTTGAAAGCTCCGATCCCGACGTGGTCCAGGTCGACTCCTCCGGCAACGTCTATCCGGGATACAAGACAGGCAGTGCAGTGATCACCGTCTTCGACTCCTGGCGTCGTGAGAGCGCACGTTATGTGCAGTTTGAATTGTCCGAGCAGGATTACGGTTCGGGCTACGGATATTGGTAGGAATATGATGATTGGCGAAGGATATGGATACGGCGATGGCTACGGTGAGACCGAAGGGCCGCGCTTCGACGACACCAGCAGGGCGGAAGCCCACCGGGAACTCATGGCCATCGCCCGCGTGCTGGCCGAGGGGTTGGGGCTTATCGAGGACGGCGAAGACCGCCGACCTTTCCTTGATGAAATCCGGCAGGAGATGAAGAAGATCCGCAAGGCGCTGGAGGCTTCCAACGCCGCCTCGGAGGCGATGCGTAGCCAGGCCCATGCTTATCTGGAAGCCCAGCAGGCCAAAACCCAGGAGTACCTGGACCAGGTACAGATCGAACCGGAGCCCGATTTCTATCCCTTCGTCGAACTGCCTGCGGGCACCAAACCCCGAGATCTGCCGGACGGCAACCGGCTCTTCACCTTGCCCGACGGCATGATCCTGCGGACGACGGACGACCAGCGCATCTGCGTCATCGACGCTGGGGAACAGCAGGTCGTCACCCCCGGACCCGGCACGACCATCGAGGTTGCCCCGGGACGCGTTTATACTCTGCTCGAGTCCTATCTGCGTTCGGCCCAGGAGGCAGCCGGTATCAGCGGACTGCCTGCCGGGATCGAGCCGATTTCCATGGGCGCGGAACGCTTTGCGTTGAATCTGCCCGAGGGCATCCGTCTCGATGTCGATCACCGGGAGCGTTTCATCACCCTGATCAACCCGGCCGGACCTATCGACATCATCGGCATCGGCCGTATCGAGGGCATCGGCGAAACCATCGCTGTTCGTCTGCTCTCCGGCGGAGCCAAGGGATTCCAGTGCGGCCTGTCCGGCCACGGCGGGCTGATCGAGGCGGACGGAACCATCCATCTTGGGCTGAAAAATGGTCTGGATCTGGTGGTCCGGTTCCAGGGAGAAGCCGTCGACGACGGTACACCGGAAAATGGCTGCTCTGGGCAATGCGGCCTCGACTGCGAGGAGCGTACCTGATGAGTTGCGATTTTCTCGGCAAGGGATTGCGCTACCCATTCCGGTTTCAGTCGCTATCCGGTGGCACCCAGATCTCGACCGCCACCTCGCGGGAGCACGAACATATCCGCGAAAGCATCCTGCAGATCCTCGGCACCCGAATCGGCGAACGGTTCATGAATCCCGAGTTCGGCTCCAGGCTGAAGGATCTGGTGTTCGAACAGAACGACGAGGTGCTCAAGGGCCTGCTGCGCCATTACGTGATCGACGCCATCAAGCGCTGGGAAAAGCGGGTAATCATCACGGAGGTGCGCTTCGACGACCGGCCGCTTAACATCGACGGCAACCTGCTGCTGGTACATATCGCCTACCGGGTGATCCAGAGCCAGGTGGACGGCAACCTGGTCTATCCCTTCTACAGAGAAGACCCGAACAATCCCGCGCCCAGCTATCCCCAGCCGGAACCCGAGCCGGAACCGCCGCAAGTGCGCAGCGTGCGCCTATCGCCAGACGTGCGCTCGCTGTTCAATCTGCTCTGGTTCGACGCGGCCGAGATGAGCCCCGATCCGGCTGATTCCTTCATCTGGCCAACCGGGGAATACGAAATCGCCTACATCGAGGGAGCCTTTCAGGACCGCAACGGCAAGTGGATCGTCAGCGATCCGGGTGACAATCACGGCCATTACCTGGCGTTCGAGGGAGCGCCTGAAACCGAAGCGCCCCAGGCCGAGCACGCCCTTTATCTGACCGCGAGCGGTCTGGGTTTCGATACACAGAGCCAGGCGGAAGACAACGCCACTGGCACCAATCACCGGATCACCACCCTGGAGCCGGGCCGCATCGGTCTGTTCTATTTCGAGGGCAAAAAGGAATCCCACTACCTCAACAACACCTCCGGGCAGCCCAATCCCGTCTGGCAATTGCGCGGCCCGCTCTGAAGCTTTCCGCCTCCGACACATCCAGGTCCCTTCCGGTAAGTAACCGGCGTGGCGAGGGCATCAGGCGCTCGCGCATAACCGCCGAAAACCGGAGAGACCATGGGCCGCGCAAGCATCGGATACATCAATAAGGATTACGAATCGATCCGCCAGGAGTTGCTGGCGAAGATCCCGCAGCTCACTGACCGCTGGACCGATTTTAACCACTCCGATCTCGGCGTCGTCATGCTCGATCTGTTTTGCGGCGTGGGCGACATGCTGGCCTACTACCTGGATGCCCAGGCGGCGGAGGCCTTTCTGCCCACGGCCCGCCAGCGCCAGAACGTCATCAACCTCTGCAAACTCATCGGCTATCGGCTGGACTCGCCGGTGGCCTCCACCACCACGCTGCGCTTCCGGCTTTCCGCCCCGCTCGGCAAGGATCTGACCATTCCGGCGGGGACGGCCTGCCGCGCCTTGCTGAGTGACGGCGAAGCGGATTTCGAGACGGTCGAGGACGGCCTGATCCCGCGAGGCGTGCTCTCGGTAGACATCCCGGCCCGGCAAGGCGTGCGCCGCACCGAGACCTTCACGTCGTCGGGCTTGCCATTCCAGCGCTTCCGCCTGACCGGCGACGTCATCGCTCAGGGCACCATCACCGTTTCGGTGGGGGACGACGCCTGGAGCGAGGTCGATCACTTCCAGGACAGCCTGGCCGACAGCCGTCATTTCATGGCCGACCTGGACGCCCTCGACATCTCCACCCTGATTTTCGGCGACGGGCAAAGCGGCGCTGTACCGGCTCAGGGAAGCGCCATCACCGTCAGCTATCTGCAGACCATCGGAGACCAGGGCAATCTCGGTCCGAATCGGATCACCCAACTGCTGAGCCCGGTCTACCTCGACGGCGGCCAGGTCTCCCTGACCGTCGCCAACCCGGTGCCCGCCACCGGCGGCGCTTCGCGGGAAGCCCTCGAACACGCCCGCCGACAGGCACCGGCGGAACTGCGCAGTCTCTGGAAGGCCGTCACCCTGGAGGATTACCAGGCGCTCGCCGAAGGTTACCCCGGCGTCGCCAAGGCCAAGGTGCTCGACACCAATGTCTGTCAGAACATCCGCTATTACAACGTCCAACTGGCCATCGCCCCCAATGGCGGCGGAATGCCCTCGGCGCTGCTCAAGCGGGACCTCACGGAGTTTTTCGAACGCCGCAAGGTCATCACAGTCGAGATCAACCTGTTCGATCCGATCTACCGTTCCGTTTCCATCGACGCCGAGGTCTACATCTGGCCCGGCGAACCGCTGGAAAACGTGCGCAGCCGCATCGAAGCCGCGCTCACCGATTTCTTTTCTTTCGACCGGGTCTCCTTCGGCCAGACCATCCACTTCTCCGACCTGGTCGCCCTGATCGATGGCGTGCGCGGCGTCAGCCACATGCATCTCTACGCGCCGCAGCAGGACATCGAACTGCGCCACGGCGAAATTCCGGTTCTCGGCAGCGTCAACCTCGATCTGCGGAGGGCCGGTTGATGTCGGATTGGTTCAAGGACAATCTGCTCGGCCTGCTGCCGCCGCTTTACGAGCACAACGACGAGGCCGGAGACCTGCGTACCTTCCTGAGCCTTCCGGCCGGGACGCTGGACGAACTCAAACACGCCATCGACGACTTCCCGACCATCTTCGATGTGGATCATTGCGACGAGCGTTTCCTGCCTCTGCTGGCGCGGCTCGTCGGTCTCGAGGTGGACGGCACCTGTTCGCCAGACTGCCAGCGCCGCCGCGTGCGGGAGGCGGTCGAAATCTATCGCCGCAAGGGCACCATTCCAGCCATTGAGCGCGACTTCAACGCGCTTGGTTGGCAGGGGGAGCTGCAGGAGACCTTCCGCTCGGCCCTGCGTCTCAATGCCCGTTCCAGACTCAGCAAAGCCAAGCTGCCCGGGCTGGTGTTCAGCCTCGGGGTGTTTCGCGTGCTGTGTCTCAACCAGACCGAGGGGCTGCGCGACGCCCTGGTGTTTCATCACCCGGCAGGCACGCGCTGTTTCTGGCTTCAGTTTCTGCTCGAATGGATCGAAGGCGGCGCGATGCTCGACTTCGAGCACGCCAATGCCGTGCGTCGGATCGTGCTGGCCTTTCTCGACGAGACCTTCGTGCTTGGCCATTCCTCCCTCGGCTCCTGCCGTCACCTGACCAACAAACAAAAGGCCTGGGAGCTGCTGCAGCTCACCAGCACCACGGAGATGATTCCGGAGATCGACCGGGCCGCCGTTAAGGTCTCTCGTTTTCACGGCCGCCAGAATCGGATGCGTCTGAACCACCGGACCCTCAACGACTGGCGGCTTCCGTACACCCGTGTCGGCGAGGACCGGGTTTCCTTCTGCACGCCCATCTACACCGGCCGCGATTTCGAAGGAGATGTGCTGGAGAGCGGTTTCGGGCTCGGCGAAAGCCATCTCAACCGTAAATCGCTGACCCATGGCGAGACCGAACTGCGCTACTGCTTTCGGCAAAAGGATTTCTTTTTCAGCAACCAGACGGAACCGGCCGAGCGGGTGGAAGCCAAGTACGACCTGCATCTGCCGCTGGAATCTCGTCACCGCCTCTGCTTTCAGCTTGGTCGGGCCAGGTTGAACGAGAGTCTCGACCTTACCGCCAACCAGGGCGGTATCAGCAATCTGCTGCTCGCCTCTACCGCTGGCTGCGACGCGGACGTCACCCTGGCCGTCGACCGGATCGACCGATGGCGGCGGAGAGGGCCTGTGTTCCGGCTCAACGCGAACACCCTGAACACCCGGTATCTGAGCAATGCGAATCTGACCGGCGAACGGGCCTCGCTTGAAGTCTACGTGGACACGGGCTCTCTCCAGCGCCATCGGGTCGAAACCATGAAGCTGGGCGCGAGCCCGCTCAACACCACCGGTCTGCGCCTCTCCGTGGACCGGACCCGACCCATGCGCATCAGCCGCATGCGCCTCAACCAGGCCGGATTCCGCTGGTCGCGGCCTTCCTACCGCTGGCTGTTCCGTCAGCAGGATCTGCACGCACCGGCGCAGGCCGGGTTCGAGGCCGCCACCAACAACTATCGCGCCACCCAGTGGCCCACCTGAAGGAGAACCCATGGCGATTCATCTCTATCTTGACGAAGCGTTGATGCAGCAGATTTCAGAGGGGGATTTCAGCCGTCCCGAGGCCGAGAGCTACAACGGTACCGACGGCGACATCAAGGATCGGCAACTCCACGTCGCCAACGAGCAGACGAGCCTCGCCTCGGCCATCGACCTGGCGCAGACCAGCATCGCGCTGGTCGAACCGCGCTTTGCCGACGGCGAACTCATCATCATCGACAGCGAGCAGATGCTCATCGAAAGCGGCGGCGGCACTGTCAATCTCACCGTGCAACGGGGCGTGGCCAACACCGCTCCGGCCGCGCACAACGCCGGGGCGACCGTCTATTCCGGTTACGACTACACCGGGCTGGTGCTCGATCCCATCGACGAGACCGGCACCGACGAATCGGTGTGGTACCGCCTGGCTCTGACCCAGGTGGATCTCGACACCGCTATCCAGGGCGCACCGCTCAATCTCGGCGACAAGACCTTCCAGCAAACGTTGTCCTTCTGGCGACGCTGCACGGTGCTCCCGGGCACGCCGGTGCAGAACAAGCTCGATATCAAGCTGCGCCTGACCGGCACGGAAAACCCGATCCTCTAAGGAGCTCCGATGGCAGCTATTACGATAGACATCGATATTTCCGCGAGGGTGACCCGGTCACGGGTGAGTGAGATGGACACCCGCCAGGTGCTCCTGCGCGGGATCTTCGCGGAGATGGATCTCGCCTGTCGCGTTCAGCGCTCCATTGAAGTTGCCACGCAGGCTCAAGCGGTTGTCCTCGCGGAAATTGCAAGGATCATCAGGACCGGCCAAGTGATCCACAACCGCCTGAACCGGAACACCGACCTGTGGCTCGTCATCCATGGACGTCTGGGCGTCGATGCCGACACGGCGCTGCGAGTGACGCGTCCCTGGCAGCGGAGCATCGACACCAGCGTCAGGACGTCGGGCGCACACATCAGCCGATCCGACACCGTTCAGCGCATCGCGATTCCGGCCGGGCTGCTGGCAGACACGCGGCAGATCCTGTTCGCGGTGCTCATCGATCAAGACCACGAAATTCAGACCTAAAGGAGAACAGCAATGGCACTGGGACTCATCGTTAAAACCGGCCGGATATTGACGGCCAAACTACTCCTCGGCCAGGCCGTGGACGGCATCACCCACTGCGCCATCGGCGACGGGGATGCCAGCTTCGCCGACCCGCAGAATCCACCCGCGCCGGAGATCGGCCAGACCGGCCTCAGAAACGAACGCGCCCGCAAGCGCTACTACAAGCGGACCTTCCTCAAGGAGGATGCCGAGGGGGCGCTGCTGGTCAACGGCGTGCGCTACCTCGAAACCGGCGAGGAGACCAACACCATCGGCATCTTTTTTCGCTTCGACGAGGCCGAGGCCAACGGCATCACTATCCGCGAATACGGCTTCTTCGGCGGCGACGCGCAGTACGTGGCCAGCACCACCGGTGATCTCGCCATGGGCGGCGTCTTCCATCAGGACACCAATCCGACCGGGGAAGTGCAGCATCCCGGTTACCTCTACGAGGTGAAGAACATTCCCGACTTCAACAAGATTTCCGACACCCGCGTGGAGCTGGTCGGGATCATCAAGATCTAACTGGAGGATTCAATCATGAGCATCTCACGCGAGACATTCGACCTGACCAAGAACTACAAGCGCATCCGCTACCACCAGGACCGCGACCTGCTGGATTCCGAACTCAACGAGCAACAGGATCTCATCAACCAGGAGCGGCGCAAGATCGCCGACATCCTGTTCAACGAAGGCTCGATCCTGGCCGGGCTGGAAGTGAGCGCGGCCGCCAATGTCCTGACCCTGGCTCCCGGCGTGGTCTACATCGACGGTCATATCGAACAGGTGAATGGCGCAACGCTGACCTATGACCCGGCCACCACCGGTGGAGCGGAATACGTTTATGTCGAACTGCTGAAATACAGTTACGGTTACACTCAGGACCCCAGCCTGATCAACCCGGCCACCGGCGAACCCACCGCCGAGCGCGAAAAATGGGTTCTGTCGCTCAAGGCTGTGGACACCAGTGCTCAGACGCTGCCTAACAACGTCACCGAGCGCCGAGTGATTCCCATCTACAAATTCGACCGCGAGACCGGCGATGTCACCCCGACGGTGCAGGAGAAGTCCAACCTCTACCTGCGGGATCTGCTGGGCACGCTCCCCGGCAGCCGGATCACGGTTTCTTCGATTACTGAAGACCAGCTCTCCTTCGCCGCCGCCGAGGGCCTCAATTCGTTGATCCAGAACCTGGCCGAACGAACCTTCGACCAGGCCGGAAGCTACCTGGTGAAAGGTTTCGACACGTTCATCGGCGGCACCGACGACGACAGCATCGAGGCAATCACCAACGCCGGGCGGGCCTACATCCAGGGCTTCCGTCATCAGCGCGACCTGCCCACCTCGACCCAGGTACCCAAATCGGTTGCCACCAAATCGGTGCGCGGCGAGCAGAAGACCTTCGACATCAACAAGCGCCGTTACCCGGTCAACTCCACGCCGCTCAAGGAGACGACCCAGGTGGAGGCTATCGTCGAGATTACCCGCAACGTCACTCGCGGTTCGGTCGGCGGCGGTGAAGATCTGCTCGATCCCAATCCGGTGGTGGACATTCTCGAGGTCAGCCAAGGGGCGTCCATCTTCCAGGAGGGGGTGGACTGGCAGCAGTCCGGCAATCATGTGGATTGGCTCGGCTCGGGCAACGAACCCGCCATCGGCACCACCTACACGGTGCGTTGGACCTACACCAAGCAGATGCTCAAAGGCACCGATTACGCGGACAGCGGCTGGTTCGGTCAACCAAATCATCCCATCGCCGGAAACTACTTCTATCTGGTGACCGCCTACAACGCCACCGGCGAAACAGCTTTCAACGCCGCTGCGGTCATCGCCCGGGCCACCGTTGCCGGGGAACTCAATAAGCTCTCCTGGCTGCCGGTCAGCGGCGCGACCGGCTACCGTGTCTACCGGGCCGCCACCAACGGCGCACGCACCGACTACAAACGCCTGATGGAACTGGGCAGCGAGGCGATCTCCTACGTCGACGACGGCGTCGAGGAAACCACCACCGCTTCGCCTCCGGCCACCAACACGGCCGGGCTCACCATGTCGCCGGTCCAGCTCGAGCTGGGCAACCTCAACGTGATCAACTTCGGGCGGGGCAGTCTCGGCGACCAGCCGGTGAACGGCTCCAACTGCAGCCTGGATTACGACTATTACCTTGGCCGCCGCGACATCGTTTACGCCACCACCACCGAGATCAAGCGCCTCGAAGGGGCTCCGGCGGATTTTCCGAAGCTGCCCATCGTGCCGGAAAACGCCCTGGGGCTGTGCAGTATCGATTGCCCGCCCAACTCCACCGACATGGAGATCCGCAATTTCGGCCTGACCCGCATCACCATGGACCAGATTCACGACATCATTCAGGACGTCGAGGACCTGAAGTACAACGATGCCCAGTACCAGATGAACAACGAGCTACAGAACCGGGACGCCCAGACCAAGAAAGGCATCTACTCGGACGACTTTTCGAACACCGCTCAGTCGGACATCTACCACGCCGAATGGGACGCCCGGGTCAATGAGATCGCCCGGTTCGTCGCGCCGGACCGTATTCCGCACTCCACCGTGCTCTCGGTCGATCAGGCGGGCAGCAACGCGAGCTTCTTCGGCAGCCTGGCGCTGTTGCCGGGCAACGAGACCGTACTGGTGGAGCAGAACGATTGGTCTGAGGAGCGCAACATCAACCCTTACGCCGTGTTCGACAAGCCTCCGGCGATGCTGCAGAGTACGCCCAACCTCGGGCGGCGCGGCCAGACCGGCATTGCCGTCACCGGCATCAACTTCACCCCAAGCAAATCCGGCATCGTACTGCGCTGCGACGGCCAGGTAATGGCCAGCAACCTGATCAGCGACGAAGCCGGTCGGGTCAGCGCCTCCTTCACCATTCCGACCAACGCCCGCAACGGCAACCGGATCGTGGAGATGAACGACGGCGTTTACTCGGCTCGGACCAGCCTGCAGATCAACGATCCGCTGGTTATCACCCGCATCGAGCGCATCATCGAGAACCGCATTATCCGCGTGCCTGTGGTGCAGGTGGTCTGGCGCACCCAGACCATCTTCGTGCCTCGCGATCCACTGGCCCAGACCTTCAGCTTCACCCAGAACCAGGTGGTCACCAGCGTCGGGCTCAATTTCACTGCCAAGGACCCATCCATACCGGTCACGGTTCAAATCCGGGGCGTCACTACCGGTCTGCCCAACGGCGTGGTCTTTGCTGAAAAGGTGCTGGCTCCCAGTGAGATCAGCCTGAGCGGCGAGACCCGGATTCGCTTCGACGACCCGTTCTATGCCGAAGCCAACAGCAGCTATGCCGTGGTGCTGCTGACCAACAGCACCAATTACAAGGTCCGCACCGCCACCCTCGGCAAGATGGGCCGCTGGGGCATCATCACCCGCCAGACCTACATGGAAGGCGTGCTGCTGGAAAGTTCCAACGCCGAGACCTGGACGCCGCTCAACGGCTCCGATCTGGCGATCAAGATCTACGGCTACAACTTCCAATCCGAGGGGATGATCCGCTTCCAGCCAATTACCGGCGTGCAGTTCTCCGACATCAACCTCGACGAATACTCCGCCATCCCCCAGAGCACCGCCCTCGATTGGGAATACTCCACCGACGGCGGCGTGACCTGGGATGCCCTGGTTCCCGCCGAGGAGGAACGGTTGCCCAATCTGGCCACCCGGGTTCAGGTCCGCGTGCGTCTGAGCAGTTCGCTCTCCAACGACACCCCGGCTATTAACTTCCGCGATGTCAACCTGGTGGGCTACCTGAACAAGACTATCGGGGCCTACCTGAGCCGCGAGAACGAACTGACCCAGGGGGTGGAATCGACCAAGGCCTATGTGCAAATGCAAATCCCCAGCGGTACCACCCTGCAGTGGTTCGCCAGCAACGACGGCGGCCTGACCTGGGAAGCGATGACCATCCAGGACACCCGGCCCATCGACGAGAACTGGACCGAGTACACCCTGGTACGCACCTTCGCTGATAACACCGGCAACAAGGTCCGCTACAAGGCCGAGATGACCGGCACGCCGCTAATCTACCCGCGCATCCATTCGCTGGGCGCGACCCTGAGCTAAGGAGGCATGGCTATGATCGTTCGACGCACAGGCGGCCTGACCGAGTTCATTCCCTCGCCGCAGGAGAAACGCGACGGGCTGATCCGCGACCACGCCCTGGGCCTGCTGGAGAATCTGCACCAGCGCCTGGCGCGGTTGGAGCGGGCTTCGGGTCTGCCACCCGACGAGGCTAAGGCCTTCACTGCGTTGCTAAGGCGCATGCGGGCCGATGAGTCGCGCAATCTGGAACTGCACACCAGCCTTATTACCGGAGAAACCGCCTCCGGCTGACCCTGCTCATTGTCAACGCCAACCCAGAAACCCCGGATACGGCCCGCCCTGTCCGGGGTTTCTGCCGTCTGTGCACAGCCCAAACCGGCGCAACTCGCAAGTCATTGAAAATAAACGTGTTAAATGTCGGCTTCGGCTGTTCTTCTACTTGATTTGTGTCCGGAAAGAAGCATTCATTCATGGTGTAAGCAGAGGCTGAAAAGCCTTGCCAGACAACGACTTAGAAGCGCCATGAACGACGGAGGCACGCATGAACCTGAATGAGATCCACTACGGCATCGAGATCGAGACCGTAAAACGCACCCGGGAACAGATCGTCTGGGCCATCCACTCGGTGGTGGGCGGCACGGTCCGCCATGTCGGCATCCCCAGCAACTACGACCCATGGGAGGTCGAGGACCTGCGCGGCCGCGTCTGGAAGGTGGTGGGGGACGCCTCCCTGACCAGCGTCCCGGCCCATCTGCGGGCCGAGGTGGTCAGCCCGGTGCTCGGCTACGACGACATCCCGCAACTGCAGGAGGTGGTCCGGGCCATCCGCCGCGCCGGTGGCAAGATCAACAGCCAGTGCGGCATCCACATCCATATCGACGCCGCGCCCTTCGACGGCAGGCACCTGGGTAACCTGGCCAAAATCGTATACAAGCAGGAGCCGCTGATCCTCCACGCCCTCGGCATCAGCCGTGACCGGCTCAATCGATACACGCGTCCGGTCAGCGACGAACTGATCCAGCGCATCGAACAGCATCGCCCCCGCACCAGGGACCAGCTCAACCGCATCTGGTACGGCTACCACAACCGCCAGCCCCAGCATTACGACAACAGCCGCTACCACGGGGTCAACCTGCACAACGTCTGGTACCGGGGCACGGTGGAGTTCCGCTGGTTCGAGGCGACCCTCCACGCGGGGCGGATCAAGGCTTACCTGCAATTCTGCCTCGCCGTCGCCGCCAAGGCGCTCAACGGCCGGGCAGCCTCCAGCCGCAAGCGGGACTTCGATCCCCAGAGCGCCAAGTACGACTTCCGGGTCTTCCTGCTCCACCTCGGCCTGATCGGCGACGAGTTCAAGACCGCCCGCAAGCATCTGATGGCCAACATGCCCGGCGATGCCGCTTTCAAGAACGGACGCCCCAAACCGGAGGACGTCCTTCCGGACGAAACAACCACCACTCTCACCAACGAGGCCGGGCAAGTTCCCGGCCTCACTGTTTAAGGAGGTGCCCAATGAAAATCCTGCTCCGTTCCACCACGCTGGACGGCGATCCGATCCCTGGCAGCGGGGAAACCCTGCAAGCCGCCGACTGCCTTGAAGTTGTCGAGCTGATGCGCGGCCAGACACCGTTTACCGCCAGCCGAGCGCCCCGGGACTACATGACCGAGGTGCTCTCAGGCATCGAAGGCGGACCGACCCAGCCATTGCCGGAGGACACCGCCGCTGCGGCCGCCGAGTTTCTCACCCGTCTGGCGCGGCACGGCCTGATCGAATTCCTCCCCGACGACAAGGCCAGCGATCCCTGGCCGGAACGCTTCCTCGAAGCCCTGGAGACGGTGCGGCTCTCCGGGCGCACCAACATGCTCGATCACCCCGAGGTGACCCGGCTGACCGCCGAGATGGGCTACCCGGAGGTGGCCGTGTGGCTGGCGGACCACCGGCGTGAATACGCGGCCTTCGTTCTCGAGGGGACGAGACCGCTCGGCAAGAACTTCGGCGGCAAGGAGGACCCGGCTCCATGTGCGGACAAGTAGGCATCATCTTCGGCCGCAAGCGCAGACGGCCCGACGAGCGGGATACCCTGCGCGAGCTCTTCATCCGCATGCTGCTGCACAGCGAGGAGCGCGGCCCGCACGCCTCCGGTCTCGCCTGGCTCAAGACCGACGGCAGCCACCGCATCTTCAAGCGGCCGATGCGGGCGCACGAGCTGGTCTACGAGAAACCGTTCCAGGAGCTGCTCGGGCAGGTCGACAACGAGACCACCATCCTCATGGGGCATACCCGCTGGCGCACCCGGGGCAACGAGTTCAACAACCGCAACAACCATCCCATCCGGGCCGGGATAGTCATCGGCACCCACAACGGCACCATCTACAACGCCGATTATCTGTTCCGCCGCCTCGGGCTGCCGCGCTACGCCGAGGTGGACAGCGAACTGATTTTCCGCCTGGCCGACCGCTTCGCGTCCGAAGGCTCCATCGACCAGGAGGGGCTGAAGAAGGCGCTTGCCCTCTGTCGCGGCCAGATGAGCGCCGTGCTGGCCTCACGCCTCGACCCCGGCACCATCACCGTGCTCAAGGGTAACAAGCCGCTCTGCCTGCGCATCCACCGCCAGCATCGGGTGGTGCTCTACGCCTCAGACGACGCCTTTATCGACTTTGCCGTGGACAACGAGAAGGGCTGGCGCGAACTGGAGGTGCCGCCCATGACCATGCTTACCATCCGCCATGAGGATGTGCGGGCCATCGAAAACAGTGAATTCCGCTTCATCCCCCAAGAGCGCAAAGGGACATTGCCCGAAGGAGTGAATGCATGAACATTGGAGACACCGTAAAGCTGAACACAAACCCGAAAGACAGTCCCGAGACCATCCTCCGGCTCTTCGTCTACGGCACCCTGAAGCGGGGCTACTGGAACCATCAACGTTTCTGCGCCCAGGTCCGCAGCATCGAACCGGCCGTGGTCTGGGGCAGGCTCTACCATCTCAACGCCGGGTTCCCGGCCATGGAAGTGCCGGAAGGGCTGATCCTGGCCCGGGGCACCGCCGATCCGCTGGCCGACGCCCGCAGACAACAGGAGATCGGCACGCCAAGCTTCGGCCGCCCGACCGGTGACTGGGATCTGATCCATGGGGAATTGGTGACCTTCTCCGACCCGCAGCGCGACCTGCCGCCCATCGACCAGCTGGAAGGATTTCGGCCCGGTGGGCACAGTATGTACCAGCGGGTGATGGTTGCGGTGCTTTGCAAGCGCACCTCGATTCCTGCCTGGACCTACTGGATGTCATGCCCTCCTTACGCGGAGAGAGTCGCCAGCGGCGAGTGGTCATAATCGTGGGCATTTGTGGATTTGGAGGCCCGGTCATGGATTACAGTAATCGCAACGCCCGGGATCGGCGTACCGTAGCTCGGTGCGCTCGCGGGTCAAGCGATGCGAGCATTTGACGCAACCGTGCACCTCGGCGCAGGTCTCGTGGGTGGGCGCGCCGCAATCGGCGCAGGGTAGGCCGCCCACGCGCTCGACGAGCCAGAAGCCCGGCGCGCCGCAGTCCGGACATGGCGACAGCAGTTTCTTCAACAGATCCTCGGCCGCGAGGCGGATCATTTCCATACGCGTGGGATTGGCGTGCGCCCGTGGATCGGTCTCAAGGAAGACCAGGCGATCCGCCGATTGGGTTTGCGCCCAGGCGAAGGCTGCTTCTAGATCAGCCCAAGAGGCGATCCCCTTGCGGATACGCAGGTCGTTCTCGCCTTCGGGGCGCACGACCAAGCGATGGGTGGGAAACTCCGCCTGCCGGGCGAAGGCCTCGGCTGCCGCCCACTCCCCGGTCAGCAGGTGCGCGTGGTTCGCCTTGCCCTGCGCGAGGCCCACAATCTCCAGTCCTTGTTCGTTGTCAATGAAGATCAGGACCTCCACGTTCCAGGGAAACATCCCCACCATCGGGTCCGGGCCAAACGAGCCTTCGCTGGCGAGCCCGATCGGCAAACCGGCGAGCTCCATGCCGATACGCGCCTTCCTGCGCGCCGCTTCGAGCTGCGTGCCCGCGCGCCGGATATCGCGGGTGAAGGTGCCGAGCTGGTCGGTGTCGTAGCCGCCGATCCGCTCCACCCGGCAGCCGAGCGCCGTATCGAGCACCGGGGCAACAGCGCGCTCCTTGCCGTGCTGGGTGAGCAAGGCGACACGCTGACCACTGTACGGAGACGGTTCGCCCGACTCGTGTGACAAGCGCCGTTCACTCGCCATCAGTCGAACAGCTCGTGCAGGAAGGACTTGCGCGGCTTGCGCCGGTAAAGGTCGTCATCGCGGTAGCTGTGCCCGGGGCGCCCGCTATTGTCGGCGCGCAGGCGTTCGTCAGTGGGTCGCTCGGCGCGCTCAATAAGCTTGTCGAGTTCGCCGCGATCCAGCCAGACGCCGCGGCACTGGGGGCAGTAGTCGATTTCGATGCCCTGGCGTTCGGTGATAACCAAGGCTTCGTCTTTACATGTCGGACATTTCATTGTTGATCTCCTTGTGGTTAGGTTGCGATGCAGAACGGCGCGCAAACGCGCGAGCTGCCAATTTTCGTGTCTCTTCCAGCAGCAGCACGCTGGAGGAGACGGCGACCGCCAGCATCCAATCGGACGCGGCGAGATCGGTGGTGCGGAAGATCGTCTGTGTTGGCGCCCAGTGCACTACCAGCGCTTGCAGCGTCAGCACGGCGGCGAGCGACAGCCACAGCCAGCGGTTGCGGAAGAGCTGGCTGTTGAAGGCCGAACCGTGCTCGGCGCGGGCGTTGAAGAGGTTGAAGACCTGGAACAGCACGAAGGCGGTGAAGGCCAGCGTCAGGGCATAGGTCTCGCCCCGTGGCTGGGCGTACCAGAACAGCGCCAGTGTGCCCACGGCCATGATGAGGCCATAGATGAGCAGGCGCCCGAGCCGCCTGCCGGTGAGGATGCGCGCGTTCGTCTGTCTTGGCGGCTCCTCCATAACATTCGGGCGCGCCGGCTCCACCCCCAGACTCATGGCCGGCGGGCCGTCCATGATGATGTTGATCCACAGGATCTGGATGGCGGTGAAGGGCGTGGTCCAGCCGAGCAGGCTCGCCCCGAGCACGGTCTGAATCGCGCCCATGTTGGTGGAGAGCTGGAAGCACACGAACTTGACGATGTTGCCGTAGATGGCGCGGCCTTCCCGCACGGCGCGCACGATAGTGGCCGCTTCCCTGGTCACCTCGGTGCCGGTGATGCCCATGGCCACGCCGATGTCGGCGTGCTTGAGCGCCGGGGCGTCGTTGACGCCGTCGCCGGTCATGGCGGTAATATGGCCGTCGGCCTTGAGCGCATGCACGATGCGCACCTTGTGCTCCGGGGTCACGCGGGCGAACACGGTTACGTTTTCAATGCGAGCGGCCAGCGCCTCGGGGCTCATCGCGTCGAGTTCGCGGCCCTCCAGCACCTCGCCGTCCAACCCCAGCTCGCTGGCGATGGCGGCGGCGGTGGTCCGGTGGTCGCCGGTGATCATCTTGACCGCGATGCCGGCGCGTTTGCACAGGACAATGGCCTCGCGCGCCTCGGGCCGCGGCGGGTCGATGAGGCCGATGAGCCCGATGAGCCCGACGAAGGTGAGGTCGCGGGCATGGGCCATGAGGTCGCCGGCCGGGTCGAAGTCGCGCGCGCGGACGGCCTTCGTCGCTACGGCGAGCACGCGCATGGCCTGGCCTGCCAGGTGCTCGTTTTCGGCCTGCCAGTAGCCTGCCTCCAGCGCGGCCTCGCCCATCTCGTCAGCCTGGCGCGTGGCACGCACGAGCAGCACGTCCGGTGCGCCGCCAGCCGCTCCGCCTCCACCCCGCCCTTGGCGGCCAACGCCAGCAGCGCCCCTTCGGTCGGGTCGCCGATCAACTGCCCGTCGCGGAGGCGGCTGTCGTTGGCGAGCGCCGCCGGATGCAGTAGCGGCGCCAAATCCGGGAGCGGGCCGCCGTCCTCGACGACGATATCACCCGCCGCGCCGTAACCCTCGCCCGAGACCGCGAAGCGCCTCCCTTGGAAGACGGCGGCACGGGCGGTCATCTGGTTCATGGTGAGCGTGCCGGTCTTGTCCGAACAGATCACCGTGGTGCATCCCAGGGTCTCCACCGCCGCCAGCTTCTTGACGATGGCGCGGTGCTGCGCCATGCGGTGCATGCCGAGGGCGAGCGTCACCGTCACCACTGCCGGCAGCCCCTCGGGGATCGCCGCCACGGCGAGCGCGATGGAGGTGAGCAAGATTTCGACCAGGGGCACGCCGCGCGCCAGACCTAGCGCGAAGATGAGCGCAATGACCACGCCCGCGATCACCGCCAGGCGCCGGCCCAGGGCGTCAAGCTGGATCTGCAATGGCGTCGGCCCGGCCTCGGACTTCACCAGCATGCCGGCGAGCCGGCCCATCTCGGTGGACATGCCGGTGCCGGTGACCAGGAGTTCCGCCCGGCCGCGGGTTACCACCGTGTTCATGAAGGCCATGTTGATGCGCTCGGCGAGCGGCGCGTCTTCGGCGACAGTGGTGCCCACCTCCTTGCCCACCGGGTGGGATTCGCCGGTGAGCGCCGCTTCGTCGATCTCCACGTTGTGCGCGGCGAGGAGTCGGCCGTCGGCCGGCACCCGGTCGCCGGCCTCGAGCAGCACGAGGTCGCCGGGCACGAGCCCAGTGGCCGGGATCTCCTCCACCTGGCCGGCGCGGCGCACCCGCGCCAACGGCGAGAGCATCTTCTTCAGCGCCGCGAGCGTCGCCTCGGCCCGGTGCTCCTGCCAGAAACCGAGCAGCGCGTTGAACAGCACCACGATCAGGATCACTACCGCGTCCTTGATGTCGCCGATGGCCCAGGCCAGCGCGGCGGCGCCGATCAGCACCAGGACCAGCAGGCTCTTGAACTGATCGAGGAAGGCGAACCACTTGGAGCGAGGCGGCTTTTCGGCGAGTCGGTTCTCACCGACGTGCGTCAGGCGTGTCGTGACTTCAGCGGTGGCGAGACCGTGCTGGACGTCTGTAGCCAGTGCGCGCTGGACCTCGTTCGCGTCCAGCGTGTGCCAGGGGTGATTCGCAGGGAAGGGAAAAACGGCGACTTTCTCATCGGGATCGCTCATGCAGTCTTCTCTTTGGTTGAACCCATATCTACCAAGATGTTGACCTCCGTTCAGCGGCTATCGCCGCCATTAGTTCGGCTGCTTCTTCGTTTATAAACTCTTCAAAGGCATAGGTGCCCTTCTGGGCTTTGTGCGCCATATTGATGGTCTCGCTAGGATTGAACTTCAAGTTGGTTGGACAAGGGGTATAAATCTGCACATAGGTCGGCCCGAGTTGCCTGGCGATGAGGATGGCCTTGGCAACCGATGAGCCGAGCCGTTTCGGGTCAGCGATGGTCACTTTCGCCCCGTAGGCACAGCCTGAGGTTCGAGCCATTTCGAACACTGGAATCTTGGGGAAGTTTTTTCCCTTGGGAGCCATGTGCAGCACTTGCCCCTGGGCTGACATGCCACTTTCCTGACCACCGGTATTTCCGTAAACCTCATTGTCGAGCATGATGGTGGTGATGTTTTCGCCCCTGAACCAGGAGTGCAGAGTCATGTCCAGACCGATGTCGGCAATGCCACCGTCACCGACCATGACCACTACGTCTTTAACCTGTTCCGGATAACGGATCTGCAACATCCGCTTCAGTCCGGAGGCGACGGCGTTCTGGTTGCCGAAAGCCGTGTTGGAGTAGTTGAGGGTTGTTTGTGATAGGGCGAAGAAGGAGCAGCCCGGAGTTCCCACGACCAAGGTATCCTCAGGGGCCAGCAGGGAGGCGACAGCAAGACGAACCCCCAAGGAAACCCCGCAGCCGGCGCAGTGGGGATGTTCTCCGGTAATTTCCTGAAACGTTCCCAGGTCTTTGATTCCCAGGGATTTTCCGTGAGGGCCATGTTCGACCAGGTCCTGGTATTCTCGCGGCAGGATATCGGCAAGGGCCGGGACCGGGTTTATGATTTTTTTGGACATCTGTTCACTCTCCTCCCTTGAGATTGTTCCTCTGAATCGCCTTTTTGATCTCATCCACGATCAACCCGGGAGGCATGCTCATGCCGCCAAACACCCTGGGGGCCGCGACCACACGGCTATTGCAATCCAGAGCCGCCTTGACTTCCCGTGCCAGCCAGCCACCGGCGTTGAACTCGGGGACAATGACGATTTCGACGCCGGCGGTGGCTTCTCTCAACTCCTGCTCGGGAAAAGGTCGGATCGATTTTATTTTAATCAGGCCGGCGTTTATCCCTTCGGCCTGCAGCAGGCGCAAGGCCTCACGGGCCTGGGAGACCGCGGTGCCGGAGGCCGCGATCAGGATTTTCGCCTCGGGGTTTTCGACTTCCAGCAACCCGCCCATGATGCTCTGGATGTGCTTTCGGGCGCGCTCCGCCGCCGCCAGGACCTCCTGATGCCAACTGGCATTGGCCGAACCGCTGATAAAGTTGCTTTTGTTGAGCAACGGATCACGGGTGATCCGCATCGGTGGGGTCTCCATGTCGAAAACCGGAACCGGAGACAAGTTGGCGTCATAGGGAGGAAGCGCGCAGCCTTCTGCGGGAAGCTGGATTGCTTCCTTGGTGTGGGTGACAAAAAAGCCATCGGCGAACACCCCGACCGGCAGGTGCACCTCCGGTTGTTCGGCGATCAAATAGGCCTGAATGATCATGTCGTAGAAATCCTGGCCGTTTTCAGCATGAAACATCAGCATGCCGGTATCGAGCAGCATACCCATTTCGAGATTTTCCGGCTGAATCGATGGCGGCAGAGAGACTCCGCGGCACATGAAGGCGCAGACGATCGGCTGCCGTGCGCCGGCCCAGACCGGAAACATTTCCATCGCCCGCAGGGTTCCCGGTCCGCTGGTGGCGGTAAACACCCGGCCACCACCAAGAGCGGCGCCGTGGACGGCCGCCATGACGGCAAACTCATTCTCCGCCCGGTAGTAATCTTTGATAAAACCTTGCGCGAACAGCTCTCCCACCAGATGCATACTCTCTGATTGGGGGGTAATCGGGTAGGCGATCGCCATGTCGACTGCTGCCCTTTTAACGGCCTCGCCGACTGCCTCGCTGCCAGTGATAAAGGCTGGGTGCCGTGGTCCATTGAGCAGTTTGTTAATCGGGTCGTCAAAGTTTTGTTCAATATCACCCATATGCAATGGACTCCACGTCTATTGTTGAGGATGCCACGTTGAAAGCTGTGACTCAAAGATCAGACTGCGAAGTTGGCACAGAGGTGCCAACTTCGCAGTCTCAATAATTTGCACAGTTTTTTCTGTTCTCAGGCTCCGATGGTGATGGCGTCTTTAGGGCAGATGTCGGCGCAGATACCACACCCCTTGCAGCGGCTTTCGTTGACCAGAACTTTCTTCCCCTCGACGATGAAGGTAAAGACATTCGATTCCGGGCAACTGGTGATGCACAACTTGCATCCGATACATTTGGCTTCATCGACTTTGGCAGCAAAATACATAACTTTACATCCTTCTAGGTAAAGGAAAATTCCGTCAGAGCTTCTTCGGCGGCAGCGATCACTTCCATGTTTTTTTCGATCATCTGACTGACCTTGGCAAACTTGCCTTTCACCGCATCGTCAAGCACAGCCGTGGTGGCGGAGGCGACGAACTTCCCCCCCCCAAACCGCTCCGTCATCGCGTCTTTCAGCGCCTCCATGGAAGTCAGCTTGCGGATTCCATAAAGCCCGCCCAGCATGGCGATATTGGTCGAGAGTTCCGAGCCTGCAACGTCGATGGCGACTTTGGTGGCGGGCAGATAAAAGATTCTTGCGTTCAAGGCGGCCAGGCGCTGGAGTTCCTCGTCGGCGATCTCCAGCGGTGAGTCGGCGTTGATCAGCAGCACGCCATCTTTCTGCAGGCCGTCAAAAAACGGCATGGTGTAGCATTTGCCCATGGTGATGACATGGGGATGGAAAATCATGATGATATTCGGGTAGAGCACTTCCCCTTTTTCAAAAATTTTCTCGCTGGAGATGCGCACATAACTTTCCGCAGGAGCCAGGCGTTTTTCTGCGCCGAAAAAAGGGTTGACCGTGCTTTCCAGGCCGTCTTTGTACGCCGCGGTTCCAACAATATGGGCTGCGGTGACCGCCCCTTGCCCCCCAAGTCCAGACATCCGGATAAAGGTTTTTTCTTTCATGGTCATTTCTTCCCCTCAATCGAGTCCAGAAAAGCCTGCGCTTCCGGAGAAATATATTCCTTGGTTTGGTACAGGCCCTCTTTCTCCCGCCGTTTGATCATGGGGATGGTCTCCTGTGGTTTGAACTTGTAGTTGGTCGGGCAAGGGCTGAACAGCTGGATGTAGGTCGGGCCGATCTCCCGGGCCACCAGGATCGCTCTGCGCACCGCTTTGCCCAGTTGCCTGGGATGGGCAGGGGAGATGGCAGCCACATAAGCGCAGCCTGCGGCCTGGGCGAGTTCAGGCATGGTTATCTTGGGGAAGTTCTTCCCCTTGGGAGCCATGTTGAGCACTGCACCCTGCATCGACATGCCGCTCTCCTGACCGCCGGTATTGGCGTAGGCCTCGTTATCCAGCATGATGGTGGTGATGTTTTCCCGGCGGAACCAGGACTGCATGACCATGTCGAGGCCGATATCTGCGGTGGCTCCGTCACCGGCCATGACCACGACATCTTTTTCCTGGTTGGGGAAACGCAGCTTCAAAGCGCGTTTCAGCCCGGAGGCCACGGCATTTTGATTGCCGAACAGCGAATGGATATTGTGCAGAGCCACCTGAGTGAAGGCCAGGGAGCTGCAGCCGGTGGAGCCGACAATAATGGTATTTTCAGGGGCCGGCAGTGATGCCAGAGCCAGGCGCATGGAGAGAGCCAGACCGCAGCCGGCACAGAGGGGGTGCTCTTCGGTGAGTTCCTTGAAGGTCCCCAGGTCAGAAACACCATAGCCTTTGCCGTAGGGTCCGTTATCAATCAGCTCCCGGTACTCGAGGGGCATGATCTCCTCAAAGCCGGGAGAAATTCTAATCATTCCGGTATTCATTTGCCGGCCCTCCTGATTTCATCAAGGATAAGCTCCGGGGGCATGGTCATGCCGCCAAAGACTTTCGGTGCGCTGACAACCTTGCGCGGCTCATCAATAGTCGAGCGGATTTCTTTGGCCAGCCAGCCAACCCGGTTGAATTCGGGTACGATGATCGCTTTGGTTTTGGCGGCCAGCGCCCTGATCTCTTCGGTTGGGAAGGGGCGGATGCTTTTGATCTTGACCAGCCCAACGCTGAGACCGAGTTCCCTGGCCATTGCCCGCGCTTCACGAGCTTGACAGACAGCGGTCCCCGAGGTCATGATCAGGATGTCCGCATCTTCATCCTCTACCTCAATCAGGCTGCCAAGATAGTGTTTGAGGTGTTTGCGCGAACGCTCAACGGCGGAATCAACCTCCTGCTGCCAGGATGCGTGAGCGGCATAGCTGACATAATTGCTCTTCATCACGAAGGGATCGCGCATCTGCCGCACCGGGACGTTTTCCATGTCCATGACCGGCACGGGCGAGCTGTAAGGGTCATAGGGAGGAAGTTTGCCCCCTTCGGGAAGCACATCGACCGCTTCCTTGGTGTGGGTTACGAAAAAGCCGTCGGCAAATACCCCGACCGGAACGTGAACATCAGTCTTTTCCGCAACCAGGAACGCCTTTAGGATCATGTCGTGGAGATCCTGGGCGCTTTCCGCATGCAGCATCAGCATGCCGGTTTCCAGCAGATAGGCCATTTCGATGGTATCGGGCTGGATGGTCAGCGGCGAGTTGACGCCACGGGTCAAAAAGGCGCAGACTATCGGCAGTCGAGCTCCCGACCAAGTCGGGAACATTTCGAAGGCCCGCATGGTCCCCGGTCCGCCGGTTGCAGTAAAGACCCGGACTCCGGCCATGGACGCACCCGCCACCGCCGACATGACGGCAAATTCGTTCTCACCGCGGAAATATTCCCGCACATAACCTTCGGCAAAAGCATCGCCAACCAAATGCATGCTTTCGGATTGGGGGGTGATGGGATAGGCGATGGCCATATCCACATTCGCTCTTTTGATGGCTTCCTTGACCGCCTCGCTGCCGGTAATGAACTGCCGGTCGCGCGGGGTCTCAAATAATAGAATGTCAGGATCGACAACCTGTTGTTCAACCATGATTTCCCCCGTTTTTCAGTTCAATGACCAGTTCGCGCAACCGCTTCAACTCGTTGATCCCCGCATCGCGCAATGAAATCATCGCATCCTCGTGACCTGCTTCGGCGCAGACGGCGATGGTGTAGCAATCGGTGCCGCCGCGAATGATTTTCAGCGCCACGTTGGCATAATGGCAATGCACGCCGATGAACAGGCAGACATCGATTTTGTTGTGCCAGATGGTTAGGTTAGGGTGATTCGGGTTGACTTCGATGGCCGGGTTGATCATCGGGTACTTGGGCCGGTAATCAGGCATCGGGATGATCTTGGCGCCGACGGCTTCTGCCAGGGCTTTCAGGGCTGCCGCCTTCTCTGCCACCCCGGGTTTCCAGTCCCAGAGGAGCAGGGGGCCGGGAAAAAAGACCGGGTTTTTGGCTGAAACCAGTTTTTGCGCGATTACCGACAGGGCGGCATCGTGGTCGACCCACGCCCCCTCCATAATCGCCTGGCCGGGGTCGGGAAGCATCACCCCCATTGTGGCGGCCGCAGGCGGTAAAAATCCCTCCGGTCCGGCAACCACTCTGTACATTGAGTCTCTCATGCATCTCCTCCTGTGTTGGACTTCTTATGATGGCCGGAATCGACCTTGACACACACATCGCCGGCTCCTGCCAGCCTAAGAAGGCCGGGCAGCTGCAGCTGCAGCTGCTGCATGCTGTCGGCGCATAACGTGATATGGCCGACTTTCCGTCCAGGCTTGCAGGTCTTGCCGTAAAGGTGCAGGTGCGCGTTGTAGTTGCGAAGTATTTCAGTGTTGTCTGGAATCGAACCGATCAGGTTGATGGTGGCGGCGACACCGTTGAGAGCTGTTGAACCGAGCGACAGGCCGGTTATCGCCCTTAAATGGTTTTCAAACTGACTCGTTGCGGCCCCCTCTATGGTCCAGTGGCCTGAATTGTGGACCCGCGGCGCGTATTCATTAGCAAGGAGCTGGTCTCCGACTTGAAAAAACTCAAGCGCCAGCACTCCGACATAATCTAGGTGTTTCAGCAGCCGGTCGGCATGCTGTTCGGCTTGCTTCTGTGCAGGATCATCCGGCCGGCTTACGGCAAGCCGCAGTATGCCGTCATGGTGGATGTTTTCAGATATGCTGTAAAAGATCGTTTCGCCGGTTACGGCGCGTACCGCAAACACCGAGAGTTCCCGGTCAAAAGCAACGAGACCTTCGAGAATGGCCGGCTGACCGCCCAGCAGTTGCCAGGCTGGTGCAAATTCATCAATGTGATGCAAAACTACCTGACCTCTGCCGTCGTATCCCTGTCTGCGGGTCTTCAAGACCGCCGGCAGGCCGACGGACTGCGCAGCTTGATGAAGGTCGGCCAGAGAATCAGCTGGCTGAAACGGCGCACAGGGGATCCCTAGCTGCGTGAACAATTGTTTTTCGAGAAGGCGATCCTGTGCCAGTCTCAATGCCTCGACACCGGGGCGAACAACTGCGTGCCGGGTGAGAAACTGCAGCGCCTGGGCCGGAATGTTCTCGAATTCGAAGGTTATGACATCGGACCATGCGGCCAGGCGGGACAGAGCAACTTCGTCATCGTAATCGGCGCGCATTTGCCGCCCTAACGGCGCCGCGCAGGATTGCCGGTCAGGGGAGAAGATGGCAAATTCACAGCCGAGAGGAAGGCCGGCCAAGGCGAGCATTCTGGCCAGCTGCCCGCCGCCAAGTATGCCGATTTTCATGGCCGCGCCTTTCGAGGGTCGGGTTGAGCCAAGACGTTTTCGGTTTGAATGCGGCGATATTCAACCAGCGCCTGGCGAAATTGTGGGTAGCAGTTGCCCAGTATGCTTGCGGCCAGCAGAGCGGCGTTGATCGCTCCCGCCCGACCGATGGCGAGGGTGCCGACGGGTATTCCGGCCGGCATTTGCACGATAGAGAGCAGGGAGTCGAGTCCGTTGAGTGCTTTGGACTGAACCGGCACACCTAACACCGGCAGTGTGCATTTTGCGGCAACCATGCCCGGCAGGTGGGCAGCCCCGCCTGCGCCAGCGATCAAAACCTCAATTCCCCGTTGTTCCGCAGATTCGGCGTAATGAAAAAGCTTGTCTGGCGTTCGGTGCGCCGAGACTACTTCTACTTCATGAGGGATTCCCAGTTTCTGCAGTGTCTCTGCGGCGTGGCTCATGGTCTCCCAGTCTGAGTTGGACCCCATGATGACCCCCACCAAAGGGCGCTCGCAGTCGAATGATTTCATGTGGTTTCAACTCCTTTATTTCTTGAATGGGTTGGTAGGAATTTTGCCGGTCGCAGAACAGTGACATCCACCGTAAAGATCGTCATGGCGTAGTTGTCGTAGTATTGTTCCTGAAGAAAGGCGGTTATGGTTTCAGCCGTTTCGTCATCACAGATGATCTCCAAGCGGATGTTGCTGTTTGCCTCCCAACTGGCATTTCGAGCACCCCGAGTCCCTTTGCCCCGGGCTTCAGAAATCGTGTAGCCCGTGGCTCCAAATCGCTCGATGTCGCGGATGAGAGTGTTTTCCAGCGCGGCTTCGGTAAAGATGGTCAACAGTTTGCGCAAATGGGATGTCATCTTATCCTCCCAGCAGATTATGAGCCTGTATGGCCAGCATGTGGTAGATCGGTATGCCGACCAGGACGTTAAAGGGGAAGGTTACCCCCAGTGAGGCAGCCAGGGACAGGGTGGGATTTGCTTCGGGGACAGATATCCGCATGGCTGCCGGCACGGCGATGTAGGAGGCGCTGGCGGCAAGGATGGCCAGCATGGTCGTGCCGCCCACCGACAGCCCGAACAGATAGCCCAGCAACGTGCCCACCACCCCCGAAAACAGCGGCATGACCACGCCGAAACCGACCAGAAACAGCCCATACCGCCGAAGACTGCCAAATTGGGCGGCTGTCAGAAGCCCCATTTCAAGTAGAAATAATGCCAGCACCCCTTTGAAAAGATCAAAAAACAAAGGTTTGATCGGAGCTGTGCCGTCGGGGCCGGCAAGCCAGCCAATCAGCAGGCCGCCGAGCAGCAGAACGACCCCTTTTCCTAAAAAAACCTCGTGGGCGACCTTCACCCATTGAGTTTGCCGGTCAACGCCGCGGGCCAGGATGATGCCGATGAGGATGGCGGGGACTTCCAGCACCACCAGCAGCAGCGGCATGTGCGCTTCAAACTCGACGTGACGGCTGCCCAGATACGCGATCGCCACGGCATAGGTGCCGACACTCACAGAACCATAGTGGGCGGCGATAGATGCGGCATCGGCTCGCTTGAATTTGCCGGCGTGACGTAAAACAGGATAGGCCGTCAGGGGGAGGGCGATGCCCATGGCGATCACGACCAGTATCAGCGGCAGCAGGTCGGCAAACGGTTGCTTGGCCAGCTCGATGCCCCCCTTGAGCCCGATAGCCAGCAGCAGAACAATGCTGAGGAAATCATAGAGGGCGGCCGGCAAACGCAACTCCGAGCGCAGCAGCCCCGCTGCCAATCCAAATAAGAAAAACAGAATGATTACATCCATTTCAATTCCTTCGTCGAGTTGATTGCGAGGATTCAGCCAGACTGTTTTTCGCGACCGGGAGTCTGTCTCACCAGCCTCACTCGCGAAAACCTGCCCTTTTCGGAATCCCAAAATAGCGGAGGCTGGACACTTTCGGGGCAAGAGTCCCGCAACTTCAAGGCTTCGGCCAATTTGGAATCAGTAGTGAATATCGGTATATAACTCCCATTGCCGGCGTCTTCTCCGGCTGTTGCGCGCAGGCAATCGAGAAGTTCCTGTTGCGACGGAAGGGCAGACGCTGGCGGAGCGGGTTCCAACCAGCAAAGAGTCCATATGCCGGACAACGAGGTTGTCTGGACAACCTGGTATCTACAGACAGCCTCTGAAGCGACAATCCGCACAAGACTGGAGGGAGGCTGTGCAACCATTCGCCGATGAACCCATATGCCAAGGAGATGTTGCGCCGAATTTGCTGGCCTCTGTTTGCGGTGCATGGAGAGAAGTATTCCTATTTCTCTACTGGCGCGAGGAATATCTTCGATGGTGCGTACTAGGGCAAAACAGATCATAGGGGGACCTCCCTGACGCGGCTACCGGCAGCCGCGCGCTCCAATCGATCGTTCACCGCCTCCCATTCCAATACGGCAGGCGGCCGCTCAACAAGGATGTGCTGGTTGGCATCAGTGTCAATCGCGCGCAGTTGAGCGTAGAGCCTGTGTGCAAAAGATGTCGGCATAGTCGGCATCAGGTACCAACGAACGCCAGTCAGGCCTTCTCTGGGTTGGCGTTTGGATAACACGGCAACGTCTCCGCCTTTTTTCAGGGAATCCAGCGCCATATCTTCAAGGCACTCGTCTTCCACCAACCGCAGGGACGATCGTGGAGCGTAATGGCTTGGCAACGATCCTGGGAATCGTGGCGATGTTGCCGTAAGCCTTTCGGGGATTTCCCCCAAAACCTCCGCAAGCGCCAAGGTGGTAACCGCGCCAGGCCGCAAAATGCGCGGCGTTTCACCGCTGAGGTCAAGAATGGTCGATTCGATGCCAATCTGACACGAGCCGCCATCAATGATGCAGTCGACGGCGTCTCCCAGTTCCGCCACCACGTCGGCGGCACAGGTTGGGCTCAAGCGACCAAACCGGTTGGCGGAGGGGGCCACTACCCCCTCGCCAAAAGCTTGCAGCAGCGTCAGGGCTGCGGGGTGGGCAGGGCATCGCAAACCCACGGTATCCTGCCCACCGGTTACAATATCCAAAACTTCAGGGTGTCGCTTGAGGATAAGCGTCAATGGCCCCGGCCAGAAACGTTGAGCCAGGCGCAACGCTACACCGGGGACTTTTCTTGCCCAGCGATCAAGGTCGGCCCCCTCCGCTATATGTATGATAAGTGGGTGACCAAGGGGGCGTCCCTTTACGGCAAATATGCGGCGGACTGCAAGTGGATTGCGGACATCCGCACCCAGACCATACACGGTTTCGGTTGGGAATGCCGTCAAGCCCCCTCGCTGCAAAGTGCCGACCGCCTCGACAATTCCTTGTTGAAACGTATATTGAATCATACCTTCCTCCGAGCAGTTCATTAGCTCATCTCTGTGTAGCTTTCACTCCATCTCATCCTGCATCCGATTAAGATCACTTACCAGTTCACTGATTTTATCACCGGTTTCGACGCGTAATCGCGAGGTGATATCCCAGGTACTGGTGGTAATTTTTACACCTTGCTAAAGTAAATTAAAAGTCGTATTATTTTGTATTATCCTTCGAAAAAAATTGACAACTGGAGGCATCACAGCGTGCTGAACTACAAACAACTTTATTATTTTTGGAGTGTTGCCAAATTCGGCGGCGTGATGCGCGCCGCTGAGCAGTTAAGCATCACTCCGCAGACGATCAGCCACCAGGTTGGCGAGTTGGAAAAATCCCTGGGGGTGCTTCTCTTTAGACGGGTAGGCAAGCGCCTGGAACTTACCCAGGCTGGGGAAGTGGCTTTGTCGCGTGCGGAGGAGATCTTTCAGATCGGTAATGAAATCGAGTCGCTGGTAAAGGATCGCGCCATAGGTGAAGGTGCTTTTTTTCGAGTCGGAGTCGTCGACGCAGTTCCCAAGTCGCTTGCTTACCAACTCCTCAGTGCGACATTAAGCCTGGCCGAGCCGATTCGGCTGGTTTGT
>Ga0180007_10001150_pt1 | contig 37870 bp, 35 predicted proteins | sample MM_PC_MetaG_FD_121122 | JGI IMG/M metagenome (GOLD analysis project Ga0180007, IMG submission 121122) | Groundwater microbial communities from the Aspo Hard Rock Laboratory (HRL) deep subsurface site, Sweden - MM_PC_MetaG | ecosystem: Environmental > Aquatic > Deep subsurface > Groundwater... | reverse complement strand
TGTCTGATCTTTTTCTAGGGGTCATACCGGGCAGTATCGGCGAGACATCCGCCCTGTGCTGCCTTTTGGGGGTTCTTTTCCTCATTGTCACCCGCATTGCCAACCACCGAATTGTTCTGGGCGGGATTGCGGGCCTTGTGGTAACGGCCATTCTCTTTTTCCTTATTCCCGGAGGCCGGGAATCCTGGGCCAATGCAGGCCCCCTCTACCATCTGTTCTCCGGCGGGTTTTTGTTCGGGATCTGCTTTATGGCCACGGATCCGGTTTCCGCTCCCGGCACCCATGCGGGACGGTGGGCCTTCGGCTTTTTAATCGGATTTCTCACCGTGACCATCCGGGTGGTGAACCCGGCCTTTGTGGAAGGCACCATGCTGGCCATCCTGTTCATGAATGTGTTTGCCCCTTTGCTGGACCACCTGGTTATCAAATACAAAACATCAAAGAGGATACCCAATGTCTGAAACACTACCTGAAAAAACGCCGGATAAAAACAGCCGGATAAATGTGATCAAATTTGCATTGCTGGTCTCGTTTATCTGCAGTCTGATGATCACGGCAGCGGCCAGCGGCTTAAAAGGGCTCCAGCAGGAAAACATTGAGCTGGACAAAAAAATCAATCTTCTCAAGGCTGCCAACCTCATCGACCCCAATAACAAACCGTCCAAAGCCGAGATAAAAACCCTGTATGATACCCATATCCAGGCGGTAATCGTGGACAACCAGGGGAAAATCCTTGATGCCGACAGCAAAGCGTCCCTGCATCTGTATTTTTACAAGACAGATAAAGGAAACCTGGGATATATCCTGCCCATCAACAGCCGGGGTCTCTGGGGAAAAATCCAGGGCTATCTGGCCTTTGAAAATGACGGCCAAACCGTGTCCGGATTTTCCATATTCAGCCATTCGGAAACACCGGGGCTTGGCGGAGAAATTGAAAGCGCCTGGTTTCAAAAAAACTTCAAAGGCAAGAAAATCCTCAATTCCCAGAACCAATTTGTCTCGGTGGGCATTGCCAAGGGCAAAGCTGCCGACCTGCCCAAATCGGAACAGGCAAACCATGTGGACGGCATCAGCGGGGCCACCCTGACCGGCAAATACCTTTCCCAGGGCATCAAGTCCACCCTGGCCCAATATGAACCCTTGTCCATCACCTTTCGCCAGAAAGGACTGACCGCCAAAAAAAAGGAGTAAACATGCGCTCCCCATACAAAAAGGACTATCATGTTAAAAGATAAGACACATTACACAGAGCTATTGGTGAAAGGTATCTGGAAAGAAAACCCCGTGGCCTACCAGGTGCTGGGCATCTGTTCTGCCTTGGCCGTCACGGTTCAGATGTCAACGGCCCTTGTCATGGCCGTGGCCCTGACCGTGGTCACCGCTTTTTCCAGCATGCTCATTTCCTCTTTGCGCAAAAAAATCCCCTCCAATATTCGGATCATCGTGGAGCTGGCCATCATTGCCTCCCTGGTCATCGTCACCGACCAGATTCTCAAAGCGTTTCTCTATGATATTTCCAAGCAGCTGTCCATTTTTGTGGGGTTGATCATTACCAATTGTATTGTCCTGGGCAGGGCCGAAGCCTTTGCCCTTGCCAACGACCCCATTGACTCTTTTGTGGACGGCATCGCCAACGGCATCGGCTACGGCCTGATCCTTGTTTTTGTGGCCTTCTTGCGGGAGTTACTGGGCTCTGGGAAAATCTTTGGCCTGCCCGTCATTCCCCGGATTTTATTTGATGCCGGTTACCAGAACATGGGGCTTATGGTATTGGCACCGGGCGCTTTTTTTATTATCGGACTTTTGGTCTGGCTCAAAAACAGTCTGCCAGGGATTTCCCATGAAAAAAAATAAAGGGCGGGCAAAACTGCAAGATCCGGCAAAAGGGAAAAAATTAAGGAGCAACCATGGGTGATTTGTTGAGTCTGTTTATCAATTCGGTATTTATCGGAAATATCCTTCTGGCATACTTTTTGGGGATGTGTTCGTTCATTGCGGTCTCCAAAAACATTGAAACCGCAGCCGGTCTGGGCTTTGCTGTTATCTTTGTCCTCACCGTCACAAGCCCTGTCAACTGGATCATCTACCACGGACTATTGGCACCCGGCGCCCTTTCCTGGGCAGGGTTTCCGGATCTTGATCTAAGCTTTTTAAAATTTATCACCTTTATTGCTGTCATTGCCGCCATTGTCCAGGCCGTGGAGATGATCATCGACAAGTATTCACCCCTGCTCTACGCCAGCCTGGGGGTGTTCTTGCCCCTCATTGCCGTGAACTGCGCCATTCTGGGAACCTCGCTTTTTATGGTGGAACGCAATTACACCCTGGTCGAGTCCATTGTCTTTGGCGCCGGCTCGGGCACGGGGTGGATGCTGGCCATCGTGTCCATGGCCGCCATCCGGAAAAAAACCCTTTATGCCGATGTTCCAAAAGGGCTTGAAGGATTCGGCATCACCATGATCGTTGCAGGCCTCATGGCCATGACCTTCATGATGTTCTCAGGCATTACCCTTTAAAGGAGACAATCATTGATTTATTTTATCAGCATACTGGTCTTTTCAGGTGTAATCTTTGCCCTGGTTTCGGTACTGCTTTTTGTGGAAGCCAAGGTCACAAGTGAAGGGGAACATGAGGTCATCATCAACAAGGAAACGCCCTTAAAAATTTCCGGCACCCCCTCCCTTTTGGCTGCCCTGTCAGCCCGGGAGATTTTTCTGCCCTCTGCCTGCGGCGGATCCGGCTCCTGTGGCATGTGCAAATGCGAAGTGGTTAAAGGAGGCGGCAGTATCCTGCCCACGGAGCTGGCCCACCTGAGCCGCAAGGACAAGCTGGCCGGCAAGCGTCTCTCCTGCCAGCTCAAGATAAAAGAGGACATGGAGATCAAAATTCCCGAATCCATCTTCGGTATTAAAAAAGTCAATGCCACCGTGGTTTCCAATGACAATGTGGCCACCTTTATCAAGGAACTGGTACTTAAGCCCGAGACCCCCATGGATTTCAAGGCCGGGGCCTATATCCAGATTGACGTGCCCGAGTATGATCTGACCTTCAAGGATTTCCATATTCAAAGCAAATATGTAAGCGAATGGAAAAAATACAATTTTCTTTCCCTTACCGCTCGGGGCAAAAAAGCCGGGTTCCGGGCCTATTCTTTGGCCAACCCGCCCCATGACAACGGGATCATGATGATGAATGTCCGGATTGCCACCCCGCCGCCGGGGACCGAAGGCATCCCGCCGGGGTTCGGGTCTTCCTTTGTCTTTGGCCTCAAACCCGGGGACACGGTCCAGGTCAGCGGACCCTATGGGGATTTCATGGCCAGGGACACGGAAAGGGAAATGTGCTTTATCGGCGGGGGGGCCGGCATGGCCCCCTTGAGAAGTCATATTCTTTGCCAGCTGGACGGTCTTCACACCCGGCGGAAAATTTCTTTCTGGTACGGCGCCCGGTCCAGAAAAGAGATGTTCTATGACGAAACCTTCAGGGACCTGGATACGCGGTACGACAATTTTACCTATAATATTGCCCTGTCCAGCCCGGACCCGGAAGACAACTGGACGGGGCTTACCGGCTTTATCCATACCCATTTGTGTGATTCCTATCTGTGCAGCCATGAAGATCCCACGGAAATTGAATATTATTTGTGCGGTCCCCCGCCCATGGTGGATGCCATTATTACTGCCCTGCACGATCTTGGGGTGGAAGACGACATGATTTTTTATGATAAATTTTAACCAGACCCTAGCCATCGGAGAAGTATGACCCTTCATTTTCTGGGCAAAACCTTAAAAAATCCCCTGGTGCTGGCCTCGGGTGTTCTGGGAAACAACAAGCAGATCCTGGAGCGGGTCCATGAGAACGGATGCGGTCTTGTGACCATGAAATCCATAGGACCTGCCCCCAGGGACGGCCATAAGAACCCCACGGTCATCGACCTGGGATGCGGTATGATCAATGCAGTGGGGCTTCCCACCCCGGGATATGCCCACATGGAAGAAGAGTGGCAGGCCCTTGAGACACGCACGTTCCCCCTGAATGCCAGCATCTATGGCGGCTCGGTGGCAGAGTATCAGATGGTGGCAAACTTTGTTGCTGGCAAACACCCGGATTTCATTGAAATCAATATTTCCTGCCCCAATTCCGAACAGCACGGCATGATATTCGGGGTAAGCGAACAATCGGCCTTTGATGTGGTGTCAGCCGTGAAACAGGTCATTGGGGACATCCCCCTGATTGCCAAACTCACCCCCCAGGCCCCGGATATTGCAAAAATTGCAAAGGCCTGTGAAGAGGCCGGAGCCAACGCCATCTGCGCCATTAATACCGCCGGACCCGGCATGGTCATTGATATCGAAGCGAAAATGCCCATCCTGGCCTTTAAGAAGGGCGGACTTTCAGGGCCCATGATACGCCCCATTGCCGTTCGATGCGTTTATGATATTTTCCAGGCTGTGTCCATTCCCATCATCGGGCTGGGAGGCGTCACCACCGGAAAAGATGCCGTGGAGATGATCATGGCAGGGGCAAGCCTTGTGGGCATTGGTTCCGGGGTGAGGTATCGGGGAATGGAGATTTTTAAAAAGGTCAACCAGGAATTAAACGCCTGGCTGTGCGCCCATGACACCACCCTGGAAAAAATCAGGGGCGCAGCCCATGGAAGGGATGCCGTAGAAAACAAAGGAAAGGCCCAATGAACGCTCCCCAGACCCCCGTCATGCTCAGGGTGGCCCAAAAAACAATCCATGGTCCCTCTTTTGCCACCCTGCATTTTGACCATGTTCTTGGGTTTAAACCCGGTCAATTTGTCATGGTCTGGATACCCGGCCTGGACGAAAAGCCCTATACCATCTCCCATCACAGCAAAACCGGGTTCGCCATCACCATCGAAGCCAAAGGAATTTTTTCCAAACAGGCCGTGGCCCTGGAAGAAGGAGCGCTGGTTGGATTTCGCGGACCCTTTGGCAACGGATTTGACATTTTATCCTCTCCGGATATTGCTGTTGTGGCCGGCGGCTGCGGAATGGCCCCCCTTGCCCCTTTGGTTGACGCCCTGGACAAAAAAATTGTTTTCATCCACGGCGCCAGATCCAAAGACTTTCTCCTGTACCCTGAAAGATTTGACACCCCAAGACAAATCTGCACCGATGACGGCAGCCAGGGACACAAGGGATTTGTCACCGATCTTCTGGAACAGGCCATTTTAACCCGGAAAAAAGAGAATGGCCCCCCATTGAAGATGGTCTATGCCTGCGGTCCTGAAATCATGATGCACAAAATTTTTCTTGTCTGCGAATCCTTTGATATCCCCTGCCAGGTTTCCCTGGAGCGCTACATGCGCTGCGGATTCGGCGTTTGCGGGGCCTGTGTCTGCGGCCACCAGGTGGTGTGCAAGGACGGGCCGGTATTTGACTCAAAACAGCTTCGCACCATGGAGGATTTTAATAAAACAGCCCTGTTAAAATCCGGAAAACCCGTGGGCCTGGACCAGTATTTTTCATGGCGCTGCCAATGACCCGATTTTTTGGAACCCCCTAGGATACCCCCCATGCTTCAACCAACTAACAAGGAAACCCCCATGACATACCAGCAGGAATTCATTGAATTTTTAGTTCATTGTAATGCTTTGAAATTCGGTGAATTTGAATTAAAAAGCGGGCGGATCGCCCCCTACTTCATCAATACCGGCATGTTCGACACCGGCAGCAAGATCAAGACCCTGGGCACCTATTATGCCCGTGCCGTAAAAGAACACTTTGGAGAAAAGTTTGACGGGATATACGGACCGGCCTACAAGGGAATCCCCCTATGCATTGCTGCAGCTTCCGCCCTGTCGGACATGGGCCTTGACAGGGGATACGTCTTTAACCGCAAAGAGGCAAAGACCTATGCCGACAAAAGTGCAGTGGTGGGCATGCCCTTAACGGCCGCCTCCCGGCTGGTGCTGGTGGATGATGTGATCACCTCGGGCAAGGCCATCCGGGAATCTTTAGAAGTTCTGAAGGCCTGCGGTTCTCCGAAGGTTGTTGGGATTGTGATCAGCGTCAACCGCCAGGAAAAGGGAAAAACAGACCTAAACGCCCTCAAGGAAGTGGAAAAAATCCTGGGCATCCCCATTTTTTCCATTGTCACCATTTCAGATATCACGGCCTTCCTGCATAACCGTGTCATTGACGGCCGGGTGGTTTTAGACGATGCCATGCTGGATAAAATTCATGCCTATCTTGAACAATACGGTGCGCCCACATAAAAGGAGTAAAAATATGACCTTCAATCCCAACTTTACCTCCCCCTGCGGCCTGTACTGCGGCGTCTGTGCCATTCATATTGCTGACCGCGACAACAATGAAAAATTTAAGGAACGCCTGGTGGGGCTATACAAGGGAGGGGTTTCCGGCAAGGGCACCCTGCCCAACAGCCAGGGGTTGTCCACCGCCGATATCCACTGCCAAGGGTGCTTGTCCGACGATTTGTTCATGCATTGCAAACAATGTGAAATCCGGGACTGCACCAGCAGAAAAAAACTGGCCGGATGCCATGAATGCGACGACTTTCCCTGCCCGCACATTGACAATTTTTCCATGGCTGTCGGGAAAAAAGTTATTTTGCGGTCTGTTGCCTACAGACGAACCTTTGGCACCAAAAAATGGGTTGAAGATGAAGAAGCACGTTATTTTTGCCCTGAATGCGGCAACAAGGTGTTCCGGGGCGTTGCCAGCTGCAACCAGTGCAAAACAAAACTGGATCTGGACTAGTCAGGCATCCAGAATAAAATCCGTGATATAGATATTTTCCCGTATTTCATCTGCCAGGGTGGACTGGGTTTTCGTGCCCCCATGGTGATGTCCGGGGTGGATGACGGTCCTTTTATCCAGCACCATGATCTTGTCCCGGATGGAGGCAATGAGCTGATCAAGATTTCCCCCGGGAAGATCCGTCCTGCCGGCCTCTCCGGCAAAAAGGGCATCGCCTGTGAACAAATGATCCTCCCATAAAAAACAGACCGATCCGGGTGTATGGCCGGGGCAATGGATGACGGACAGACTGGTGCTGCCGATGGCGATCACATCCTTATGAAAAAGCTGTATATCCGCAGGATAGGGCGGGGGAAGCCCTACCTCTTTCAGGGTCTGCTTTCTGACCCCGGGATCCTTAAAAAAGAGATCGTCGTCTCTATGGAGGCAGCTGGGAATATCATGGGTGCGTTTAAACTCCTGGGTGGAAAAAAACGGATCGGCGTGGCCGTGGGTATGAAGGAGCCTTATGGGAGTGATCTTTTTTTCTTTGATAAAGCCCATCACATTCCGGGTATCATCCCCGGGATCAATAATTACGGCGTGTCCTGTCTGCCGGCAGACCAGAAAATAGGTGTCCAGGTTATAGGGACCGGACATCCGCCGGAAGATCTCAACTTTATCCGGCATAGCGCTTAAAAACATCCAGGTTTCGGGTCAGCATCTCTCCTTTGAGCAGGTCTTCCAGGGCGTTTGCATAATCTGATTTCGAAACCCCTGGAATAAGCCCGTGTTTTGCCACTGCCCCCACCAGTGCCATGTTCTGCATCCTTGCATCGGCCAGCCCCCTGGGTTCTACCCCGATGCAACGGGCATCAAACCGGCTGCAGGCCGCGGCAATCTCTTGGGCAGTGACCTCCGGGCTTTGATTCAGACGAACCGGAAGGGGCTGCCAGGAAAGATTCATGTACACAAGGGCGCCCCCCTGTTTCATGGCTGTATTCATCCCCCGCAGGGCTTCGTGGATCTCCATGCCCAGCACCAGATCGCAGGTGTGGGCCAGGGTCAGGGGTGAAAACACGCGACTGCCGCAGCGAATCCGGGAGACCACCACGCCCCCCCGTTGGGCAAGTCCGTGGGTATCCACCCCGATGACCTCAAGACCTGCATGGTCCGCCCCCCTCAGCAGGGTCTGACTGAGCAGACCGATCCCCTGACCGCCGACACCGGTTAGATAGATATTGAATTCTTTCATTCTTCTTTCCTTTCAAACCCAAGGGCCTGTTCCGGGCAGGAGGGTCTGCAGGACCCGTCCCCTATGCAAAGATCCATATTCACTCCCACACTTTGATCCGGGTTTCGGACAAAACTGGGGCAGCCGAAGTTTTCAATACAGGCATGGACCCGGGTACAGGTTGAAGGGTCAATGGAAATATGTTTTCGAACATATCCTTGTTTTTTCTGCTGACTTCGCGTGAATTTGAGCATGCACGGATGCCGGGCGATGACCACACTGATCCCTTTGGTTCCAAGGGCGGTTTTAATATGGCCTGTCAGCCGTTCCTGGTTATAGGTATCACAGGTAAGAATCTGCTCGATGCCAAGGCCTTTTAACAGCGTTTCAATATTAATGCTCCTGCCGGCATGGTCCTGGTGGCCGGTCATGGCCGTGGTGCCGTTTTCCATGACAATCAAGGTGATGTTGTGATGGTTGAAAATCGTATTGATCAAGCCGGGCAGGCCGGCATGGAAAAAAGTGGAATCCCCCAGAAAAGCCACCACCTTGTTTTGTGTGTTGTTCAATGAAAGTCCCGAGGCAATCCCCGGCGAGGCCCCCATGCACAGGAGCACCTGCCCCACCGCATAGGGCGGCATATACCCCAGGGTATGACACCCGATATCGGCCACGGTGATGTCTTCTTTCTTCAGGGCCTGTTTAACGGCAAAAAAAGCACTTCTGTGGCCGCAGCCGGGACACATCTGGGCCGGTCGCTCCGGCACCGCCACCAGGGGAAATTTTTGGGTCTTGGTTTTATCCTGGGCCGGCATCATCTCCGGCCAGGTGTCCAAAATTTTATCAAAGGTCTTGTCCGGGGTAAATTCACCGATAAAATCCCTGTCATCTGTTTTTCCGATGATGACGGTGCCAAGGCCCTGGTCATAGGCCATGGCCTTGATCTGGTTCTCAAGAATATCATCCAATTCTTCCAGGATCAAAACCTGTTCGCAGGCCTTTAGAAAATCCAGAATCACTTTTGGATCAAGGGGGTTGGTGAAACCCAGCTTGAGAATATTGGGCCGGAAGGCCGCTTGTTCAAGAACATCCAATACCGACAGCCAGGTCAGGCCTGAGGTGATGATGCCTTTGCCCCGGCTGTCGGAACTGGTCTTCACCCGGTTCAGCCCGCTCTTTTGAATAAAAGACAGAACAGGAGCGGTTCGCTTCAGGGCAAGGCGTTTCATTTCCAGGGCCAATACGGTCAAGGGGATATAGGGACCATTTTTTGTATCAAAATCCGTTTTATATCCTTTGTCTGGTTTGTATCCGGCAAAAGAGATCTTCTGCCGGGCATGGCAGACATGGGTGGTCAGCCGCAGCACCACCATTGTCTTCTGGGCGACCGCCAGCCGGGCCGCAACTTTATAGTAATCATAGGCTTCTTTGGGAGATGCCGGTTCAAGGACAATGGCCTTTGCCATGCGGTAGATATTTCGATTGTCCTGCTCGTTCTGGGAGGAATTGGCACCAGGGTCATCCCCCACCACCACCACCATGCCGCCGATAATATTCAACAGCCCCAATTGCACGAAGCTGTCAAGGGCCACGTTCAAGCCCACGCTCTTGAAAAAAACGCAAGACAGATTTCCATTGAGGGCAGCACCAAAGGCCACTTCAGTGGCAACCTTCTCGTTCACTGAAAACTCAAAATAAAACGGCGTGCTCGCCTCGGGGATATCCATGATGGCGGTTGCGATTTCAGGGGTGGGGGATCCGGGATAGGAGGTCACCACCCGGGTTTTGGATTCAATCATGGCCCTGACAAGGGCCTGGTTGCCCATGAGAATTTCTTCAAAGGGATCTTCCTGGACGAGCAGTTCACCCAGCTTTTTCATTTGTCAGCCCTCCTGAGCCTTAGGGGTTATCGGTTTGCGATGGTATCTGATAGGTATTCTCCAGCCGTCGCCACATCTGCTGGAGCCGTATTTCAAGATCGGCTGCAGCGGCGTCAAACCGGGTCTGGGTTATTGTCTGTTGCTCCAGCTGCAATACCAGCATCTCATGTTCATTGTCCGCCCATTTGTCCGGATCAAAATTATAGGTCATCTCATTGTTTCCCCCAAAAGAGTGTTGTTTGCCCAAAGGGGTGTGTCCGATTGTTCATTATGGTTCAGATAAAAGACGGTGTCAAGTGCACTCCGTTTTCGGAATTAACCGGCTTTGCATGGGGTCGTGATAAAAATTTAAATGCGCCGCATTTTCTCATCTTGACAAAAATGTACAATTGATACATATTGATTGTAACAATTGAACAAAAGGTGTTTTCATGGCCGCTTCAGATCCGAAAAAATGGTTATTGCTGATCCATCAGATCCCCCCCAAACCCAATGCCCTGCGGGTAAAAATCTGGCGTCGCCTGCAGCAGATAGGCGCTGTGGCCATCAAACAGTCTGTGTATGCCATGCCCTTGTCAGCCCAGTTTCGGGAAGACCTGGGCTGGACCCTTAAAGAGATCCTTGACGGCGGCGGAGAGGGGTCTATTTTGGAGGCCTGTTTTGTGGAGGGCCTGACCGACCAGCAGATCATTGCCCAGTTTCAAAATGCCCGGAAAAGTGACTATGAAAAAATTATCAAGGAGGCCGGCATCCTGATCGCCGACTGGTCTTCCCAGGGGCCGGACCCGGAATCCGCTTTCACAAGAAACCCGGCCCTTCTTTCCAAATTGCAGGCCCGGATGAAAGACACCAGGGCCATTGATTTTTTTGAAACCCCGGAGCGGGCAACGGCAGACATTCTGCTCAAAGAGCTGGCCGGTCTTGTCTTTGACCACACTCCTGCCAGGCCGACCTCCAGTGAGGGGATGAAGACTCTCACTGGAAAAACCTGGGTTACCCGGGAAAACATTTTTGTGGACCGCCTGGCCTGCAGCTGGCTGATCAGGCGGTTTGTGGACCAGAAGGCTGTGTTTAAATTTGTGGCCGACCCCCGGTATATCCCCAAAAAAGGAGAACTGCTGTTTGACATGTTTGAGGGTGACTTCACCCATCAGCAAGACAAATGTTCTTTTGAGACAATGATCGACCGCTTGCAGCTTCAGGACAAGGCCCTTTTTTCCATGGCCGAACTGGTCCATGACATTGATCTGAAAGATACCAAATTTGACCGCGTGGAAACCCTAGGCTTTAAAGCGGTTTTAACCGGCCTGGTGGCGGCCCAGCCTGATGACGCCCAGCGGATATTAGAGGGCTTTTCGCTGTTTGAAAACCTCTATGCCTATTTTCACCGGCAGAAGGATTAAAAACAGTCCCCATCGAACCAAAAACCCCCATACCAAGGTTCATGAATGGATAGATGATTCGGGAGGTTAAAAAAAGAACATGATAGACAACAACCGCATACCGGGCAGCTTTGCACGTCTGACAGCCTTTCTGGCACTGCGGCCCAGCACTGTGGGCGTTCTGGCAATGGTGGTGCTGGTGGGAATGGGCGAGCGCATGGCAGAGCGGTTTTTACCCATCTACATCCTGGCACTTGGGGGCGGCGCACTGGCCATCGGCCTGCTCCAGGCCATGGACAACCTGCTTTCGGCTCTCTATTCCTTTACCGGCGGCTATCTGTCCGACCGTCTGGGCACCAAGAGATCCCTCTTGATCTTCAACCTGGTGGCCATGGTCGGGTTTGCCCTGGTGGTCGTGATTCCCGCCTGGCAGGCCGTTCTTTTCGGAGCAATTCTGTTCATTTCCTGGTCAGCCGTCTCTCTCCCGGCCAGCCTGAGTCTGATCTATACGGTGCTGCCCCGGAACAAGAGAACCATGGGGGTGAGCATGCATTCACTGGTGCGCCGCATCCCCATGGCCCTCGGCCCTCTCATGGGAGGCTTTTTTATCGGTATCTGGGGAGAGCAGGCCGGGGTCCGCATCTCCTTTGGTGTTGCCCTGGTCCTGGCACTTGTGGCCTTGATTCTGCAGCAATGGATGATTGAAGCGGACACACACAAAAACGCGCCAGACAACACCCGCAATCCCGGGCCTGGAAAAAACCCGTTTAAATTGCTGGGGCTGATGAATCCTGCAATGAAACGGCTGCTGGTAACAGATATTCTCATCCGCTTCTGCGAACAGATTCCCTATGCCTTTGTGGTGGTCTGGTGCATGAAAACGATCTTAGAGCCGGTATCGGCCATACAATTCGGCCTGCTGAGCACCATTGAGATGGGGGTTGCCATGCTGGTGTACATCCCGGTGGCATATCTGGCCGACACCGGCACCAAAAAACCCTTTGTTCTGTTAACCTTTGTTTTTTTCACCCTGTTTCCCCTGGTACTGCTGTTCACCCCTTCTTTTGAATGGCTGATACTGGCCTTTATTCTCAGGGGGTTTCAGGAATTTGGCGAGCCCACCCGAAAGGCCTTGATCATGGATCTGTCACCGGCCCATTGCAAGGCGGCCATGTTCGGACTCTATTATCTGATCCGGGATATTTTTGTGGCTTTTGCAGCCCTTGGCGGTGCCTTTCTATGGCAGGTCAGCCCCCGGGCAAACCTTCTGTCCGCCTTTGCCTTCGGCCTTGTCGGAACCATCGGCTTTGCCATGCTCACCACGGAGATACCAACACCTTCTATTCAAAGGAGACCCAAATGAAAACAAGCCCTTGTCCTGTTTCCTATAAAGAGGCATTGAAATTCTGGACCAAGCTGGGGTTTATCAGTTTCGGCGGTCCGGCCGGCCAGATTGCCATCATGCACCAGGAGGTGGTGGAACGCAAAAACTGGATCACCGAGAACCAGTTTCTGCGCGCCCTGAACTTCTGTATGCTGCTGCCCGGTCCCGAGGCCCAGCAACTGGCCACCTATATCGGCTGGCGAATGCACGGCATCAAGGGGGGCATTACGGCCGGCGCCCTTTTTGTCATCCCCTCCATCTTTGTGATGCTGCTCCTCAGCTACCTGGCCGTGGCCCACATGGGTATTCCGGCAGTGGCCGCGGCTTTTTACGGTATCCAGCCCGTTGTGGTGGCCGTGGTGATTGAGGCGGTCCTGCGCATCGGTAAAAAAGCCCTCAAGCACGCCATGCTCTATGGATTTGCGCTCATTGCCTTTGTGGGCATCTTTTTTTTAAAAATACCCTTCCCCTATATTGTCCTGGCCGCTGCCCTGGGAGGTCTGATCCTGCAGCGCGTGTTCCCCCAGGTCTTCTGCAAGGGGGTCTATGATTCGCAAAGTCGTGAATGCCGTACCGAAGTTGAGCCCGACCCAGGTCAAAAGAACATCCTGCCTTCTTTATCCCATGTGCTTAAGGTCTTTTTTGTCTGCCTTGGCTTGTGGGTTCTTGTGGTGGGAAGCTTGTTGATCTTCCGGGGGTACGACGATACCCTGTCCCGGATCGCCCTGTTTTTCACCAAGGCGGCCTTTGTCACCTTTGGCGGCGCCTATGCCGTGCTCAGTTACATCACGGATGTGGCCGTTTCCAACGGATGGCTGACAACCCAGCAGATGCTCATCGGCCTTGGCCTTGCAGAATCCACCCCCGGGCCGCTTATCATGGTGACTCAGTACGTGGGCTTTCTAGGGGCCTGGAACCTTCCGGCAGGGCTCACACCCCTGACCGCCGCAATTACAGGAGCGCTTGTGACCACCTATGTCACCTTTCTTCCCTGCTTTTTCTTTATCTTTGCAGGGGCACCTTTTATCGAAGCCATGGCAGGCAACCAACGCTTACAGGCAGCCCTTACTGGCGTTACCGCCGCTGTGGTGGGCGTCATTCTCAACCTGGCCGTCTGGTTTGGATACAAGGTAATCTGGCCCAACGGCGGCGAACTCGACCTCTTTGCCATCCTCTGTGCTCTCGGGTCCCTGGTATTGCTCCAGAAATATCATTTTCCCATACAATATCTTGTGCCCCTGGGAGCTGTAACAGGGGTGATCTGGCAGCTGGCAATTTAATCAAAAAACAATCAGGAGAACCATTATGACACCTTCCATCACCATCAATGAATTTAAAAAAAGCATCCACAAGAACGCCTGCCTGCTGGATGTGCGCCGCAAAACAGATGTTCAGGCATCTGGTGTAAAAATCCCGGGCGCTGTCTGGCAGGACCCTGAAACCATAGACACCTGGATCACACAATTGCCTGCTGACCGGCCCATACTCGTCTATTGTGTCAGGGGCGGTTCGGTCAGCCAGTCTGTGACAGATCGCCTTCGCCAGGAAGGGCTGAACGCCTCTTTTCTGGAGGGCGGCCTCAACGGATGGACGGACAGCAACCAGGAGGTTGTTAAAACGCATATCCCCAACAAGGCCTATGAGATTTCCAGGGAGGACATGGATATTTTGCGCAACGCCAAACTTTCCCATGAAGATATGGCCCATAGCCTGAAGGTTGCCCAAAAAGCCCTGGAAATCGCCGGCAGAACCACCCAAAAGCTTGATATGGAACTTGTGGGGCGCGGGGCGCTTTTCCACGACCTGGGCAAGGCCCAAACCCATGGAATACACCATGGAGAACTGGGGGCTCAAATGGGGAAGGCCCTGGGGCTTCCCAAAAAGATAACCGATGTGATGGAAAAACACATCCGGGGGGGGATGACGCCAAAAGAGGCAATTGAATTGGATCTTCCGGTCAAAGATTACACCCTTGGAACCCTTGAGGAACGCATCATCATCTATGCCGACCGCCTGGTGGATATCATCACCGAAAAAATTGTACCCATCAAAACCGAAAAAGAAGCCGAAGACCGGTTTGAAGAAATTTTGAAAACCATTCCCAAATATGGAAAAAATGATATAACCTTGGAAAGATATCTGGGGTATCACAGGGAGATCCGAAATTTGCCCGGGGTTTGACCCCTGCTACGGCAGGGGTGTGCGGCCGAAACAATTGGGTTGCAGCCGGATCTCCCTTTGAAACACATACAATTTTTTTGAAAGGCAGATGTAAAGACCATGACAACACCTGAAAACCAGACCCAGGACGATGGGTTTCCTTCGGCAAATCCCATTCCCTTTCGTCATGTCATGGCCATGCTTTCGGAAAGCGTGGCTGTTCTTCGCATGGGACGGGTGATTTACGCCAACCAGGCCCTGTGTGAGCTGTCCGGAAAAAACCGGGGTGAGATCATCGGAGACTCTTTTTTGAACCTTGTGGTCGAGGGGGATCGCACCCGGGTATCCACCTGTCTTGAGCAACTTGACGGCCTGCCCGTCAAGTTCGGGCTCCAGCGCTCAAACAGCGCCGGAAGAAGGGTTCGCATGAAAACATCTGCCCTGGAACTGCAGGGGATATATGCCAATGCCCAGGGCATCTGCTGCAGCCTGACCGATGTTACGGATTATGAAGACCTCATCCTGGATCTCCAGCGGGAAAACCGGCGCATGCGCAGTCACCTTGATGAGAGCGAAAGCCTTCTTCTTGCCCTGGCCCCATATGACAGCAATGATATCCTGCTGGCAAACAAATATATTGAGGCCTTGCTGGGCTGCTCCATGAAAGATGTGTTGAGCGGCAAACGCCACCTGTTCGACTTTGTTCATCCGGAGCATCTGCCCCGGGTCATGGAGTTTTATAATGGTTTCCCCGATACCCACGAAGTTTTTGAAATGGAGTACAAAATCATCAGCAACGACCGCAAAACAAAGTGGGTACGGGATATGGGCAACACCCTTTTTGTGGAGCACGGTTCCGGCATGCCCCGCCGCATTGACCACACCCTGGTGGACATCACCGAGCTGAAAAACAAGGAATTGGAACTTCAGGAAGAACGCCGGAAGCTTGAGAGCATCATAAAAAACAGCACTGAGATGATCTACCGGGTAAATAAGGAAGGTCATTTTCTTGAGTTGAATCCGGCCGGCATGGCACTTCTGGGAATATCGGGCAATTTGCACCAGCACAATATTACCGATTTCTATGTGAACCAGGGCCAGCGGGAAGGGGTGTTGCGGCAGCTGGAACAACAGGGATATGCCCAGCATGTGGTCAAATGGAAGGTTGCCGGCAACAAAATAATTGATGTGGTCATCAACGCGGTTGTGGAACAAACCGCCCAAAACGAGATTTTAACCAACCAGGGCATTGTTCACAATGTCACCCATACCCTTGAAATGCAAAAACTTGAAACCATCAAAAAACTGGCCGGTGGGCTGAGCGACAAAATCAACACGCCGTTAATGACCTTCCAAATGAACCTGCAGATGCTTCGAGAGGCTTTGCAGTCGGGTCAAAACGACGCTGAAACCCTTGACGCCTATCTTGGAGAGATGGAGGAGGCCTACCGGGTCATCGCCGGGGCCATGGCCCTGGTGCGCAACAAAAACTGGGAAATCGAAGAGGTCTCTGATGGATATGGCGGCACAATCTATGAAATCGAGAAAAAAGCCTGAAATTTCAGGCCGACACCGGGGCAAGTTGTTGCATTGCGGTCAAATGGGTGTTAAATTAAATTTTTACCCTCTCATCCGGCAAAAAGGAAATGGCAAGTGAGCACTGAGATACCCTTTGGAGAGATGATTCCCTACACCATTACCCGGTACCGGGACAACCACATGGTCGATGAAGAAACGGTTGTGGCCGTGGAAATTCCCTTGACCTTTGTGGTCAACGGCCATGAAATCGCCACCCTCATGTGCACCCCCTCCCATTTAAAAGCCTATACATACGGTTTCCTCTTCACCTCCGGTTTGATTAAAGGTGCCGAAGATATCCTGGCCTATGACTGTAACGAAAAAAAATGGCGGGTGGACGTAACGGTAAAACATTTTGTTGATCCGGAGCTGCTGGGCCAGCGGGTATATACCTCCGGGTGCGGCAAAGGGGTGATGTACACCTCCATGATGGAATTGTCCGCCCGGCACCCCATTGACAGCCAGGTGAGAATCGACGGACAAAAAATCATTGCAGCCATGCACTGGCTTCAAAACTGCTCAGATCTTCACAACCAGACGGGCGGGGTTCATTCGGCCGCCGTCAGCCTCAACGGAGACCTGCCCCAATTTCACATTGATGATATCGGGCGCCACAATGCCGTGGACAAGATCATCGGCACCCTGATGCTCAACCAAACCCCTAGTGAGAACCTTGTACTGCTCTCCACCGGCAGGATCTCTTCTGAAATTCTCCACAAGGCCCGCAGGCTTTGTATCCCCGTTCTGGCATCCAGGGGGGCGCCCACCCACCAGAGCGTTTTGCTGGCAAAAGAAATGGGCATTACCATTGCCGGTTTTATCCGGCGAACCAATTTTGCCGTGTTCACCCACCCGGAAAGGATCATTGCCCATGGAACCAAGATCTCCTGATGGCCCTGATAAAATTTTAAATCCGGCTGTTCCCGAACTTCCGGAATCACCTGTAACACAGGAGGAAGAATGAATTCCCAAGACATTTTTAAAAGTGCGCTGACCTATGAAAAAAAAATTCTGGCTCTCTACCTGTCTGCCGTTGACACCATTGATGACGACAGGGGAAAAGCGCTTTTCAGGGCCCTGGCCGATGATGAAAAATCCCATGTGGATTTCCTGGAATACAGCCTTGACATTCTGGCCTCGGACAAGGCGATTGATCTTGAGCGACTGGGCTCGGTCCTTCCGTCTGCCCTTGACGACGATATCAGGGGCATGAAGGAAAAAATTCCCGGACAAATGCTGGGGGATATCAAACGGGTCTTGAATGCCGCCCTGGCCCTTGAGGTTGAAACCAGCCAATTTTACCAAAAAGCCTTTGAGGATTCCAGCGGTCCGATAAAAGCAGTTCTCAAAAAATTCCATGAGATTGAACAGCGCCATGTGGACCTGGTCCAGATCCAACTGGACTATGCAACCGGAAACGGATATTGGTTTAATTTCATGGAAACAGATATGGAAGATTAACAGCCCCTCGGACCTGGGAGAGGATTTCATGGCATTGCCTGGCAATATGACAGTGGATATGCTCATTGTTTTTGGTTTTCTAACCTTTGTCACCGGACTGTTTTTATTTGAAGTTGTACGGGTGGACATGGTGGGGCTGCTCATGATGGTGGGGCTGCCCCTTTCCGGAATCATTACGCCGGCCGACGCCATCAGCGGGCTGAGTTCCAATGCAGTGGTCTCGATCATTGCCGTGATCATCATGGGGCATGGCCTGGACAAGACCGGTGTCATGAACGTCTTTGCCCGTTATATCATCCGCTTTTCAGGAAAAAGCCGGATTCGAATGATGGCCTTGGTCTCGGGCACGGTTGCCGCGATTTCCAGTTTTATGCAAAACATCGGGGCCGCCGCCCTCTTCCTTCCCGCCACCAACCGCATGTGCAAACAGCTCAATATTCCCATTTCCCAGGTGCTCATCCCCATGGGATATTGTGCCGTCATTGGGGGCTGCATCACGCTGGTGGGGTCCAGTCCCCTGATCCTGCTCAATGACCTCATGGCCTCCTGGTGGTCCAACAACCAGGACCTTATAGGGAATCAACCCTTTGAAGCCTTTGGCCTTTTCAGTGTGGCCCCCATCGGCATCTGCCTGGTGATTACCGCCATCCTTTATTTTGTTTTCCTGGGCAGATTCGTATTGCCCAGGGCCCAGGTCCAAACCGATTCCTGTTCCCTGCTGAACTATGATCTGGAATGCACCTATGGCCGGGAAGTCAGCAAAGTGTTTGAGATGCAGGTACCGGAAACCTTTTACACCCGAAGGCTTGAAGAGTTGCGATTAAGGCCTTTGTACCATGTGACCGTGGTCTGTATTTCCAAACGCAAAGGACGCTACCGGGTGGATGTCCCGGGCCGGGCTGATGTCATCGAACCCAATGACGTGGTGGGCATTGTCGGCAACCCGGAACATGCCCGAACCCTTGCCGCCGATATGGGATGGACCCTCTGCGATGAACTGAACATGCTCAACGGGGTCCTATCCGTGGACCACGCGGGGATCACCGAAGCCATTGTCACACCCCGGTCCGAGCTGGTGGGCAAAACCTTCCATGAATATGGATTTCGGAAAAAACTGCAGATCAATCCCCTGGCCCTGTACCGAAGGGATAAGGTCATTCTGGAGGATATTTCAGAGATCAAAATTCAGCCGGGGGATGCCTTCCTCCTCCACGGAAAATGGGAAAAATTCCATTTGCTCAAACACAAACCCATCCTGACGTTTACCGAACACCTCCAGGGAGAAATCATGTATCCTGAAAAATCGGGTCTGGCAACGATCTGCCTGATCCTGGCCCTGGTCCTGGCCCTGGGATTCAAGATTCAATTGTCCATCGCACTTTTGACCGGGGCCGTGGGAATGATTTTAACCCGGGTCCTGACCCTGGACGAAGCCTATCGGAGTGTGGACTGGATGACGGTTTTCCTGCTGGCAGGATTGATCCCCCTGGGGATTGCCTTTGAACAAACAGGAGGGGCAAGGTTTCTGGCGTCCTTTCTTGCCGGCATCCTGCAGGGAGGATTGACTCCCATCACCCTGTTTTTGCTCATCGGTTTTTTAACTTCCTTTTTCACCCTGGTCACTTCCAATATCGGTGCCACGGTTCTCATGATCCCCCTGGCGATGAACATGGCCGCCCAATGCGGAGCAGATCCCAGAATGGCGGCCCTGCTGGTGGCCATAGCCGCTTCCAATACCTTTGTTCTGCCCACCCACCAGGTAAATGCCCTGATCATGCGGCCCGGCGGGTATAAGGTAATGGATTATGTCAGGGCCGGCAGCGGCATGACCCTGCTCTACATATCCGTGGTCATGGTGATCATGTATTTTTTTTACGGCATAACTGCTTGACAGGAGATCCCCATGAATACGATTGATTCCCCCTGTGTTTTCATCGCAGATGACAATCCGCTCAATCTCAAGGTGCTGCGTACCATGCTCGAAGCCAATGGGTATGAGGTAAAATCAGCTGTGGACGGAGCCCAGGCCCTGGCCAGTATCCGAAAGACGCCGCCGGACTTGATCATTTTAGATGTCCACATGCCAGAAATGACGGGATACCAGGTGATTGAGGCATTAAAAGCAGATCCGGTGCTTAAAAACATTCCTGTTATTTTTATCAGCGCTTTGAGTTCGTCCAGCAACAAGGTTATGGGATTTCAGAAAGGCGCCGTTGATTATATTGAAAAACCCTTTCATGGGAAAGAGGTCAAAGCCCGGGTGGAAACCCACCTCAAGCTTCAATACTACCAGCGCCAGCTCAAAGAGCAGGCCGCATCCAGTGAAAAGCGGTTCCAGCTCACCTTTGAAAATGCAGCCGTGGGCATTGCCCATACCCGGATGGACGGTTCCTTTTTCAGGGTCAATAAATGTTTATGCAACATCCTGGGATACACGGAACAGGAATTTGAAACCCTGACGGTTCGGAACCTGACCCTGCCCGAGGATTGGGAACAGGATCTTTTGGCCATCAAGGATCTTTTTAACAACCGCATTGACACCATCCGCAGGGAAAAGCGGTATATCCGGAAAGACAAACGGATTATCTGGGGAAGGATCACGGTTTCCATGGCCATGGACAGCTGGAACAATTCAAAATACGGCATCATCGTTGTTGAAGATATCACCGACCGGATTGAGGCGGAAACAACCCGGAAAAAAATGGAAGGCCAGCTTCGACAGGCCCAGCGAATGGAAGCCATCGGCACTCTGGCCGGCGGCATTGCCCATGATTTTAACAATATCCTGGGAGTGATCATTGGACATGCGGATATGGCCAAACGGAAACTAGCGAAAGGCGCTTCGGCTGAAAAAAATCTGGATGCGGTCAGGACGGCTGCCAACCGGGCCAAGGACCTGGTAAGGCAGATCCTCACCTCCTGCCGCCAGGCGGCCCAGGAAAAAACACCCATTCAAATTGACGATATTGTTAAAGAAACACTGACCCTTTTGGAGGCCTCATTGCCCCCGGCCATTGTTATCAAAACCGATATACAAAAATGCGCTCCCATTCTGGCAGACCCCACCCAGATACACCAGGTGATCATGAACCTGTGCACCAATGCCTTTCATGCCATGGAAGACACGGGTGGCGGTACCCTTACCCTTGGGCTCAAAGGCCTTTCCCGGACACAAGACATGCCTGCCAATACCCTTTCCCTTGCTCCGGGAGATTACAATCTTCTGGAAATCCGCGATACAGGCCCGGGCATAAACCCCTCGCTTCTTGAACGCATTTTTGAGCCCTATTTTACCACCAAACCCAAGAACAAGGGTACAGGCCTTGGCCTTTCCGTGGTCCACGGGATCATCAAAAGCCATGGGGGGGATATTTTTGTTTCCAGTGAAAAAGGGACCGGCACCCATTTCAAGGTTTACCTGCCCTGCCTGAACCAAGGGCCGGAAAACCGGATAAAAGAGGCGGACGGTTCGCCGATCCCCGGTGGGGGAGAAACGCTTTTAATCGTGGATGACAATGCCCCCTACCTGGAGATGATGACAGATCTTTTAACAGAACTGGGGTATGGGATAACCGCCATCCGGGACCCTTTTGAGGCCCTTAACCTTATCCGGGAAAAGCCGGGTCTGTTTGACTGCCTGATCACCGACCATACCATGGCCGCCATGAACGGGCCCCAGCTGGCCCAACAGGTGCGAGACATTTCCCCGGACCTGCCGATCATCATGTATACGGGCTTTGGTGAAACCATTGCCAGAAAAAGCTCTGAAAACATGGGAATCAGTGCATTTTTGACCAAACCCGTTGTTTTGTCCGAGACAGTTGCCACCCTGAGAGCCGTGCTTAAAAAAAAAGACAACACCCCTCCATTAACCGCTACTTTTTAATACGTGTCTTTTCACTAAACTGGGGATATCCGGCCAGGGTGGATATCAGTGGATGGCCGTAATCCACGCTGTCCCTCCGAGCAACGCACTGGTTAATGTCAAACAAAGGATATACCATTGCATCATGGAGGATTCTGATCTGGGCCTGCTCCCAGAAACGAACCTGCTCTTTGGGGTGGATCGTATTGAGGGCATCGTCAAGGAGCTTGTCCACATTGGTGGTATGGGAAAAATTGGTGTGGGGTGTCACCCCGGTCATTACAATGGAATCAGAGTGAAAAAATCCCCTCAAATAGCTGTCGGCATTGAGACGGAATGTGAAATACAGCACAATGGGATTCAGATCTTCACGGATCAGCTGATGCATTTTGGAATGCACCACTTCCTGGATGTTTACCCGGATGCCGATCTTGTCCAGCTGGGATTTTAAAATTTCATAGGTCTTCCGGTAAAGTCGTTTTTCCGACGTCACAAGGTCCATGGAAAACCCGGTTGCGTATCCGGCCCCGGCCAGCAATTGCCGCGCTTTTTCGAGGTCTTGATCCTTATGCAGACCCAGGTGGACTATTTTGTCATTGGTCATTCCGCCCGGCAAAAATTGTGAGGACATGGGGGCAAATATCGGGGTAACCAGGCGCTGGCTGCTGGCCGCCAGAAAGGCCTCCCTGTCCAGGGCCAGGACAATGGCCTGGCGGACCCGGATGTCCGCCATGGGTTTTATGGCGGTATTAAAATGAAACAAACCCGTAAACCCAGGACCAAAAACATCCACAATTGTTTCTGGCTCCTTTTCCATCTGTTCGATCCACCCGGGATCACCCACTCCGTAAATCACATCCATCTGGCCCGACCGAAATGCGGCCTCCCGCATTTTATTGTCCGGGATAAAATGAATCTCAACCCCCAAAAGCTGGGGTCGCCCGCGAAAATAGGTTTCATTTGCAATTAAAACCAGCTTTTCTTGGGCTGTGTACCGCTTGAATTTAAAGGGGCCGGTCCCCACCGGGTGGCGTTTATACGTGTCATAGTCGGACAGCTCCAGAGCCCGCTTGCTGAGGATAAAGCCCCCCCTTCGATTGGCGATACGGGGCAGAAAAAAAAGGGGGGACATGGGTTTCTCCAGGACAATCCTGAGGGTATATTCATCCACCATCTCAAATGTCATACCGTCATATTCACCGGAATAGGCGCTTCGCTCAGGGTCTGCTGCTTTTTGCAGGGAATAGATCACATCCTCTGCCGTCAATTCATAGGCGTTTGAATAGGGGCTGTCATGGAAAAAAATGCCTTTTCGCAATTCAATGGTCCAAATTTGTCTTTTGTTCTGAATTTCAAATTCAGGAATTTTCACGGCGATATCCGGCTCCAATTGGGAGAAATCCCCTGGTACATACCGCAGAAGGCTGTTGAAAACCAGGTCTGCAAAGGTTGTATCCTCTGAGCCCTTGGCAAAATCCGGATCAAAATTTCCAATTCTGGATGTGTGGATGCCAAACCGCAAAACCTCACCAGACCCTTGAATTGCCTGTTGAGATGATCCGCCCGGAACAGAATCCGAAGCATCCGCCTTCCCTGCGGTCAAAAGAATCGTCACGAACAACACCCCCAAGACAAAAGACCCTAACCGCAGCTGACACCCCATCAGAAAACCCTCCCTTTAACTGGATACTTTTTTTACTTTTATTGAATGGAAAAAAATACAGCCACTTTGAAACTGAGGATAAATATAATCCTCCGAAAATAAAACCCGGATGAAAAACCAGGGATCAGGTCTTCTGAAAAAATCTGAGCAACAGATCGGAACTGATAATATAATAAGCGGTTCCAATGGCATCTGCTGCCTTTTTATCCCGGATCTGTATTTCGGAATTAAATTTCACCGTGGCAATGACGGCCGGTGCCGTCTTGTTTTCTTTGGCCATGTCAAACTGGGCCGCTGTAAATTTGCCTTTTTTTCCCCAGGCCCAATAGACCACCTTGTCATGGGCCGAAATCGTGGGATCGTCATAGGCCATGAACAATTCTCCCACCATGGCCTGAACTTTTTGCTGGGAGAGGTTCTCAAACTGCTCATAAATGACCAGCACCCGGTTCGTCTTTTTGTCCGCAACAATATTCAGCCCCTTGTCTCTGAATTTAAACACCTGTTGCGAAAAAGCAGCCATCGGGTTTTCGGCAGCGATTGCCAGCTGGGATTGGGTCAATTTTGCTGCCAATACATATCCATGACGCTGGATGTTTAAATTCTCCACCTGGCTGAACAGGGATTGCAGCTCTCCTGCACTCCCAAGGCCGGCCAGAAAAAACACCCATGAACTTAGGGCCGTCACCGTGCATACTATCTTTTTTCCCATAATCTCCTTTGCAAAAATACGCCAGGCAGAAAGAGAGAAGTGCTCTGCCTGGCGTATTTCATTTGTCCCCAAACACCCAGCTTTGTTTATTGGTTGTACCGCAGCTTGTTTTCCGCTTCAATAAGCTTCATGGTCTCGGCAGATCCCCCGGTTTTTATCCAGAGATGCTCGGGCTTTGCCAGAAGCTCTTTAATATATTGGCTGTATTTTTCACCCTTACCGGCATGGTCGGCCAGCTCCTGGACCTCGGGCAGAAATTCCTGGTAAAAGTTTCTGGAGACCTCATACATGCCGTGCCAATGGGTGTAGTCCGGTGCAAACATGGCGGCCGCCATCCGGGCCCGCCTGCCTTCGTGGTGCCATATTTCAAACCAGGTATACCCGACCTTGTGCTGGAATCCGGTATTTTCCCAGATTTTGTCTTGTTTGAGCATTTGAACAAGTTCACTGCCGGGTTTGGCAAACTTGTCATTGTACAGGGTGACCAGGTCATCCAGCTGCAGGTAGAAATCTTTCACATGGTTGATGCCGTGGCAGGATTTACAAACTTCCTGCATGGTTTCCCGGCGCTGCTGCCAGGACACCACCGTTTGTATGGTTTTTTCTTCAACTTTCTTTATAAGTTTGTCGCCCGTTCGCACATAGGATTGTGCCTGGGCCTTCTGACCGGCCCTGGGAGCGATATCTCCTGTAATGTCTGTGACGCTTCCATCGGCAAAGGTGACCCGGTTCAATTTTGAGGAAATGGGTGCCCTCAGGTTCCAGGAAAGTCGATCTCCCACATTGTGGCTGTTTTTGGCAACTGCGCCGTTGAGCTTGACATAGGACCCCATGTGGCAGGTGGAACAGGTGGGGGCCGTATGATAATCATCTCCCAGAACCCAGGAACCATCCTTGTAAATGTTCATGCCATTGGGGGTGTTTCCTTTTTCAGCCGTAAAAAATGCAATTCCGTGTTTGGATTCTTCATAGATTTCTTTTTGGGGATGGTCCGGACCCAGGTGGCATTTACCACAATTTTCCGGCTGTCTTGCCCGGGATGCACTGAAATCATGCCGGGAATGGCATGCATTACAAACACCCTTGCTGCCGTCGGGATTGATCCGGCCAATCCCGGAATTGGGCCAGGTATTGTAATCCATTTGGGGGGCATCGGTTTTAGACCTCAGTGCCTTGCCGTCCTTGTCCCGTTTCAGGGAAACAATAGACCCGTGGCACTGCCAGCAGCCGCTGGCCATGTTGGCCTTGTTGGAGGGCATCCCGCCGACCACTTCGGCCAGCATATTGTCCAGGGATGCCATGATTTCGCCGGCGGTTGCATGGTGGGAAATCGCCATTTCCTTTGCCTCGGGTTCATGGCATTTGGCGCAATCATTGGGAGAAAGAATCGCTTTGATAAAGGCGCCTTCATGCTGGTATCCCATCTCATCACCCGCCTCGGCCGCATGACAATTGTAACAGCCCACCTGACCCTCTTTGGCGGCTGCATGGGCAGACGTTTCCCATTGCATCACCAGGGATTTGTTTTCCTTTAAATGACAGGTAATGCATTTTTTGTTCATTTCCTGATTCTTGGGGTTTTTAACGTCAAAGGAGGCGTCTGTGAGTGCCATCGCCGTCCCTGCCGTAAAACCGCACAAAAGTGTCACCGCCAATAATGACCGCCAAAAAACCATAAGAATACCCTCCAAAATAATAAGTTTACATCAAGGTCGGGCCTGTACTTTTAAGCCGGCAACAAACCAAGCCTGCCCTTATTTTATTCATTTTCATGTGCCCAATAGGGAAATATTTTGCCCAGAACAAAGAGAATGGCAAAGGGAATGGCCATGACAATGATCACGGCAATAATGCCCTCTTTATCAAACCACAAAGGATGGAACTCGGTATACCCCCTTGCGCTCTTGCTCATGAGCTGACCGCCGATCACCACATTCCATCGCATGATCAGCACCTGGACCAACAAAATCCCCGACACCCCTGCGGCCAGAAAATTGTACAGAGGGGATCTTAATTTAAAAATCCCCATTATCCCCAGGACCAGCAGGGGAAGTACGGAACCGATCTTGACCTGCCAGAACCAGAAGGAACTTGCCAGAGGCCCGTTCAAAAGACCTTCCACCATGTGATGGTATCCGGATTTTAAGTAAGAATGGGAAAAAACTTCCAGCATTTCAAAGGAAAACGCCAGAATAAAAAATCCGGTCAGGGTTTTGACCATGGTGATGATGCACCCATGGTCAATGGGCCGGTCCGTTAATTTCCGGATAACAATATAGGCCAGGATGACGGCGGATATGCCCGATACACAGGCTGAAAACAGAAAAATCACGGGCATCAGCGGGGTGGACCAGGTGGGGTTGGCCTTGACCCCGCCAAAGATAAACCCCACATACCCGTGGAGGACTGCGGCAACGGGAATGCCGACGGCCACCAGGAAACGAATTATTTTGGCATCCAATTTCCGGGCTTTTTCCGACACATCAATGGAATCAAGGGTGATGATCCTGTACAATACCTTGAGCCAGCCCTGGGAAGTGGATCGAAGTTCCACCAGCAAGGGCCTGTAAACAAAAAAAATAATGGAAACCAGCACCCCCATGGACACGGCATAAATATAGCCGAACCCGGCCATGGCCGAACTGGGGCTGGGGGTGAGCAGCATATTGAGATTGCGCTCGGGCCTTCCCAAATGGAGCAGCAGGGGCAGGGTAGCGCAGCACAAAAACGCCAGGGCAAACAAAAGAGAAAACCGGGCCACGGGACGCAGACTTTTTACACCAAACAGATAGTAGAGGGCCGCAATGATGAATGCCCCGTCCACAAGCCCCGTGATATAGGGGTAAAGCACGATCATCATGCTCCAGTGGACGTGGAGATCATTGGGAAATACATAATTGGACAAGAGCATGGTTGCCGAACCGATCGACCCGGAACCAACGGCTGTGGATGCAAGTGCCGTATTCATCAGATCACCTCCATTCTGGCGCCTTTGTAGTACAATGCCGGCCAGGTACCCATCTCTTTTCTCAGGACCGTCAACACCCCCGGTCCTTTTAAAATTTTATAAACCTCAGAGGTTTCATCCCGAAGGCTGCCGAACTTCCGGGCCCCCGTTGGACATACATCCACACAGGCCGGCAGCAATCCCTTCCGGATCCTGTGATAACACCAGGTGCATTTTTCAACCACCCGGGTTTTGGGGTGTATAAAACGGACGGAATAGGGACAGGCCTGGATACAATAAGCACAGCCCACACAGCGTTTCTCATCCACCAGGACAAACCCGTCGGGCGTGGTAAAGGTGGCTCCCACCGGACACACCTGGACACAGGGGGCTTCCTTGCACATATTGCACAGCTTGGGCACAAAAAAGGTGTCCCGGATCTCTTCTTGGATGTCGCTTCTGGGGGTCTGATATCCAGAAAGCCCGCCGTCGGGGCAGTCCACATAGATCTGATCGGAAAACCCCTTCACATACCGCTCCACCCAGGTGCGATAGTTGCCGTCCGGAACGTTGTATTCCTGTTTGTCGGCCACACAGCAGGACCCACATCCGATACACCGGGTGATATCCACGATAAAGGCAAACTTCTGGGCATGAATATCATAGGCCTCCCGAACCCCCGGAATCTGCTCGGGCCACTCAAAGCCGCTGGCATTCATGGGATAAACCAGATAGAGGGCGCCTGCAATGGTGCCGTTTAATACTTTTTTTAAAAAAGACCGTTTCTGCATATCCGGCAAGGGATCTCTTCGTTTCATTCGCCTTTCTCCATAAGCCCTGTGATCTGTTTTGCCCGGTTGATATAGTTAAGGGGTGCATGCACATGGTGGCATTGATTGCAATCATGGGTGAGTTTGACTTGCTGGTTTCTGAGATGGTCCGGCATGGCAACGGTCTTGATGACCGCTTCCGACCTTGCCATTATCTGGGAGTTATGACACCGCAGACAAAGGGTGGTGATCTGCTTTCCGGTTCTCACCGGCAGGGTGCCGATTTTTTTATCCGACGTCACATGGTCGGCATAGGGTCCGTGGCAAAATTCACAGGAAATGGTTCGGTGAAGGCCTTCTTTGTGTATTTTGGCTTCAAAGGGATGGCATTTAAAACAGGAACGATTTGTGCCGTGGCGCACAGGCACCTCAACGGCCTCAATGATGGCGTCGGCCCGATAGTGACCATAAAGGCCAAAAGAATCCGGGAGCAATAGACTCTTGAACAAAAACCCGACCCAGGCCACCACAAAAATGCCCAGACATACGAGGATGAGACGCATCTTATAACTGAACCCCACACCTACCTCCTGTTAGCTATGCTGCCGAATATATATGACGATACAAAAACAACCCAATGAGTGTTTGAAGCGTGCTGTCTGTGTAGACCCAGAGAATGAGGTTGCATCAAGAAACGGTTGTGTGACAAATGCAACAATAGCATTACATAAAGCTTACTGCAAGGAATTAGCCATTAAAATAATGAAAATTATCCGTCCGTCAGGATTAAGATTGACCCGAAATCCAATCCCGGGCATACTAAAGTCAGGCAATATAAAATTCAAATAAGAGGAAAATCATGTCTTTTTTAATCGCCGATAAAAACAACTTCAAAATCACATTGGAAGTGGTGCCGCCGGCTGGATTTGACGGCCGGGCGCTGCTGGATAAACTTGCCGCCCTTGCCGCCCTTGCCTTTGACGGATTCAGCGTGGCCTCCAACCCGGTTGCAAAACCCAGGATGTCTGCCATGGTGTTTTCCCACCTGCTCCAGGAACGGACCGGCAAACCCGCCATTCTCCATTTCACGGTCCGGGATCACAACCGGCTGGGGCTCCAGGCAGAACTCTGGGGCGCAAGGGCACTGGGTCTTGATACCATCATTGCCGTCACCGGAGATCCATCCGCCCGGAACAATGGAAACACGACAACAACCGTCAACGATCTGAATGTCTTCGAGCTTATCCAGATGGCAAAGGCGGCAGATCTTTGCACCGGTGCCGTTCTGGATTACCGGCCCGAGGTGAACGGGCTTGAAAATGAAATAAAGCGAATTGAGAAAAAAGCGGCTGCCGGTGCACAATTCATCGTTACCCAGCCGGTGTACGACCGTCAAACCGCCCAGACCCTTCATGATGCCCTAGACCACATCAAGGTTCCTGTTATCATGGGAATTTTACCCCTGCTTTCCCACAAGCATGCGGTTTTCCTCCACAACAAGGTGGCCGGCATTGCAGTGCCCCATGCACTCCAAAAAGAAATGGCAACGGCCAAAGATCCGGTTGGCACCGGCATAGAACAGTCCAGACAAATGCTTGCATTGGCCAGAAAATTGTTTTCAGGGGCCTGCATCATGCCCCCCTTTGACCGGTTTGACATCTTGCCCAGGATTTTTTGATGGACGGACACCTCTGTGTTAAAAAATCCCAGGTGCATTTGTTTAAAAAAGTTTCCTTTTACCATCAACCCAAGGAAGGTGAGTTTGTTCTCTACAAAAAAAGCAATGAGAGACTTCCCAGGGAAAAGCCCAACAAAATAAGGCATCCCCAGCTTTTTATCCTTAAGGAAGACAAAGATCTGGCATTAAAAGAACTGACCCGTGCGTTGAACACGGACCTGGCCAAACAGATTGCCTCGGGCGGGCTTGTGCAGGTAAAAAAAGCCCTTTGCAACATTGTTCACGAGGCATTGGATGAAGGCCAGCAAGCGGTTATGGAATCATTGCCCGAAACCATTGAAATCCTGTTGGACGCCTATGGCCAGGACCATGGGGCCATGAAATATCTGTCCCAGATCGCCACCACCTCATCCGTCATGGCGGAACATTCCGTCAATGTTACGGCCCTGACCCTCCAATATTGTTTTTTCAATAGTTTTTCCGACGCAGACACCGCCCGCCTGGCCATTTGCGCCCTGCTCCATGATGCGGGCTGTTCAAAACTGGATAAAAACCTGGTGGAAAAAAATGACCGGCTGACGGACGAGGAGTTCAAAACCTTTACCGCCCACCCGAAGTTGGGCCATGACATGATCGGGAAGAATACGGGTTTTGACATCTCTGTTGCAATGGTTGCCCTTGAGCACCATGAACGTATTGACGGAAGCGGGTATCCCAGCGGCAGCAGACAGATCTCTTCGGACAGCCAGCTCATCGGCCTCATCAACTGCTATGAGCCCTTAACCTATCGGAACAAATCCTTCAGAAAGGCCAAAAACCCCTTTGATACGCTGCAAATCATCAAACAGGAGGTGCTTGAAGGAAAATTTTCCAAACACCTCTTTAAACAATTTACCTCCTGTCTGACCAAATAAGGCTCTCAAAAAAAGCCTATTCCCTTTCCCCGGAAGGGTCGCCAACCACCCGGATGAGTTCTTCCATAAATATTTTTTCTGTCACCGGTTTAACAATATAACTGTCAACCCCTAAGGAAAGCGCCTTGTTCATGGTTTTCTGAATTGCCTCAACCGTGAGCATGACAAACCGAATATCCCGGGTATGGGGATTTGCCTTGATTCTTTCTAAAAAGGCCATGCCATCCATTATGGGCATGTTCAGGTCGGACACAATCAGGTCGACCCGGGTTGATGCAATGGCCTCAAGGGCCTCAGCACCATCGCCAGCCTCAAGCACATGGGTGATTCCGTTGTTTGCCAAAAACTTTACAACAATCCGCCGCATGGACAGGCTGTCGTCCACCAGCAGAATCTTAAGCCCAGGGTTCAGTTTTTTCACAATTCCTCCCAATCATAGGGGTACCTGGCCGGAACGCTTTCAAGTCTTTTATTTTAAAAGAATAGGTGCCCTGTTTTCGATCCAGAAAAAAATCAACCAGGGTCTGCCGGATCACCTCAAAGGCAATTTCGTTCCAGGGGATTTGGGCTTCTGTAAACAGGCGCACCTCGCAGCTTTCACTGGTGGGACCAAACAGCTCATCCCCAAGCTCTGCCCGGAACATCAGATAGATCTGGTCCACAAAGATAATATTGAACAGCCGGTAGGGATCAATGATCCGGACATGGGCCCCTGTCTCCTCCAGGGTTTCCCGAACAGCCCCTCCCTGGACCGATTCCTTGTTTTCAAGGTACCCGGCCGGCAGGGTCCATTTGCCTTTTCTGGGTTCGATATTCCGTTTGCACAAAAGAACTTTGTCCCCGAAAATCGGAATACATCCCACCACCATTTTCGGATTTTCATACTGCACATGGGGACATTTCGTACACACAGACCGCAAATGGTCATCATCAACGGGAATCTTTTTTTCCATTGGCGCGCCACAAGAACTGCAAAAATTTATCTTTATCCCATTGTCGTTCATAGACACCCCATACAGGAAATTTACACTCCAGACAACTAAAATTCAAATCCATAGATATTCTTGACAGAAATGCAAAAATCCGATATTTTTCCTAGCCGCTATGAATGCTCACAATACCCTTGATCCAAACGCAACGGACAACGGCAAAGAAATGCCGGAAGTTACTGCACAAGACATTTTTGGCAGAGAAAACAAAAACCTCATCAATCTGGCCATCAAGTGCCGTCTGATTCCCCTTGAACTGGAAAAAGACCTGTTAAACAGGCTTGCAGAAAAAAGGCAGCACACCCCCGGCTATTCTGCGGTTGAACTTTTCAGACAATCCGAACTTCTTTCCGATGAAAACATTGCTTTTCTTTTTTCTGTCAGGGATCATCTGGAAACCAAAATGCTGGATAAAAAATTTGGGGAACTCGGGGTTGCCAACCGGTTTGTCCAGCCGGAAAGTGTCAAAAAAGCGCTGGACATGCAAAGTGCCATTTTCAAGGAAACAAGCCAAAGCCGGCTGATCGGTGACATCCTGCTGGAAAATAAGGAAATTTCCAAGGAGAACAAGTCTGCCATACTGCTCTCCCAGGACCGGATAAAAGATGAGTTTCTGGCAGAGGCCATGAACGATATCGCCGCATCAGAGATAGAAAAAATCTCCCTGAACATGCGATTTGGTGCCATTGCGGTCAAAAAGGAGCTGATCAACATTGACCAGTTGAACCAGGCGCTTTTGGCACAGAAGGCTGCCGCAAACTCCGGCCAGCCCAGACAATACCTCGGAGATATTCTCAAGCAATTGTTCAACCTGTCGGATGCGGATCTTCATTATATCCTCCAGATTCAAAAAGAGATGGAAAAAAAGAGGCTGTCCCTTGAAAAAGCCCTGTCGCTCTATAACAATGAAACCAATACCAACAAGCGGCTTTCAAAGCAGTTCGAATATAGATTTTCCAAAAACAAACTGGCTGCATTTCTCAGGAAAACGGATGAGAGCTTTCAGGGAATCCAGGTCCGGGATCTGATCTCCTGGCTCAACTCCATTGGCATCACCTGGGGCATCTGTCCGGAAGAAACCATCAGGCAATTTCTGACCGGGGCAAAAATCGGCATGGAGCTCCAGATTGCCCAGGGCCTGCCCCCACAAAATGGGGAGGACGGATCCAATGAATTTTTCTTTGACACTGAGCTGCTTCCATCCGAAAGCGATGATCAAAACCCCCTCTTGCTTGTCAAAAGAGGAGATGCACTGGCACGGGTGATCCCCCCCAAAAATGGAATCCCGGGTAAGGATGTTTGCGGATTCAGCATTCCTGCCCCCAGTCCGCGAACCATGCCTGTAAATTGCGGGGAGGGGGTTATAAAACAGGAGGATCTGTTTATTGCCGATACAGACGGAATGCCCTTGCTGTACAAAAACAGGACCCTGTTTGTCAGACCCCGGGAGCAGGCCATTCCCACACGATACCATACCGGCTCCATTGATACGGACCTGGGCAATCGCTACCTTGAGGTCAATCTCAAGGTAGAGGGTTCCATTTCCCAAAAAGGAAAAGTCAGGTGCCAGGGGATTGAGATCAGCGGGGACCTCCTGGGTCAGGTATCGGCAGCCGGAGATATCCGGGTGAAAGGACACATCGGTCACCCCCAGTTGCAGGTGGATGACCAGGCGAAAATACGGGCTGAAGGCGATATCCTGGCAAACAAATCCATTGTCAATGCCATTATCATTACCGCCAAAAGCCTCAAGGCACCCAATGCAGACCTTATATCTTCTGCCGTGCTTGCATTTCAGGATATTGTCCTAAAAAATGTGTCGGATAACGGCACCAGGGCCTCAATTCTTCAAACCGGAAAAAATCCCAATCTTAAGGCAGAGGGTCTGGACAGCCTTATTCAAACCCAGACAGCGGAATTAAATAAACTCCGCCACCAGGAAGAGCTGGACGAACTGGAAACAAAACTGAACACAAAGTTAGCGGTAAAGGAAAAATACCTCAAGCAGCATGAAATCTGCAAATATCTTTTGGCGTTGACCGAGTGCCGGGACCTGGCTGGCATTCCCTCCCTTGATCAGAAACTTGCCCTTGTCAAAAAAGATCCGGATGCCTTTTCCGGCTTGCCCATAAAACCTGGCCTTGATGAAAAGGACGCATCCGAATTTCTCAATCACTTGCTAGGGGAGATCGCTTCCATGGAGAGCGCCTCCCGTGTCGCCCATCTCCGGGAAATGATCGATGTCAAGTACGGCATGTACCGGGCAGCCGTAAACGCCACCCGGCGGCATCAACATGAATATGAGGCCGAAAAAGAGATTGTTCTTAAAAAAGTGATGTCCCAAACCGCTCAAATCCTAAAAAAACAAGAAACCATTAAAAAACTGACAACCAGGAAAGATGCCCTTTTATTGAGCCAGGGATACCTCACCCATCCGGTTCCCCCTGCCATCAAGGTCAAAAACCTGGTACAGAAAGGCACGGTGATCATGGGGCAGAAAGCCCGCCTGACCGTTGACCAGGATATCCATGGGGTCAAATTCATGGAAACACAAAAATCCCCTGCAGAAGCACCTGCCATCACCATTGAGGGGTTTTATGAATAAGATTGACGAAATATCTGACACTATATTAAAGGCCCTGGTCAAGGCCGGTATTTTGACCCAAGAGAGGGCCAAGACGGCCTGGCGGGTAAAATCCAAACTGCCGACGGGGAAAACCGTGGTCGAAGTGATCAAGGACCTTAAGTATGCCAATTCTGATCAGCTCAAAGCGGTGTTTCGTTCAAACCTTCTATCCCTCCGGATAGGCGATATCCTGGTGGAATTTGGGTATCTTTCCCCGGAAAAACTCCGGGCGGCACTGGATATTCAGAAATCCGACACCACCAAACAGCTTGGCCAGATTATCATAGAACATCAATTTATGAGTGAAAATGATTTTCTAGATGCCCTGTCCGTTCAACTGGGGTTTCCATTTGTTAACCTTTCCGTTGAAGAGCTGGATCATGACCTCATCAGCCATGCGCCAATCCAATGGTGCCTGTCCAATCATTTTCTGCCGGTTCGCAATCAAAAAGACAAGGTGGTTGTCGCCTTTGCCGATCCCTTTAACAAAGCGGATATTAAAAGCGCCCAGCAATTGTATGGAGAAAACCTGGTGGTTGCCATCTCTTCTCCGGGCTCCATTGAAAAATATTTAAAACAACTGGCAGAAGGAAAAACAAAATCCCGGGTCGTGATGGATGAAAACACGGCCATTGGCATTGTGGAATCGGTTATCAGTACCGCCATTCAAAAAGGGGCCAGTGATATTCATCTGGAGCCCTTGAAGGACCGGCTCCAGGTAAAATACAGGATAGACGGCATCCTGATTTTTTACAAGGATTTTCCATTGGAGTCCATCTCCATGGTTACGGCACGGATCAAGGTGTTGTGCAAGGCCAACATTGCCGAGAAAAGGCGGCACCAGGACGGGCGGATGTCCTTTGAAGACAATGGGAATAACTATGACCTGAGGGTTTCCATTTATGCAGCCATCTTTGGTGAAAAAGTTGTTTTACGGGTCTTGAACCGGATTGACCAGATCATTCGTATTGAGGACATCGGGATGCAACCCAAAATGCTGGAGCGCTACCTGCGGGATGTTCTTAATGTGCCCAGCGGTGTCCTGATTATCACCGGGCCCACAGGGTCTGGAAAAACAACCACCTTGTATTCTTGCGTCAATTACATCAAAAAACCGGAATTGTGTATTATCACGGCAGAAGACCCCGTGGAATATGTGATGGAAGGCATTACTCAGTGTTCCATTGATCCGAATATTAATCTGACCTATGAAGAAACCCTCCGGCATGTGGTACGCCAGGATCCCGATGTGATCGTTATTGGAGAAATCAGGGACAATTATTCGGCGGACGTTGCGGTCCATGCCGCCCTCACCGGTCATAAGGTTTTGACCTCCTTTCACACGGAAGATAGTATCAGTGGCCTTATCCGGTTGATGAACATGGATATTGAAGCCTTTCTGATCTCATCAACCGTGGTCTGCATCCTGTCCCAACGGCTTCTCAGAAAGGTTTGCCGCCATTGTGGAAAGCCGTACAAACCGTCTTCCTCAGAACTCAAGATTCTTGGATATGTGCCCAAGGACCTGGGCCGGTTTAACTTCATGAAAGGCGCTGGATGCCAGGCCTGCAATTACACCGGGTATAAAGGCCGGATACCTGTCTTTGAAATGCTGGTCCTCAATGAACAGGTCCGGGAAGCCATACTGGACCATAAATCCAGCCATGAAATCAGAAAAATCAGTATTGATACCACAAATTTGGTCACCTTAATGGAAGAGGCATTGTCCAAGGCAGCGGTTGGGATAACGACTCTGGATGAAATTTTTCGGTGTGTACCGAGATTGCTACCGCCAAGACCGATTCAAGAAATAAATCGACTATTGGGAAATTAGTACCGATGAATAATAAACTAAAAATAATTGATATCATTCGACAGCATGTGGCCGATGAAGATTCTTTCCCAGTGTTAAGCCCCCAGGCAATCCAGCTTCAAGGCGCAATCACCCAAAAGGATCTTGACTTTGATGTGATCAAAAAACTTATTCGGACCGACCCGACACTGACCAGCAAGATTTTAAAAGTGGCCAATTCTTCTTTTTACATGGGTCTGGGTGAGGTGGAAACCATCAAGGATGCCTTGGTGAGGCTGGGGCAGAACGAGTTGGTCAATATTATCATGCGGGTGATCCACAAACAAAACTTTTCATCTGCCAACCCCATGATCAGAGGATTTCAAAACCGGTTGTGGGACCATTCTGTTGCCTGTGCCATCGGGACCCTGTGGACCACCCGATATTTAAAAATGGAAGAATTGATTCCCAAAGCCTTTATTGCAGGCCTGCTCCATGACATGGGAAAATTATGTATCCTTTCCGCACTGGAAAAAATGTCGACCACCGATATCCCGGGGTTCACTCTTACCCCGGATCTTATGGATAAAATTCTGACAAGCCTGCACACCCATCAGGGCCATGCATTGTTAAGCCGCTGGCATCTGCCCATTCGGTATTGCTGTATTGCAAAGGACCACCATACCGATACCTACGACTCCTCTGACATGCTGCTCAATATTGTACGGCTGGTGAATATGGTCTGTAATAAAATGGAACAAAATGATCCCGGCCAAGATCTGGCATTTATTATCGGCTCCCAAGAGGCCGATATCCTGGGCATACCTGAAACAGGAGTGGCCTTATTGGAAATTGCCCTGGAAGATGCAAGAGCAAAGCAATCATAATAAAGATACCCGTATCCGGAGTATGCCGAAGCTTTCAGGCGATCTTTCCCGCCTGGCCGGCCAGGGACCAGAGGGCCTGGACCTTTGGGTTTGTCAGGTTATTTTGGAGGGTGCACAGCCCGATTTCATAGGGCAAAAGTTCGGGCATGGCCTCCAGGACCCCGATCTCTTCTGAGAACGGGCTTTTTTCCAATACCAGCCTGGGGACCAGGCCCATGCCGCAGCCAAGGTTCACCAGGGCGATGATGGCCTCGTGACCGGCCACCCGGGAATAAATGCGGGGCACCAGCTGATTTTTGGCAAACCACAGATCCATGCGCTCCCGGCTCAAACCGGTCTGGGCAAGGATCATGGGGGTCTTTTCCCAGTCCATTGCCCCGTTCTTATACACAATGGTGTTGGGAAATCGTCTGGACATGATAAACACCAGGGGGCTTGTAACCATTTTCAGGAAAATAACGGCTTTGGGCATTTTTTCCGGCAGGGCGGCAATGACCGCATCCACATCCCGGTTGACCAGCCGGGACAGTGCTTTTGCAGGATCCCCCGTCTCCAGCTTGATCTGGACCCTGGGATGGACCTTGCGGTATTGGGTGATAATATCGGGCAGAATGCTATAGGCTGCTGTTACCGAACAATATAGGGAAAGCTCCCCGGAAAGAACGTCATCTTCGGAAAGTTCACCCTGGAGGCGGTCCCACCGCAGGATAACATCGTCCGCATATTTTTTAAAGGCAAGGCCTGCAAAGGTCAATTCCACAGACCGGTTGTCCCTGACAAACAGCGGCTCTCCCACGGCCGCTTCCAGGCGCTGGACCACCCGGGTCAGGGCCGAGGGCGTGATATTGCAGGCCAGGCTGGTCCGGGCAAAATGAAGGGTTCCTGACAAATGTTTGAATAGGTGTAAGGTACGGATATCCATGCCCCCTCCTGTGTTTTAATATCTCCTGTGTTTTTAGCAAATCATTTCGATTTTCGCAATATCATGTTGCAAATGATTCATTTGACGCAACGCAAAAAATAGGTCATTTTAGAAAAAATCAACCATAAGATAGAGAACAAAACACTTTATACGGTCAACCAAAAGGAGAAAGAAGATGGGAACCAATTATTTTAATACCCTGCCCCTTAGGCTTCAGCTTAAAGAATTATCCCAGTGCCGGTTCATGGATGTTTCGGAATTCAACGGAGTAACTGCCCTGAAGGGCAAAAAAATC
>Ga0180007_10001148_pt1 | contig 37924 bp, 36 predicted proteins | sample MM_PC_MetaG_FD_121122 | JGI IMG/M metagenome (GOLD analysis project Ga0180007, IMG submission 121122) | Groundwater microbial communities from the Aspo Hard Rock Laboratory (HRL) deep subsurface site, Sweden - MM_PC_MetaG | ecosystem: Environmental > Aquatic > Deep subsurface > Groundwater... | reverse complement strand
GTCCTGCCGGGCGCGCCAGCTCCGCCTTCGGCGGAACAGGGCATTTGAACAGTGGAACATTGGCTGGAGATATTAAGGGAAAAAATTCAAATGTTGTTTTAGATAAACGAATTAAAAGAAGTCTGTAGTGTTAAAGATGAAATTTCAACCGTCTAACAAATCTCTGCACCTGACCTCTATTATCGTCGGGAACATATTTCTTGCCATGGTTTTTGTTATTATGCTATAATACGCACTCGCAAAAGCCGATGTGGTTTTGCCCGCATAGCTCAGTTGGTAGAGCAACTGACTCTTAATCAGTGGGTCCAAGGTTCGAGCCCTTGTGCGGGTACCAGTTTTAGTGTTATTATGAGGCGCGGCGTATTCGCGCAGGTTGCGAGCGGGTGTAGCTCAGTTGGTAGAGCATCACGTTGCCAACGTGATTGTCGTCGGTTCGAACCCGATCACCCGCTCCATAAAACCATCTGTCGCGAATGGTAAGACACGACTCGCAACGGATGGTTTTTAACACTTGGCGAAGTCTGATTCACCAGTAGACCCGCGTTATGGAAAGATCGCAGCCGGTCATTAGGAACTTAAAAAAAACAGGGAGAACACCATGAAACTCATAGAGTTGCTCGATTCTAAAGCTGTCAGCACGGATCTCAAGGCTCAAGACAAGGGAGCTACGATCTCGGAGTTGGTGGATATTCTCGTGTCATCCGGAGGGATCAAGAAGGCCGATAGAGCCGTGATCCTGAAAAGGCTGAATGAACGGGAAGCCCTGGGATCGACTGGCATAGGAAAAGGTGTAGGCATTCCGCATGCCAAATGTCCATCCGTCAAAAAAATGGTGGCAGCCATAGGCGTATCAAGCAAGGGAGTGGATTTTAAGTCGCTCGACGGTGAGCCCGCGCATTTGTTTTTTCTTTTGATCGCCCCGGGCGCGAACCCCGGTCCGCATCTAAAATCTTTAGCTAAAATTTCCCGTCTTTTGGACGATAAGTTTGTCAGGGACAGACTACGTTCCGCTAAAACGCCGCAAGAGATACTGAATATCATAAAGGCTGAAGAGCAAAAAAAGATGCCATAATTTCGAATATCGTGGGAGAAAGATGAAAAGATTGAAATGGTTATATCCGGGGATGCTGATAAAGCGATGGATATCACTTTCTATTTTCGGGATCGTGATGGTTTCCATGGGTTTTGTCATCATCATCGCGGAACGCTCCCCTGAAAACAAGGCGATTGCCGGTTTTGTCATGGTGATCGGCATCATGAGCATGATCTATGCCGTTAAAAGGATCCTGAAATCGTTTATGACTGCGTTAGTTCCGCAGGATGTCGAAAATACTCTTGTAGAAAAAATATACGCGAAGAGAATACTGGAAAAAGGCCCGAAGATAGTCGTGATCGGCGGCGGTACGGGACTTTCAACACTTCTCTTGGGGCTTAAACACAAGACGAGCAATATAACCGCGATCGTGACGGTGGCCGATGACGGTGGGTCTTCCGGCAGGCTTCGAGAAGACTTTGATGTCTTGCCTCCGGGCGACATAAGAAACTGTTTGGTCGCTTTGTCTGATTCAGAAGATCTTTTAGGGGCGCTTTTTCAGTTTCGATTCACAGAAGGACGGGAACTCGCCGGCCACAACTTTGGAAATCTTTTCATAACGGCGTTGTCCAAAGTCACGGGCGATTTTACGCGGGCCATAAAGGAGTCAAGTAAGGTCCTTGCGATAAGAGGACGCGTTTTGCCGGCGACTTTGCAGAAAGTGAAACTGGGTGCCAGAAGAGAAGACGGCAGGGAAACCGTGGGTGAAAGTAAGATACACTTGCCGCCGGTGGAAAGTCCGATAGAACGCCTGTCACTGTTGCCCGCGGATTGCGTTGCCACCGGTGAAGCGGTTGAGGCGATCCGACAGGCAGATATGATCATTCTTGGGCCGGGAAGTTTGTACACAAGTGTAATGCCCAATCTGCTGATAAAAGGCATAAGAGAGGCGGTAGTCAAGGCGAAAGCCGTAAAGGTGTATGTGTGCAGTGTAATGACAGAACATGGCGAAACAGATGGATATTCCATCAGTGATTACGCGAAAGCTATCTTGAAACATACATCCGCCGGGATCATTGACTATTGTATCGGCAACACGACAAGAGTACCACGGCATTTTTACGAAAAATACAAGGAAGAGGAGCAGTATCCGGTTAAAATCGACGAGCGGGATGAGAAGTGGTTCAAACAGGAAAAAATTGTATTGGTTCGAGCACATATAGCGAGTACGGCGGAATTTGTGCGGCATGATCCGGCAAAACTGGCAGACGCTGTTATGGATGTGTTTAACAAATATTAAAACGCGGACGTGAAAAAACGTTTCGGAAGCGATCAATGATGGCAATAGTGGAGAAGAAAATAACGATCAGGAACGAGACGGGATTGCACGCTCGTCCTGCGGCTCTTTTTGTCCGGATAGCTAATAAATTTGAAAGTGCTATAACCATCGCAAAGGACGATCAGACGGTGAATGGAAAATCAATAATGGGCATATTGATGCTAGCCGCGGAAAAGGGCGCCCGCATAAGCATAATTGCCGATGGAAATGACGCGGAAAAAGCTGTGGACGAACTTTCCGAGATTTTGTCTCAAGATATAGAATCGAATGAACTTGGACAGGTAAAATAAGGACGAACCTATGAAGAGTCCAAAAAAACCGATCAGAAAACAGGTGCAGTTAAAGGGGATCCCGGCTGCTCCCGGCATAGTGATAGGGAAGGCGTATATTTTTGGAACGGAAGAATTGCATGCGCCGGAAAGAAATATATCCTTTGAAGAAGTTCCGGTCGAGATCGCCAGATTTAAAAGAGCTCTTCTTGAGACACGAAAGGAAATCACGAAGGTCGAGGAAAAGATCTCTCGCGAAATGGGGGTTGAACACGGCCGGATATTCAGTGCTCACCTTCTTGTTCTTGAAGACCCGGTACTCGTTGAGGAAGTTATTACCCACCTCAAGAAAAAGAAGAAGAACATAGAGTTTATTTTTGTCAGGATCCTAGATAAGTATGTAGACGTTCTCTCCGAAGCCAAAGATGAATATCTGCGGGATAGGATAAGCGACATAATGGATGTCGGCAGAAGGATTCTTCGGAACCTGCTGGGCGCGGAAAACAGGGGGATGGAAGACCTGACGGAAAAATCCGTTGTAATTGCGTATGACCTTTCCCCATCGGACACCGCCATGATGCATAAAGGCAGGGTTATTGGTTTTGCCACTGACATAGGAGGCAGAACCTCCCACACGGCGATCATGGCTAAATCTCTGGAAATACCAGCCGTGGTCGGTCTTGAAAATGTGACAGACATTATCCGGCACGGGGACATGGTGATACTTGATGGTACTCATGGCATGGTGATCGTCAATCCCACGAAAAGGTTTATCGAAAAATATGAGAAAGAGAAGAAAAGATACGAACACATAGAAAAAGGGTTATTCGGGCTGAAGTCCCTGTCGAGTGAAACCATAGACGGTCACCACGTGATCCTTGCCGGCAATATTGAGCTTCCCGAAGACGTCGCAAGCGTTATCGCCCACGGTGCCGAGGGAATAGGCCTGTACAGGACGGAATACTTTTATATGAATCGTCGTGATCTTCCAAGTGAAGAAGAACAATTCAATGCTTATAAATCTGTGGCTATGAGAGTAAAACCACATCACGTGATCATACGTACTCTTGACATCGGGGGGGATAAATTTCTTTCACATCTTGAGATGCCTAAAGAAATGAATCCGTTTATGGGATGGAGGGCTATACGTTTTTGCCTGGCCAGCCCGGTCATTTTCAAGGCGCAGCTGAGGGCTATTCTCAGGGCTTCCGCTTTCGGAAAGCTTAAACTGATGTATCCAATGATATCAGGTATTTCCGAGTTCAGACAGGCAAATGCTTTGCTTGAGGATGTCAAGTGCGACTTACGAAGAAAAGGAATCCCCTTTAACAACGATATCGAAGTAGGGGCCATGATAGAGGTGCCGTCGGCGGCAATGACTAGTGACATTATAGCCAAAGAAGCGGATTTTTTTTCTATCGGAACGAATGATCTTATACAGTATGCCCTTGCTGTTGACAGGGTGAACGAAAAAATAGCGTATTTATATGAGCCTACACATCCCGCTGTTTTGAGTTTGATAAAAATGGTGATAGATAACGGGCACAAGGAAAAAATCCCCGTTGGGCTTTGTGGTGAGATGGCGGGGGATATTGCCCTGGTCATTATATTGCTCGGTCTTGGGCTTGATGAATTCAGCGCTTCACCTATCGCTATTCCGGAAATAAAACAAGTAGTGCGTTCCGTCAAATATTCTGTGGCGAAAGTAATAGCAGAAAAGAGTTTGCAGATGCAGACGGGAGAGGAAGTCAGGCAGTTTGCGAAAGCCAGGCTAAGGGAAATGGTTCCTGAACTTGCTGATGACGAGTTGTCATCAGGAGTATAACGTAAGAGGAGTCGAAATGAAGGGGCTTGTTTTGGCCGCGGGATATGGGACACGGTTATACCCCTTAACACTTGATCGTCCGAAACCGTTACTTTTTGTGGGCGGACGCAGTATTCTTTCGAGACTGTTGGAAAAACTCGAAGGGGTGGAGTCTTGCGATGAGGTGTACATCGTTACCAACGCTAAATTTACCGATCTTATTGTAAAATGGAGCGAAGAACACAAATACAGATTTGCGGTAGATGTGATAAACGATATGACGACCTCCAACGATGATAGGCTCGGAGCCATTGGAGATATGGATCTTGTATTCAATAAAAAGCATCCGAAAGACGACATTTTAATAATAGCGGGAGACAATTTATTTGAGTTTGATATAATGAATTTTATTTCGTTTGCTCGAGAAAGAAAACATTTTTCGATCGCGTTATTTGACGTAAAAGACATCGAATTTGCAAGGAAATACGGGATAGTTTCTTTGGATAACAATGGCAAAGTTGTTGGTTTTCAGGAAAAACCCGCCCAGCCGGAGTCAACACTTGCTTCTACCGGGATATATTATCTGCCAGATGACAAAATATCCGCATTTGCGGAATATATAAAAACCGAAAATCCTAAAGATGCTCCTGGTAATTTTGTAAAATGGATGTCGGAAACATACGGGGTTTATGGATATGTATTTACCGAAGGATGGTATGATATAGGCGATAAAATTTCGCTGAAAAAAGCTGATATGGAATATCGTGAGAAAGGGATTTAGGGAAATAAAACAAAAGGGAAGGAGCTGTCTGTGAAGGACAAACATTTATTTACTTCTGAAAGCGTGACAGAAGGGCATCCGGATAAGGTGTGTGACCAGATATCAGACGCTGTGCTGGATGAAATATTAAAAGAAGACCCCTCTGGAAGGGTCGCTTGTGAGACTATGGTGACAACCGGGATGGCTATTGTAGCGGGAGAGATAACAACATCCTGTTATGTTGATATACCAAAGGTGGCGAGGAATACCATACGTGAGATCGGTTATACCAGCGCGGAATATGGGTTTGATTATCTTACATGCGGTGTCATGACCTCGATACAGACTCAATCACCGGATATTGCTATGGGCGTGGATACCGGAGGCGCGGGGGATCAGGGTATGATGTTTGGATATGCTACCGATGAAACGAAAGAGTTTATGCCGATGCCGATCAGTCTGGCCCATGCTCTTACAAGACGCCTCGCTCGGATACGCAAAGAAAGTAAAGTTGATTATTTGCGTCCGGACGGAAAGAGCCAGGTGACCGTTGAATATGACAATGGGAAACCGAAAAGGATAGAAGCGGTGGTAATAAGCGCGCATCATGATAAGAAAGTCAAAATGAGTAATATTCACGCGGATATGAAAAAACTGGTTATTAAACCGGTTATCCCCGGAGGCCTTATCGACAGGAATACGAAAATATTCATAAATCCGACAGGAAGATTTGAAGTTGGCGGTCCGCAGGGAGATACCGGTGTGACTGGGCGGAAAATAATCGTGGATACTTATGGTGGTGTCGGATCACACGGAGGAGGGGCTTTCAGCGGTAAGGATCCGTCAAAGGTGGACCGTTCCGCATCCTATATGGCCAGGTATATCGCCAAAAATATCGTAGCTGCCGGAATAGCGCGAAGATGTGAGGTACAGCTGGCTTATGCCATTGGAGTAGCCGAACCGGTAAGCGTGATGGTCAACACCTTTGGGACAGGAAAGATATCTGACAGCCAGGTAGTAAAACTTGTAAGGGAAACGTTCGATCTTACACCATCCGGTATTATCGAGGATCTTCAATTGAGGCGTCCAATCTATAAAAGGACAGCTACATACGGCCACTTTGGCCGGCAGGAAGAAGGATTTACGTGGGAAGAGGTCGATAAGGTGAAAATCTTGAAAAAGAACGCGAAATAAAAAGGGAAAGGTAAATATTCGATGAAAAAATATGACATTAAGGACATCAAACTTGCGAAACAGGGAAAACTCAAGATCGAATGGGCCGGAAGGAACATGCCGGTGCTTAAGCTGATAGAAAAACGATTTCGTAAGGACAAACCGCTCAAAGGTACAAGGGTAGGCGCTTGCCTTCATGTCACTACCGAGACAGCGAACCTGATGATCACATTGAAAGCAGGTGGAGCGGATGTGAGTTTGTGCGCTTCCAATCCATTAAGCACACAAGATGATGTTGCGGCATCTTTGGTAAAGGACAGCGGCATTCCTGTGTTTGCCGTAAAGGGAGAGAACAACGCCACTTACTACAAACACTTAAACAGCGTTCTTACCATGAAGCCGCACATTACTATGGATGACGGAGCAGACCTGGTTTCGGAAATACATTCGAAGCGGAAAGATCTGGTTAAAGGGATCTATGGTGGGACCGAGGAGACTACGACCGGTGTTATCCGATTGAGAAGTCTCGAAAAAAAAGGCCTTTTGAAATTCCCGATCGTCGCTGTCAACGATGCCGAGACCAAACATCTTTTTGACAACAGGTATGGGACAGGTCAGTCCACTGTTGACGGTATCATAAGAGCGACGAATCATCTTCTGGCCGGCGGCAGGTTTGTGGTAGCCGGTTACGGATGGTGTGGACGCGGTGTGGCTATGCGCGCTCGCGGTATGGGAGCAAAAGTTATTGTGACCGAGATCAATGAGCTCAAGGCCCTGGAGGCCGTGATGGACGGATTTGAGGTTATGCCTATGGGGTTGGCTGCCAGGATCGGAGACATTTTTGTAACACTTACCGGTGATCTCAACGTTATTCGGCCGGAACATTTTTCGATTATGAAAGATGGTGCCGTTGTGGCGAATTCAGGGCATTTTGACGCGGAAATTGATATTCCCGGACTCAAAAAGATGTCGATATCAGTCCGCACGGTAAGGCCTTTTGTGGAAGAGTTCATGCTTAAGAAAGGCAAGAGAATCGTTCTATTGGGGGAAGGCAGGTTGATAAATCTTGCTGCCGCGGAAGGACACCCGGCCATGGTGATGGACATGAGTTTTGCCAACCAGTCGCTTTCGGCCGAGTATATCAGGAAAAACAGCGGGAAACTTGAGAAAAAAGTTTATGCTGTTCCGGAAAAACTTGATCAGCGCATATCGAAGCTTAAATTAAGATCCATGGGGGTCAAGATCGACAAGCTGACGGCGGAACAGAAAGAGTATCTCGCGAGTTGGGAGATCGGAACGTAGCGGAAAACTTTACCGCTCTTGCCCAAAGTATGAGAATAATAAATCGTTATCTGCTGAAAGAACTTGCCGGTCCGTTTTTCGCGTCTTTGTTCGTTTCCACGTTCATACTCGCGGCGGGAAATATTATGCAAACCGCGGACATGATCATGAACAAGGGTGTGGAGATCGGTTATGTTGTAAAGATCTTCCTGTTATTTCTTCCGTATGTGCTGATATTTACTATTCCTATATCCGTGCTTTCGGCCGTTTTACTGGGGTTCGGACGTCTTTCAAGCGATAACGAGGTGACTGCTTTAAGAACAAGCGGTATCAGCCTTCGTAAAATGATATTTCCGGTTATTATTTGTGGTTTTATTGTGAGTCTTATCAGCATTCCTTTGAACGACAAAATATTGCCGCAATCGGAATTTGCCGCCAGAAAATTAATAAAAAAGATCGGCATGAAACATCCCACCGCGCTACTTGAACCCGGGGTATTTGTGAAGGGCTTCAAAAATTATGTGGTGTTTATTCACGGTGTCAAGGGAGATATATTGCAGGACATACGTATATATCAGCCAAGAGAGGATGGACCTACTCGTACTATTGTTGCCAAGAGGGGGGAAATAATACCGCTTCCGGATGAGAATAGAGTAAAATTAAAATTGGAAGACGGTATGGCTGATGAAGTTATAGCGGACAGGCCGGATGAGTTTTATAAATTGTCTTTTCAGGAATATCATATGACGCTTGATCTGGATGAGACAGTGGACGTGAACAGTATCGGGAAAAAGGCTAGAGAAAAGAGTATTAAGGAACTCTTGGCGGATATAGAGGAAATGAGGGACATGAAGGATATTAAGGGAGGAGACATACCCCTCAGGATCGAAATGCACAAAAAGCTTGCAATAGCGTTTTCTAACCTTGTTTTTGTTCTCATGGGGATACCGCTTGCCATAACCACTCACCGCCGTGAAAAATTTATCGGATTTGCCTTGGCAATGGCGCTTTTTCTTTTGTACTGGGGGTTTATGCTCGGAGGGATAGCTTTTGCCATACGCGGGGTTATTCCGCCGTGGGCGGGTGTCTGGTCGGCGGATATAGTGCTTTTTATCGTTGGCAGCGTAATGCTGTGTAAGGTCACTGTCAGATAATGAAGATACTCGAGAAACATATATTAAAAAATTTTATTATTGCATTCGCATTTTGCATCACACTTCTCATGGTTCTTGGTGTCATAGGAGACATACTGGGATTTTTGGATGATATATTCAAGAAGGGTATACCTCTCAGCAGTATCTTTTTATTCTATCTTTATTTTGCTCCGTTTGCGTTTGTTAATATGGTGCCGTTTGCTTGTCTGTTAGGAGCGGTTTTTGTTTTTAACGATCTGAGCAAAAACCATGAGGTGACGGCGATAATAACAAGCGGCATTAGTTTATGGAAGGTTATGAAACCGGTTTTGCTGGCGACTTTTGTGCTATGTCTTTGTACGTTCATCGTTAATGAGAAGCTGGTCCCGGGCGCTATGGGAAAAGCCGGGCAAATAAGGCAGGAAAAGCTTGAACGGAGCGGCGAAGAAGGAAAACAGGTAGTAGAGAATCTAACCGCATACGGCGAAGGCAATCAGATGATCTTCGCGCGGGAGTATTATCCGGAAACGAAGAAGATGGAGGACGTGATAATACATAAGCTTGATACGGACCAGGCTACCACAAAAAAAATAAATGCCAAGTCCGCAAAGTGGAGAGACGATGGGTTTTGGGTCGGAACCGATGTTATTGTGTTCAACCTGGATTCTAATGGTGATTTTGCGTGGGATCCAGAGGTTTATAAAAACAAAAAACTGCCGATTAGAGAAAGCCCCGGAGATTTTGTGAATACCCAGTTGGATCCGAAGATGATGAGTTACGATCAGCTTAAGCGGTATATCAGTATCCTCGCGGTCAGTTCTTCACCCACGTCGGTCAGGCGTCTTGCCGTTGATCTTAACTATAAATTGGTCTTTCCGTTCACGGCGATGATTACGGTGCTGGTGGGTATTCCTTTTAGCATAGCGACAGGAAGGGTAAATGCCCTTCTTGGCATGGCCAGAGGAATTTTTGTCGCCATGTTGTACCTTCCGGTAATGGCCGTATGCCTTGCTTTCGGTAAGAGAGGCATACTACCGCCTGTTTTATCGGTTTGGCTCAGTATCATACTGTTTACTTTTCTCGGCGCTTATTTTGTTAATAAACGCAGCTGACGTGAAGCGGCGAGGCTCCGTCCCCTCTTGGTTATCGTAGAGTTTTTGCCACCGCGAACCCATGTACTTCATACGCGCCCGCCGACAGCAATTCTTTCGCGCAGGTATCAAGTGTAGCACCTGTAGTCACCACGTCATCAACCAGCAATATCTTTTTACCGTCCACCCCGGAGGGGCATTTTATCGCGAACGCGCCTTTTAGGTTTTGCATTCTTTCACTTTTTGACAACCCTGTCTGAGGGGGAGTGTTCCTCATTCTTATCAGATTGCCGCAGTAGATCAATTGCAAGAGGGGTAGCGGCAGGGTTTTCGCGATGAGGCATGATTGGTTGAACCCGCGCAGCCGGTAACGTTCGGTTGAAACCGGCACGGGGATGATAAGGTCTACGGGATATGACGCGATGAGATCTTCGGAAAAATGCTCACGAATAAGCTCAATAAACACACGTGTCATTCTACGCTTGCCGCGATATTTGAGTTGCTGAATACATTTTTTAAGGTTTCCGTTGTATGCACGGCAAACACGGATATCGGTGACGAATTCTGACGAGGCAGGAACGGGTATTGATCCAGAACGTATTGATCGCATGCACGATGAGCATATCGGAAGAAAGTTGTCTGTTGTGCGATATTCGCACACCGGACAGATGTCGGGGAACAGTATATTCACGCCTGATCGCAGAATATCAGTAAAATTGGACATTATTTCTTCCCCTCACTCATCACCCCTCACTCATCATCCATTGCCCCTGCTACTATATGAGACACCAAAATTGAGCAAATTCTTTCAATTTTTATTGTATTTATTGCTCTCGGAGGTAAAATAGTGCATAATCTAGTTTGAACCGGGGGATATTATGACCAAAGATACCGCGAAAGATCTTTCCATGTTTGTTTTAAGGTTCGTCCTGGGCATTATTTTTGTAATGCACGGGGGACAGAAATTGTTCGGCATGTTCGGTGGCATCGGGATAGAAGGAACAACCAAGATGATGGAGGGCCTGGGTTTTGCCGCTCCTCATTCTATCGCGCTGATCTGGTCCTGTATTGAGTTTGTAGGCGGTATATTCCTGGTTTTTGGGATACTCGCCAGATATTCTGCTGTGTTGATAATAAGCATTATGCTGGTTAGTATCTGGAAGATCAATTTGGCCTACGGATTTTTTCTCCAAAACGGCGGGGTTGAATACAATCTTTTGATCATCGCGGCCTGTATTCCGCTTGTTTGCATTGGCGGCGGAAGCTGGTCTATTTGGGACGTATAATATGTTCTTGAATAAGTTTTTTGGTTCTGATAGAATACGAAAAATGAAAGTGAGGTGTAAAAAATGAAAGCTATAATAGATTTGGATGCTTGTATCGGTTGTGGTTTATGCGCGCAAATGGCTCCGGACATATATGAGATGGATGGGGATAAGGCGATCGTGAAGAGCGATAATATTCCGGAGGCTCAGGAAGAAGAGGCGAAAGATGCTGCGGACCAGTGCCCGGTAAGCGCGATAGCTGTTTCTTGAGTTAAAGTTACTATCATGTCAATTGTTGCCGGGGTCCCGGTTTCGGGATCCCGGTCACTGCAACCCGGGTCAGGGTTTTGTCCATTCGCCAGAAAGCCACGCCCTTCCATGCGTGACTTTCTGGCTCAGGATTCCGCTCCACGGCGAAGCAGAATCCTAAAAAAACAGAGGCCACGGCAGTAGAGCCGTGGAGCTTCACTGAGCTTGTTCTTATTTCATCCGTGAAAAACACTATGCCCACAAGAAAAACACAAAAATCGTTACGGACTCGGATCATTTACGTATGCATGATCCTCGTAATTGGTCTAAGCGCGTTCTATTTTGTCGGCATGCGTCCCGTCCGGGTAACTCCGATCCTGATGTATCACTCGGTGTCCCATGAAGAGGGCTCTTCTTTGTGTGTGACGCCTGAAAACTTCGTGAGACAGATGAAGTTTTTGGCTGATAACGGATATTCTGTGATAGCTATGGCGGAACTGGCAGAGGCGATAAGTAACGGTAAACAATATCTGCCGCACACGGTTGTTATCACCTTTGATGACGGATTTGAAGATAATTTCACTTACGCTTTTCCGGTACTGGCAAAGCATGGTATGCCGGCTGTTATGTTTCTTATTACCGGGTATGTCGACAGGAAGGACGGGTACTTAACGTGGGATCAAGTAAGGCTAATGCAGAAGAATGGTATAACATTTGGCGGACATACCCGCAATAATGTCTATTTGCCGTCGATCACGGACACTGCGGGACTCCGGGATGAGATAGCTGGCAGCCGGGAGGATATCAAGGAGAATACAGGAGCAGTAGCCGATATTTTTTGTTATCCTACAGGTGGATTCAATGAAGAAATAAAAGAGGTTGTAAAGAACGCGGGATACAAGGCAGCTTGTACGACAAACAGGGGGCCGGCGAGATTGAACCGGGATATATACGCGCTTAAAAGGGCTAAGATCACAAATTCAGATATGAAAAAACCGTTTCATTTTAGGGCAAAATTATCCGGTTTTTATAATGCCTTCAGGAAAATTAAAAAAAGTGATTAAAAAACTGTGAGGTATCGTTATGACGAAAGGCATACAGCTTGACACAAAATATTTGAAAGATTTTGTGTCAGAAGAGGACTTGGCGGCTATCTTTCCCGAAGTTAAAAATGCGCATTCGCTGCTTGTCTCCAAGCGCGGCCTGGGAAAAGATTTTCTTGGATGGATAGATCTTCCCGTAAACACGAGCAAGGATACCCTTAAAGAGATCGAAGAATGCGCGGAACAAATGAAAGGATGTTCTGATCTTATTGTGATAGTGGGTATAGGGGGGTCTTATTTGGGCGCCAGAGCCGCGATCGAAATGCTGGCATCTGATGAGGGCAGGGAAAAAATATTTTTTACAGGAAACAATCTATGCGGGGAGCATCTGGAGAAGCTGTTGGATATGATCGAGGCCGGGAATAAAGATGTCAGCGTGAATGTTATATCGAAGTCAGGGACTACCACTGAGCCGGCAGTCGCTTTTAGGATCATTGAAGACGCACTTAAGAAAAAATATGGGCCGAATAAGCTAAAAGACCGGATCGTCTGTACTACGGATAAAGAGAGAGGGGCTCTTAAAAAACTGGCGGATTCTGCGGGGTATAAGAGTTTTGTGATCCCGGATGATACAGGGGGCAGATTTTCGGTTCTAACTCCGGTGGGACTTTTGCCGGCGGCTTGTGCGGGTGTGAACATATATGATATTGTTAATGGCGCTCAGCGATGCGCTGAAAGAATGTCTGTATGCGATATAGATAAGAACCCGGCATATAAGTACGCCGCGATTCGCAATATTCTTTATAGGAAGGGGAAGGTTATAGAGCTCTTGGCAAGTTTTGACTATAGGCTTCATTTTATCGCGGAATGGTGGAAACAGCTTTTTGGAGAAAGTGAAGGGAAGGCAGGGAGGAGTATTTTTCCGGCCGCATGTGACTTTACAACAGATCTTCATTCTATGGGGCAGTTGATGCAACAGGGCCAGAGGAATATTTTCGAGACGTTCATTATTGAGGGAAATGAAAAACCATGTTGTAAAGTTCCCGCGAACGAGGAAAATCTGGATGATCTTAATTATCTTGAAGGGAAAAGCCTTTCATTTATAAACAAACAGGCTTATTTAGCCACGTGCGAGGCGCATTCCGAAGGTGGAGTGCCGAATTCAACTATTGTTATTTCGGAAAGAACGGCTTTTAGCCTTGGAGAGTTGTTTTATTTTTTTGAAAAGGCTGTTGCGATCTCAGCCTATATTTCAGGGGTAAATCCGTTTGATCAACCCGGTGTTGAAGCGTATAAGAAAAAGATGTTCAAGCTGTTAGGGAAACCGGGCAATAATTGATAGTCGGCGGCAGATCTTATGGGAGTGCATTTATCTTTTTATATGATAGTAGCGACTATGGCCAAGCTTTGTATTTTGGTGGTTGCCGGATATGTGATCTACCACCGAAAAATAGTCAATGACAAATTCGTAGATATGCTTAGCCAGCTGCTAATTCGTGTCATCTTTCCTTGTCTTATCGTAAACAAGACCATTTTGAATTTCAGCTTTTCAGAGTATGAGAACTGGTGGCTGCTGCCGGTTTGCGCGCTTCTCTTTTCGCTCTTTGGAATGTTATTGGGCGCGTTAGTTTTGAGATCGTTCAAAGCCCCTCGCCCGGAAAAAGAGTTTTTGTGCGCAGCGGGGTTCCAAAATTGTGGTTATTTGCCGATGAACATTATATTGTTCGCTTTTTCCGGTCTCTTAAGGGATAGGTTGTTGGTATACACGTTTCTTTTCATAATAGGCTTCAATCTTCTGATGTGGTCTCTTGTCCCATTGTTCCTGTCGGGGAAATTGAAGGATTCCTTTAAGCCGAAAGTGTTGTTGAACCCACCGGTGATCGCTACAGTTCTTTCAATTTTGTGGGTAGCTGTTTTTGGCAAGGGCAATATGCCATCTATCGTGATGGAGCCTATCGGGCAGCTTGGGCATGCCGCGTTCCCGCTGGCCATGCTGACCCTTGGCGCCTATCTTTGCCGGTATTCGGCGCATTTGCCGGATAGAAGGACACCCGTAATTGCGGGAATGCTGGTTAAGCTCCTGATATTTCCTCTGATCGTTCTATGTGTTCTGCTACTGGTTCCCCTGGAAAGCAGCCTTAGATTCTTTTTATTTCTGCAAGCCATAATGCCGACCGCTGTCTCCCTAATCGTTATAGGCGCATATACGAACGCGGATAACAAATTCTTAAGTAGCATAATCCTCTACACTCATGTAGCCGCGGTCTTCAGTATACCCCTGTGGCTGGAAGTATACCGTATTGTGTTTAGGACATAGTCACAAGCTTGACTACAACGCTTCGATAGGGTAATTTCCTTAGATAAGCGCAAATTTTGTGCAAAATAGCAATAGCACTGGAGGGCAATATGTCACATAGAAAGTTGAAGCCGGAAGAATTGAAAAAGATTTGTAAATATTCCAACTTTCCCTTTAAAACAACAGAGGATTATGATTTTGAGTATGAGCCGATACATCAGGAGAGGGCTGTTGGCTCAATAGATTTTGGTCTTAATGTTAAATCCGATGGGTACAATATATTCGTCTGCGGTGAGGCGGGAACAGGCCGAAATACTCAAGTCAAGAAAGTGGTATATGAACTGGCGGCAACCCAGAAAACCCCGAACGATTGGGTTTATGTCTATAATTTTGTGCATGATGATGAACCTGTAGCTTTGAGTTTACCGGCGGGAGAAGGTAAGGCGTTTCTCCGGGACATGGAAGAAATGGTGCAGTATCTGAAAGTTGAGATCCCGAAGGCATTCGAAAGCGAGGATTATGAGAAAAGGAAGCATGACCTTTTGAGTGAGTATAAACAAAAGAGAGAATCCACGCTACAGGAGATAGAGGATAGGGCAGATGAAGAAGGGTTCGCATTGAAACAAACAGTGACCGGTGTAGTGCTTGTCCCGCGTGTCGGGGCGGAGCCTATGAGCTCGGAAGAGTACGAACAGTTGTCGGATTCCGAAAAGGAGAAAATAGAGAAAAAAAAGGGCGAACTTCACGTGAGGATCGAACAGGTGTTGACCGAAGTTCGTAACATGGAAAAAGAAGCCAAGTTAATGATAAAAGACCTGGAAAGAGAAGTTACTCTTTTCTCTGTGCGGCATATGATCGATGAACTGCGGTTTAAATACAGGGAGTCGGAGGATGTTGTCCAGCATTTCAATCGTGTTCAAGAAGATATATTAAAGAACATAGATATTTTCAAAGAGGAAGAAGAGACTATTACAATGCCGATGCTGGGGGGGAAGCCTCCTTCAGAAGAGAACGTTTTTAAAAAATATCAGGTAAACGTACTGGTTGATCACAGCTATTCCGAGGGGGCGCCGGTCATTATTGAGCAGAACCCCACTTATTACAATTTACTCGGAAGGATCGAATACGCGGCCCACTTTGGTTCTATGACTACGGATTTTACCATGATCGCGCCCGGTGCGTTACATAAGGCGAACGGCGGATATTTGATATTGCAGTCAATGGATGTCCTGAGCGCGTTCATGGCGTGGGACGCGTTAAAAAGAGTTATACGCAATCATGAGATAAAGGTGGAGGACATTAACGAACAGTTCAGGCTTATATCCACGACAAGCCTTAAACCGCGCCCTATTCCATGCGACATCAAAGTCATTATGATCGGCCCCAGGTGGTTGTACCAGTTATTGTACCATTATGACGAAAATTTCCGTAAGATGTTTAAAGTCAAAGCTGATTTTGAGGCCGTGATGGCGAGGGATCCCGAAAAGATAAAAAAGTACGCGGCATTTATAAAAGTTCGATGCGACGCGGAAGGGCTTCGTCATTTCGACAGAAAAGCTGTCGCGAAAATAGTGGAATACGGATCACGTATCGCGGGCGATCAAGAGAAGCTCAGTGCCTGTTTTATGGATATCGCGGATATAATTCGGGAGTCCAATTACTGGGCCGGTCAGGATCATGCCCAGCATGTTCAGATGTCGCATTTGGAGAAAGCAATTCAGGAGAAGGTTTATCGGTCAAATCTTCTTGAGGAAAAGATCGGCGAAATGATAGAGAACGGCGTGATAATGATAGATACGGACGGTGAAAAGGTCGGACAGATCAACGGGTTGGCTGTATACGATATGGGGGAGTACATGTTCGGAAAGCCCTCGCGCATTACTGTCAGGACTTATATCGGGGAAAAGGGAGTGGTGGATATCGAACGCCAGGTCAAAATGGGAGGAAAGATACATTCCAAAGGTGTGATGATATTAACCGGTTTTCTCGGGGAACAATTTGCTCAAAATCATCCGCTGAACTTGAATGCCAGTATTTGTTTTGAACAGTCCTACGACGGAGTGGATGGAGATTCGGCCTCCAGTACGGAAGCATATTGTTTGTTGTCATCTCTTTCAAGGAAGCCCTTGCGCCAGGATATAGCGGTGACAGGCTCTATGAATCAACACGGAATGATCCAGCCGGTTGGCGGGATAAATCAAAAGATCGAAGGTTTTTATCATGTGTGCAAAATAAAGGGCCTTACCGGAAAACAGGGTGTGATAATACCCGGGCAGAATGTGCGACACTTGATGCTTAAGGATGAAGTGATAAAGGCTGTTGCAAATAAAAAGTTTCACATATGGGCGGTATCCTCGGTCGATGAGGGGATCGAGCTTTTGACCGGCATAAAAGCGGGTACGGTGGATAAAAACGGGAAATATCCGAAGGGTACTATCAAATATCTTGTGAGCAAAAAACTGGAAGAATATTGGCAGAAGCGATCTTCGGGCGATAGGCGCGGTTCGAAGAAAAAGTCTAAGAAATAAAAAATTCTTAAAAACAAAGATGATGTTATGAATATACTACTGGTGATAGGATTGGTGATATTACTTGGAGCGCTTGGCGGCGGGTTATCCCAAAAATTGAAGCTTCCGGCTGTAATGGGATACATTTTGATCGGTGTATTTCTGGGGAAATCTTTTCACGGAGTGTTAAGCGGCTCCATTTTGGACTCTTTTATACCGCTTATTAATTTTGCCCTTGGGCTCATAGGATTTATGATAGGATCTGAGCTTAATTTTGAACGATTCAAGAGATATAGCAGATCGATCTATACGATATTGTTTTGTGAAACTATCTTTACGTTTTTTAGTGTTACACTATTGGTGACGCTCATAACGAGGAAACTCTATATGGGGCTTATCCTTGGTGCTATATCTTCCGCTACCGCGCCGGCGGCGACGTATAATGTCCTGGGTGAATACAAAGCCCGCGGACCGGTTACAATGACGACGCTTTCTATAGTGGCGTTAGACGATGTGTTCGCGCTGACCATATATGGTCTGGCCAGTGTTTTTGCGATGGCGTTCATGGTGCACGGCGATTTCTCCATTATCGGTATGTTAACAACGCCGGTGTTAGCGATTATCATTTCTATTGTTATCGGTGTTGCAGCGGCGTATATCCTTCACAGAGTGGTTGAACATACGAAAAACGCGGAACGCTTGTTGCCGTACACACTGGGGACGATCATTTTTGTGGTAGGACTCGCGATCTATTTAAAAGTAGATTCCATTCTCGCGGCTATGGCTCTTGGCGCGATGGTATCTAATCTCCAATCTTCCGACAATAGAGAGATGTTCGAATCGATGAAAAAATTCAGCCGTCCGATCTATATACTTTTCTTTGTGCTTGTCGGGGCGAGGCTGGATGCCAGGATCTTGATCATGGGCAGTGTACCCATATTGGCCATTTCGTACATATTTGCCCGCGGCGCAGGAAAAATGGCCGGAGCGTATTTGGGCGGAAAGATCTCTGGCGCCAAAGATACTGTGACTAAATACCTGGGATTCTGTTTGTTCGACCAGGCCGGCGTCGCGGTAGGACTTTCCATCGCCGCGTACAATAGTTTTAGCCGCGCGGGTTTTGAGGACGCGGGTCTTCTCGTAATCAATATGGTGACGGCCACTACGTTTATTTTGCAGTTTTTGGCGCCGCCGATGATCAAATACGGAATAAAAAAAGCGGATGAGATGTACAGAAATATTACCGAAGAGGATGTGATCGCGACTTACAAAGTGCGTGAAATGATGGATAAGGATTTCACCCCTATCAGGGAAAATAGTCGTTTGCACCAGATACTGGAGATAATGAAAAACAGCGATGGTTACAATTTTCCCGTGATCGGAATGGATGAAAAATTTATTGGTGTTACATCACTCAGTGAGGTTCGCGAGACATTTTACGAGGAACAGATGGATCAGTTGATAGTTGCCGGCGATATGGTCCGTGAGATAGGTGAGGTCGTTTTTGAAGGCGAGGATCTCAAAACGGCTATTGAAATGTTCCAGGCGAGGAATATGGAGTATATTCCTGTTTTGGATAATGCAGATTCACACCGGCTCGTGGGGCAACTGGAGTACAGGAAACTTATGGAACATATAGCGAAAGAGGTTCTCCTGCGGCAACAGGAAATCGAAGTCTGATTGAGCTGTCAGCCTATAGTCCATAGTCGATAGACCGTGAATAGAGGTCCTATACCTGCTCGACAATCGCAGTAAGAACCTATATAATTACGCTATGTAATATGGTGAGGCACGCCATAGCGATAGGGAGGAAAGGATGTCAGAAAAGGATTATTATAAAGTGCTGGGTGTCGCGGAAAATGCGAGTCAGGATGAGATAAAAAAGGCTTATAGAAAACTCGCGGTTAAATATCACCCCGATAAAAATCCGGGGAATAAAAGGGCAGAAGAACATTTTAAGAAGGTAACGGAAGCCTATTATTCGCTTGGTGACGAAAAACGCCGCGCGGAATACGATAATTTGCGCAAGACAGGGGCGTACACGGGTAACTATTCCTCATCTCAGGGTTTTGATTATTCGGATTTCGCAAGGAACTTTTCCACCGGGAGTCATGGATTTTCATCAGGTTCTGTATTTGATGGTATTTTCGAGAATCTGTTCTCAGGTAGGAGTTCCGCCGCCGGGAACACACATACTTACTACTATTCTCCCGGCGGACGGCAGGCGCACTCCGGTTATGAGAATGTCGATACGGATGTGAAAGCGGCTTTACCTATACCGAGGGCTCTTGCTGAAAAAGGAGGAGAGGCTAAATTCAAGCTCGGGACGGGAAAGAACATAGAACTTCGGATCCCTGCCGGGACAAAAAGCGGTCAGAAAATGAGATTGAAAGGGCAAGGGGAAAAATGTCCGTGCTGCAAACATAAGGGCGATCTGATCTTGACGATCAACACTAATTGATAGAAGACGGCGGGTTATGACAACACTTGTGGTAGATGGATACAACGCGATATATGCTATTCCGGATATTAAGGCTAAAGCGGCCCGGGATCTCAGCCAGGCCCGTGAAGAGATTGTTGCCAGGAGCCGCGAGTATGCCCGGTCCAGTGGATTCATCGAAGACGTAAAAGTGGTATTTGACGGTGATGATCGATATAGATATTTAGATAAACTGGATATCGCGAGAGACCCGGCACAGGTTTTTTCCGCAACCGCCGCCGGTGACGATAAGATAATAGAAGTTGTAAGGATGTGTGCGCGTAAAGGTAAAGTGATACTTGCTTCCAACGATAATTATGTGAGAAATAACGCACGCGGATATGGCGCAGGGCTTATCGATTCCCGGGATCTTGCCGGCCGCAAGGTATCATCCGCGCCGCGGTTCGGTTGCGGTAGAAAAAAATTGGACAAAAACGTACGCGAAACAATAACCCGCGAGTATCGTGAGCAGTTGGGTATCCCGAAAAAAAGAGAAGGTAAAAATACATGAAACAAACGAAGGATAACCCTGTCGCGGAGATGATCCGGGCGAAGGTTTTTCTCGCGCCGATGTCGGGTGTGACCGATATATCTTTTCGTTTATTGGCAAGAAAGCATGGCTGCAGGTTTGCGTTTACCGAGATGATAGACGTGAACGGTATATTTTACAACAATTTAAAGACTATTAAGATGCTTGACAGTGTGCCGGAAGACAGGCCGTTGGGGGTTCAATTGGTCGGACAGGATGTAAAAAAGATAGTACTCGCCGCGAAAATATGCGAAGAAAAAGGCTACGGTTTGCTTGATCTGAACGCGGGATGTCCGGCCCGAAAGGTGATATCCGCGGGAAAAGGTTCAGCGTTATTGAAAGATCTCAAACAATTAGGATTAATAATCCGTAATTTAGTAAAAGTTTTAAGTATCCCCGTCACGGTAAAGATCAGGAGCGGTTGGGATAAAGAGAATGTGAATTGCGTTGAGGCCGCGAAGACAGCAGAAGCGGAGGGAGCCAGCGCGATATGTGTGCATTCGCGGACACGCGAAGTTATGTACCGGGGGAACCCTTGCCACGAATGGACGCGCCGGGTCAAAGAGTCGGTAAAAATACCGGTTTTTGCCAGCGGCAATATTTTTAAGCCTCTCGATGTATCAAAAGTTTTCGATCTCACGGGATGCGACGCCATTTCCGTGGCGAGGGGGGCCTTCGGGTATCCGTGGATATTTGACGATATATACCGCTACCTTACGGATGGAACCGTGAACTTCCCGTTATCTTTTGATGAAGTGAAAAAAGTGATGATCGAACATTTTTCTTTCTGTTTTAAGCACAACGACAAAACCAGGGTTTTCCCCCGAATGTATAAACATGTCTGCTGGTATCTCGCGAGGTTCAAGCACTTGAATGACATTATGAAGAAATATCCCCGATCTAACGACTTTGAGGAAATGAAGAGGTTCATCAACGATCTATGTGTAGATGATAGGAACAGGTTGTATCTCTCAGACAAAGGAGTCGTATGCGCGGGGTTATTTTAGCGTCCGCTTCCCAAAGGCGTTCAGAGATACTCGCCTCGTGCGGCATTGTCCACGTAGCGGTTCCGAGCGAAATTGAAGAGATTCCCGGTGGGAAAAGACCGATTTCTGAAGTTGTAGAGATAAACGCTGTCAGAAAGGCGGAGGCCGCTCAGAAAGCGCGGAAGGGTAGCGGAGATGTCATAATAGGGGCGGATACGCTTGTTATGTGCGGGGATGCTGTGATCGGTAAGCCGACCGGCGAAGAAGAGGTGCGCGCCATGCTCCGTACGTTTTCAGGAAGAGCCATATTTGTGTATACCGGGATCTGTGTCATTGATACTTCCTCCGGCCGCGAGGCCGCGGGGGTCGATAAAAGTGAGATCATTGCCAGGCGCCTATCAGAAGGTGACGCGGATAAATATCTCCCCCTATTGGGTCCATATGATAAAGCCGGAGGATTTTCTGTCGAAGGCGCTGGAGCTATGTTATTTGACGACATTCGCGGGTCATATTTTAATATTCTGGGCCTTTCACTTGTTAGATTAAAAGAACTTTTTGAGCGCGCCGGCTTGGATATTCTAGATTTTATAGATAAGGACAAGCTTTGAAAAAAAACTATGTTATTCCTTTTTTTATTCCTCATGAAGGATGCCCTCATAAATGCGTTTTCTGTGATCAACGAAAAATAAGCGGACATCGAGGCGTTTCGCCGGATGATGTTGCTCGGACGGTCGATGCGTATCTATCCACAATACCTGCCTCCGGCACGAATGTTGAAATAGGATTTTTCGGCGGAACTTTTACAGGCCTTTCCGCCCTCGTGCAGGAAGGATTTTTGAGGGCTGCATATCCATTTGTCGAAAAAGGCGTGGTAAATGGGATAAGATTGTCCACGCGCCCTGATTTTATCGACAAAAGGAAGTTAGATCTTCTTAAGAGATATGAGGTCAGGTGTGTGGAGCTCGGTGTCCAATCTATGTCGGATAATGTGCTTACCGCCGCAAAAAGGGGATATGTATCGGGCGATGTTGAGAAGGCTTCTGCCATGATACTGAAGGAGGGGTTTTTGCTGGGGCATCAAATGATGATTGGATTGCCGTTTTCCCATCCTGAGGATGAGTACTACACTGCGATGCGCGCTTGTGAACTTGGAGCATCCCAGGTGAGGATATATCCGGTGGTTGTGGTGGATGGGACGGAGCTTGCTTCTTGGTGGAATGAAAAAAGATATGTGCCGCTTTCGGAATCTGAAGCCATTAAGCGTTGCGCGAACCTGATGATCTATTTCGAGATAAGCGGCATTAAGGTTATTCGGTGCGGGTTGCATCCTTCAGAGGGGCTGCTTGGGGATGATTGCCTGGCGGGTCCATTCCATCCGGCGTTCAGGCAAAAAGTAGAAAGCCGTATTTTTGGGCTTATGCTCAGCAGGCTGGAGAAAATGGATGATATCCTGGGGATTGCGTTCAATCCGGAGGACGAAGCCGTATTTTTCGGGTTTCAGAAAGAAAATCTTCCTTTTTTGCGGAACATTTCACATTCAGTAAAGGATCTGGTTAAAAAAGACATGTCAGTTTTGCGCGGTAGTTTTATGGTCAAGACCCGGGAAAAGGATTTTCATGTAGAGCGATCTTTCATAGCCGGAGAATGCCTTCCGAGCATGCTGTTATGATCATTATTTATGACCACAGGTTACCGTATGGATACGTCAACGCTTTAAGAGATCAGCTTTCCGGCTGTATCCTGAATCCTTTGGATATGTCGTTCTCGAGTAATGTGTACCAGTCCATTCTATCCCATCCTGATATTTACTTTTTTCAATTGGATCATAATATTCTGATACACGCGCCCGGTGTTCCCAAAAATTTAATCAATCCGGGTCAATTCCTCGCGGCTTGCCGCGTAATACCTCCAAATAACATGCGGCAAATAACTTGTTGAAAAAGCACTGATATGATGATATAGTTATCTTTTAAAAATTGGTGGCAAAATCAAAAAGAGGGGTATTAAAATGGAAGTGAATATTACCAGTAGAAATGTTGAAATGGACAATTTTCTGAAGGAGTACATTCAGAGGAGATTGGGAAAGTTCGAAAAGGCATATTCTCGTATTTACCGGACAGAGGTTATTCTCGAAGAAGAAAAGTTAAACAAAAAAGTCGAAGTGATCATTTATTTAAAGAGGAATAAAGTGGTCGCCAAGGAGAGTTCCCCGGACATATACGCGTCCGTTGATCAAGCTGCCGAAAGCGTTAAAAAACAATTAAGACGGTTAGCCGGGAGGTTGCGTTCCAAGAGGCGCAAACTGGTTTTCCATAATGTCATGGAGCCTATGAGAAGATTTTATCCGGGTGGTGAGGGATCCCTTTCGGAAGAAAAGCAGCTGATAGTGAAGACTAATGTTTTTGCAGAGAAACCCATGCTTCCAGATGAAGCTAAACTGGAGTTACAGGGCGCAAAAAAGATTTTTCTTATGTTTAAAAATTCCGATACGGGTGAAAGCAATGTGATATACAAGCGGGACGATGGTAATTATGGGCTTGTTGAACCGAGATTTTAACGAAAGGTGATAAGTGAAAAGTAAGATCAAGAAGGCGGAAGGTACGTCACAAGAGATAAGGATAACCCTTCTTCCTGCGACGGTGAATGAGGCATTGTCGGAGGCGTTGTCGGATATTCGCGCGGCTGTAACCATACCGGGTTTCAGGAAAGGCAAAGCCCCCGAGGATATTATTCGAAAGAAACACTTGGAAGATGCCATGAAACAGGTGAAACAGCGGCTTATTCCCATGGCCTATCAAAAGGCGCTGGACGAACACGGGCTTAACCCTGTAAGTTATCCCGAGATATCTGAGATCAGTGTTGGCGCGGAAGGTGCCATAGAGTTCACGGCCAAAGTGGACAGCCAGCCTAACGTTAATACGCGCAAGTATAAAGGTATCAAGGTCAGTGGAGAAAAGATCAGTATATCCGATAGTGAAGTAGACGAAGCGCTTGATCGTATCCGTAATATGAACGCCGAGTTTTTAGATCTTGATAGGGCTATTGAGAAAGGCGACTACGGTATTTGTGATATTGAGGCTTTTATTGACGGGAAATCGATCAGCGCGAAACGAGAGAATGTCTGGGTGGAAGCGAACAAAGAAGGATCTATGCTCGCTATGGGGGAAGAGCTTTGTGGTATGAAAGGCGGGGATGAGAAGGATATAGAGGTCACCTTACCTGAAGGGTATCCCGACAAGAAATATGCGGGGGAAAAGGCAATATTTCATGTAAAGATCAGGGGCGTAAAAGAAAAGAAGATCTCGCCGATCGATGACGGGTTGGCGAAAAAGATCGGCAAAGATACAATAGTCCAGGTCCGGGAAGAACTTTCTTCTCAGCTTTTGGAAAGGAAAGCCGAGAACCGCAAGGTAAACATGAAGAACCAGATAATGGAGTACCTTCTCAAAAAACATCCGTTCAGTTTGCCGGTTTCCATGGTGAAAAGGCAGCAGGAAGTGCTTATGAAAAGGGCCGGGGATGAGTTGAAACAAAAGGGAATGGACGAAGCTGTCATAAATGAGTACAAGGATAAATTGAAGGATAGCCTGGAAAAAGAGGCGGAGAACAAGGTAAGGTTGTATTTCATCCTTGATGATATCGCCGGGCTGGAAAACATTTCCGCGACAAATAATGAGGTAGATGAATGGTTGAGGAATCTGGCCACCCAATATAATCAATCTTTCGAGAACGTTAAAAAATATTACGAGAAGAATGATCTGATAGGCGGAGTCAGAGAACAACTTCGTGAGGATAAGACATTAGATTTTCTTCTCGCGGAGGCGGTAATAACCGGTGAATCGATATAGTGATAGGTCACTATATCAACTGGTGACAATATGGTGGATATGATACACAAGACACAATACGCAAGACTAAAGGAGGGTTATGAGTAACGTGATTCCGATGGTAATTGAGAAGGACGGCAGGTCGGAAAGGGCATATGACATATATTCCCGCTTACTAAAAGACAGAGTTGTTTTTATCGGTTCCGCTATCGATGATAATGTGGCAAATATAGTTATTGCGGAGCTGTTGTTCCTGCAAAATGTAGATTCGACCAAAGATATTCACCTGTATATCAACTCGCCCGGCGGACAAGTAACCAGCGGTCTGGCGATTTATGATACCATGCAGTTTGTGAAGCCTGATGTGAGTACGTATTGCGTCGGGCAGGCGGCCAGCATGGGTGCCGTGCTTTTAGCGGCCGGAATGAAGGGAAAAAGGCATGCTCTTCCTCATGCCAGGATAATGCTTCATCAGCCCTGGGGAGGAATGCAAGGTACGGCCTCGGATATCAATATCCATGCGCGGGAGATCAACAGGATAAAGGAAAATTTAGAAAATATACTCATCCGGCATACCGGGCAGTCCCTTGAACAGATCAAAAAGGATACTGATAGAGATTTTTTCATGGCTGCCTACGAGGCAAAAGAATATGGCATTGTGGATAGCGTGATCGAAAAGTTACAATAGAACACTGAAAAAAGAACACAGGAGATGTAATGAGAAAATACAGACTGATGGCTCCGGGACCGACACCAGTGCCTGAAAAAGTGTTATTGAAGATGGCAGATACGTTGATCCATCACAGGACACCGCAGTTTCAGACGGTTTTAAAAAATGTGAATGATAAGCTTAAAAAAGTTTTTTGCACCCGGCACCCTGTTCTTATGTTCGCTTCAAGCGGAACCGGTGCGATGGAAACTTCCGTAGTGAATCTTCTTTCTCGGGGTGATAAGGTCATTGTGATCCGCGGCGGTAAATTCGGTGAAAGATTTGGTGAGATAAGTGAGGCGTATGGTGTCCGGACCGTGAATTACGATGTTAACTGGGGAGCACCCGCGGATCCGGAAGTTGTCGGCGATCTGCTTGCTGCCAACCCGGGGGTTAAGGCCGTATTTAGTACGTTGTGCGAAACATCCACCGGCATTGTTAACGATATCAGAAGCATAGGCGGAGTGGTCTCTAAAACAGACGCGGTACTGGTAGTCGACGCCATCAGCGGATTATCCGCGGATGAGCTTAAACCCGACGAGTGGGGGGTGGACGTTGTGATCGGCGGCTCACAGAAGGGGCTTATGCTTCCTCCGGGCTTAAGTTTTTTGAGTGTGAGCTCTAAAGCGGAAAAACTGATCGAAAATTCGGATCTTCCAAAGTACTATTTTAGCTTAAAAGCAGCTCTAAAATCCTATGCGAAAAATGATACCCCATGGACTCCGGCGGTATCGTTGATACAAGGACTTAACGAAGTACTTGATATGATGCTCCGAGAAGGTCTTGACAATATTTTGGTGCGGCATGCCCGTTTAGCGGAAGCCACGCGTATGGCAATGATCGCGCTCGGGATGGAGCTATTTTCCGAAAAGCCTTCAAACGCGGTCACGGCCGTAAAAGTGCCGAAAAATGTCGATGGCCAGGCGCTTGTGAAAAAAATGAGAGATGAACAGGGGATGACGATCGCTGGCGGGCAAGGGGATCTCAAGGGTAAAATATTCCGTATTGCGCATCTCGGATATATGGACAAATACGATACCATAGCCGCTATTGCGGCTGTTGGGACAGTGCTTCGCCAGCTCGGATACCAGACCGAGCTGGGGAAAGGCGTTGCTAAAGCTGAAGAAATATTGCTGGATGAGTAGCAAAAAAGGGGAAAAGCGATGCAAATAAAAATCCTTATAAGCGATCCTCTCGCGAAAGAGGGAGTGGATATTCTTAAACAACATAAGAATTTCAAAGTTGATGAAGTGGCGAAACTTTCAGAAGCAAAACTCGCGGTGAAGATAAAAGGGTATGACGCGCTGATCATAAGGAGCGGTACTACTGTCACCAAAAAGATCATTGATGCCGCGGACAGGCTTAAAGTTATCGGCCGTGCCGGTGTCGGGTTGGATAATGTGGATGTACCTGCGGCATCCAAGAAAGGCATTGTTGTCATGAATGCGCCCACCGGCAATACGATCTCGACGGCCGAGCACGCGTTCAGCCTTATGATGGCCATGTCCAGGAACATTCCCGCTGCTAACGCGTCGGTAAAACAGGGGAAGTGGGACCGGAAGAAGTTTATGGGAGTTGAGCTTTATGGGAAGATACTGGGTGTTATTGGTCTCGGCCGCATCGGGGCGGCGTTTGTAAAAAGGGCACAGAGCTTTGGTATGAAAGTCATGGCGTATGACCCGTTCCTTTCGGAGGATAGTGCCAAGAGCCTTAATGCGGAACCGGTGGACATGAATAAGCTTTTGAAGAACGCGGATTTTATAACTATTCACACACCGCTCACAGAGGATACGAAACACCTTTTGGATGATAAGGCGTTCCAGAAGATGAAGAAAGGTGTTCGTATAATCAACGCAGCCCGCGGAGGTATTGTCAACGAAAAAGCCCTGGCAAAGCATATAAAGTCCGGTAAGGTGGCGGGCGCGGCGCTGGACGTCTATGAGACCAAACAGGCGCCGCCTGTCGATTCGCCGGTCGTGTATCTGGATCAGGTGGTGGTTACCCCTCATCTCGGGGCGTCTACCGAAGAAGCGCAGTTGAACGTTGCGATGGATACGGCCAGGTGCGTTGCTGATGCTTTGTTGGGAAAAGGGTACCGCAACGCGGTTAACATACCGGTCGTGAATGAGGAGATACTTGCGATATCACAGCCTTACATCAATCTTGCCGAACGTCTCGGTTCTATCCAGACACAACTGATCGATGAACCGATCAAATCGGTTACGGTTAAATATTCTGGGGATGTTGCCGGTATTGATGTCTCGGTGATCACACGTGCTCTTATGAAGGGCATATTTGATCCAATCCTTGAAGAGCACATAAACTATGTTAATTCTCTTGTGATCGCCAAAGAACGCGGCGTGAAGGTGACGGAGAAAAAAACGTCGGAGATCACTGATTTCGCGAACCTTATCTGTGTGGAGTTGGAAGCCGGCCAAAAGAAGCATCTTATCATGGGGACACTCTTTGCGAATAAGGAACCAAGGATCGTCATGATAGACAAATTTTACGTTGAAGCGATACCCGACGGGTATATGTTAGTTGTCTCCAACAATGATATCCCCAGGGTCGTAGGGAAAGTAGGAACCGTTCTTGGGAAAGCCGGCATCAATATCGCGGGGATAAGCCTTGGGAGAAACAAGAAGATCCACAAAGCTATAAGCCTTCTGAATGTAGATAGTGAAGTGCCTAAAGCTGTCATGAAAAAGCTCAGGGCCATAGAAAACGTAAACGATGTAAAACAGGTAAGGATTGTCTGATACCTGTTTCTGTTTCTACAGTTGTTTCATGAGTGACGTATTATAAAAGAGGGATGGAATAGATGGGGCAGACGACAGTTTTGGTAGGCGCTCAATGGGGTGATGAGGGGAAGGGAAAGGTGATCGACATTCTGACGGAGGATGCCCAGTACGTGGTTCGGTATCAGGGAGGGCATAATGCCGGGCATACTGTCGTTATCGGAGATGAAAAATATGTGTTGCACCTTATTCCTTCAGGCATACTGCACAAAGAGAAGATCTGTGTTATCGGTCACGGTGTTGTAATCGATCCAAAGGCGTTGATCGAAGAGATAGAATTTCTGAAAGGAAAAGGTTTTGAGGTAGATGAGGTACTCAAGGTAAGCGACAAAGCGCATGTCATATTTCCATATCATTGCAAACTCGATGAGCTTCGCGAGGTTAAGAAAAAAGGTCGTATTGGCACGACGAAAAAAGGGATAGGGCCGTGCTATGCCGACAAAGTGGCTAGAGTAGGCATTCGTATCGCGGATCTGTTTGATAAGAAGTATTTCAGGAGTCGTCTAAATGACAATATCGCGGAGAAGAACGCGATCTTGAAAAATCTTTATGGAGCTGATGGTTTTTCCGCCGGAGTGATATTTGATGAGTACATGAAATATGGGGAGTACCTGAAGAACTATGTTTGTGATTCGGTTAATTTGATAAATGAGGCTTATTGCGGCGGGAAAACCATATTGTTCGAAGGCGCGCAAGGTACTTTCCTTGATGTTGATTACGGTACTTATCCGTTCGTGACCTCTTCCAACTCTACCGCCGGAGGGGCTTGTACCGGCGCCGGGATAGGCCCGTCGCGTATAGACAGAGTGCTTGGCGTGGTAAAGGCCTATACAACACGGGTGGGAGAGGGGCCGTTCCCCACAGAATTTGGGCCGACCCTGATGGAACGGATAAGGGAAAAAGGTGGCGAGTTTGGCGCTACTACCGGGCGGGCTCGCAGATGCGGCTGGTTTGATTCTGTTCTTGTGAAGAATTCCGTTGATATAAACGGCATAGACAGCGTGATCATTACAAAGCTTGATGTGCTTGATGAACTGGAGACGATCAGCATATGCACAGCCTATAAACATGGCGGAAAGACATATCGCAGCATTCCGGGTATACCGGGTTTTCTTGAATCGTGTGAGCCGGTCTACGAAGAACATCCCGGTTGGTTGAGTGATACATCCGGGATCACTTTTTATGACAGGCTTCCGGTAAACGCGAGAAAGTATATTTCAAGGATCAAAGAGTTGATAGGAACCGATATTATGCTTGTGTCGGTGGGTAAGAGCCGCGGGCAGACAATGGTGTGTAAGCAGGACAAACAAGGAGGCGCTGTATGAAAGATAGATGGCCTATTTTATCGGGTATCGTGTGTGTGATCATGTCGAGTTTTCTGATCTCCGGGTGTGCTGTAAATTTGTACAAGCAGAATCCCAAAAGCCAGGAGAAGATAAAAACACTGCAGTCGAAAGTAGATAAGCTCGAAGCTCTTCGATTGAAAGAGGAGATCAAATTTGAAGAAGTAAGGAAAATGCTTGAAAGAAAGTTAAAACGCCAGATCTCGGACAAGGATGTAACGTTAAGTATGAGAGATGAAGGTCTTGCCATTGTGCTTTCTGATAACATCTTGTTTGATTCCGGGAAGGCCAAACTGAAGAAAGAAGCTTTTCCCGTACTTGACAATGTTGCGGCGATTATAAAGGGAGAGGTGCCGGATAAAAACATAGGCGTTGGCGGGCATACCGATAATGTTCCTATCCAGTACTCGAATTGGAAATCCAACTGGGAATTATCGGCGGCCAGAGCCACGAATGTGTTATATTACCTTGAAGAAAAAGGTGTTTCGCCCAGGCGTCTTTCAGCTACAGGATACGGGGAGTATAGACCCGTAACATTGAACAAAACATCTCAGGAGCGAGCCGGGAACAGGCGTGTCGAGATCATAATCCTTCCCGAGTACGGCAGGAAGCCGGTACTTAAAGGGGAAGAATCCGCTATCAAATGAGTAAACCCAGGCATGTCGGGATCATAATGGATGGTAATGGGAGGTGGGCAACGCAAAGAGGCCTCCCGAAGATCATGGGGCACCGGGCGGGCGCGAAGAACGTTGTGAAGATCACGGAGGCTTGCGCCCGCAATGGGGTTAGCGCGCTTACCCTATATGCCTTCTCTTCGGAGAACTGGAATCGTCCACGGGCGGAAGTGGACGCCTTAATGTCTCTCTTGCAGGAAAATCTAAAGAACAATCTGGACAAACTGATCTCGAATAATTTAAGATTTAACGTCATAGGGCGCAGAGTGGAGTTGTCTTCCGCTCTAAATGATGAGATCGAGCGAGCGAAGAATGCTACGTCAGCGAATACGGGTATGGTGCTCACGCTTGCGGTCAATTATGGCGGCCGTCAGGAAATAGTCGACGCGGCATGTGCGTTCTGCCGGGAATCAGGAAAAAAAGACGCAAGTGACATTGTTTTAGCTGAAGCCGATTTTGAAAAATTTCTTTACACTAAGAACCTCCCCGACCTGGATATCATAATACGGACTAGTGGTGAAATGAGGCTTAGTAATTTTTTATTGTGGCAGGCCGCGTATTCTGAGTTTTATGTAACGGATGTTCTGTGGCCCGACTTTAATATCCGGGAACTTGAAAAAGCCCTGGATGAATTTTCAAAGCGTGCGAGGAGGTTCGGTGGATAAAATGATCCGTCGAAGCGTTATAGGTTTTGTTCTCATTTTGGCCGTGCTGGCGGTTATCTATTGGTTTCCGCAATGGTTGTTTTGTGCCGTGGTTGCGCTTCTTGTCGGCTTAGCGCAATTTGAGTTCTTCCGTATGGTGGAAAATAGAAAAATTTTTGTCTATAAATATTTTGGGACGATCGTCGGCAGCCTTGTTCCGGTGGTCATTTTTTTGGGAAATGGTTTCCAGGATATAAAACATCTGGAACCTATTTTGATCATGGCCGCGAGCATTTTTGTTTTCACATTGCAGTTTGTCAGAAAGGACAACGCGAAGGACCACCTGGTGTCAATGAGCGTGACGCTTTTTTCGCTATTTTACATAAGTTGGTTTTTTTCGTTTTTTGTTAAACTCAGGCTTCTTGATAATGGTGCTAATCTTGTGGCTTTCCTGGTTATCGTTACAAAAGGCGCCGATGTGGGAGCATATCTGGGAGGAAGTCGTTTCGGACGCAACGAGCTTATGTCACGGATCAGTCCGAATAAGACAAAAGAGGGGACTCTGACCGGGATATTGTTGAGTGTTCTTCTTGCCCTTACGGTCGGCCGGGTGTTGACGGGGTTTTCGTTCCTTCACGCTTTGATAATTGGAATAGTGCTTGCGGCTATAGGGCAGGTGGGTGATCTGGCTGAGAGCCTTATAAAGAGAGATTGCGGCGTAAAAGATTCAGGGTCCTATCTGTACACGATCGGCGGTGTGTTCGATCTAATTGATAGCCTCTTATTTACGGCTCCGGTGTTTTATTTTTATATGAAGACTTTTTAACATCATGAAGAACATCGCATTGCTTGGTTCAACAGGTTCCGTCGGTAGAAGCGTTCTATCGGTAGTACGGTCATATCCGGAAAAGTTTCGGATCATCGCGCTTTCCACTAACGAAAATATCTCGCTTCTGGCGAAACAGGTCGAAGAGTTCAGGCCTCACATGGCGGTCGTGGGGAACGAGGCGCTATATCCCGATTTTAAAAAAGATGTCGGTAATTCAGTGGAAATTTTGACCGGTGAAAAAGGCCTGCGGGAGGCAGCGGTCAGTGAAGCGGACATCATATTTATGGCGATATCGGGAACGGCCGCGCTCATGCCATTAATTGCCGCAGTTGCAGCCGGCAAAACGATTGCTCTGGCCAGTAAGGAGCCCATAGTTTCGGCCGGTGAGATAATTATGCGCATGGCCGGGGAACACTCCGCGCGCATCTTGCCTGTCGATTCCGAACATAGCGCTATTTTTCAGTGCATGGGAAAAAGGACGGGACGGGATGTAGAAAAGCTTTACATAACAGGAAGCGGGGGGCCTCTCTGGGGGCGGAGCGAAGATGAGTTTGACAAGATCCCGCTTGCGGATATTCTGTCACACCCGAAATGGGATATGGGCAAAAAGATAACAGTTGATTCGGCAACTCTTATGAACAAGGGGTTAGAGATAATTGAGGCGAGGTGGTTGTTCGATGTTTCTCCTGACAGAATAGAGGTTATAATTCATCCGGAAGCTATAATACATTCAATGGTGGAATTCGTCGACGGAACCGTCCTGGCAGGCCTTTTTTGTACTGATATGCGATTCCCTGTGCTACAGGCGCTTGCTTATCCCGATATCGTTCGAAGCAGTTTCCCGAGAATAGATTTCCTGAATATCAAAAATTTCTCATTTCATAAACCGGACACTGCGCGTTCCGAAGCCATAAATATGGCTTTCGACGCGCTTCGCCTTGGTGGCACTATCCCCGCGGTGTTGAACGGAGCGAACGAGACGGCGGTCAGGTTGTTTCTTGACGGGAGGATCCATTTTAGTGACATCACAAAAAAAGTGAGGACAGTAATCAGGAAGCATTGTGTGTGTAATAACCCTTCGCTTGACGATATTGTTAACGCGGAAAAATGGGCCAGGGAGGAGGTGCTTTTAACTTGTTAACAGGAATAATTGTTTTTGTTGTTTTCGGCGTATTGATCCTTATTCACGAAGCCGGTCATTTATTCGCCGCAAAAAAAGCCGGTATTACGGTGGAAGCGTTTTCACTTGGGATGGGGAAACGATTATTTGGCATAAAGATCAAGGAGACAGATTACCGGGTTTCCTTGATTCCGTTCGGCGGATATTGCAAAATGGCCGGTCAAGATCCCGGGGAAGCGCAAGGTAAACCCAATGAGATAGGATCGAAACCGATAGGACACCGTTTTTGGGTAATGGCGGCCGGTTCGATAACCAATTATATTTTCGCGTTTTTTCTGTTCAGTATTGTTTTCATGATAGGCGTTCCCACATTGTCAAACACGGTGGGGCAGGTATTGAACGGATACCCCGCCAAAGAAGCCGGGATGAGGGAAGGAGACGAGATCATCGCTATCAATGGCCTTAAAGTAACGGATTGGGAAGATATCCTTGACGCGATAAAAAAGGGATCCTCTGAGGGTGCTTTGTTGCGCATAGACATCAAAAGAGAAAACAGACCGATGTCTTTTACCGTTGAGCCTGATATTTCGCGGGTAACCAATGTTTTCGGACAAACGCTCTTCCGTCCGATGATAGGGATAGCGCCGGCGAACAAGGTGTTGGCTGTTTCATATGGGCCTCTTTCCGCCGTATATAACGGCGGAAAGAAGCTGCTTCAACTTACCGGTATGACATATCGAATGATGTGGCTTCTTATCACAGGCGGCATGCCGATCAAGGGGTCATTGTCAGGCCCGATAGGGATCGCGTATTTTATTAAACAGGCTGCCGGCATGGGGATCGTGCCACTTTTAGTTATCATGGCCCATATCAGTATGGCGTTGGCGATCTTCAATCTCCTGCCTTTACCTGTGCTTGACGGAGGACACATCGTTTTCCTTTTTATAGAAAAACTGCGAAGCAGGCCTTTGAGTACGCGGACGCAGGAAGTGATCACCAATGCGGCGTTTGTGTTGCTTATATCATTCGCAATTTTTGTCAGCTGGCAGGACGTAATAAGATTTACACCGTTCGGCAAAAAAATAAATCCAACCGATACGGTAACTATTGAGAAGAGCCGATGATCGAACGGAGAAAGACCCGGACAGTAATGGTGGGCGCGCTCGCGATCGGATCTCCGCATCCGGTAAGAGTACAATCCATGACAAAAACGGACACGGTTGACGTAGATGCCACGGTGTGTCAGATCAATGCTTTAGAAAAAGCCGGTTGTGAGATAGTTCGAGTCGCCGTCAGGCACATGGAGGCGGCGCGAGCCATCCGGAAAATAAAAGCGATAACAAATATTCCCGTGGTCGCGGACATTCATTTTGACAGCAAGCTGGCGATGGAGTCTCTCAAGAACGGAGCGGATAAGATCCGAATAAACCCCGGCAACATGCCGGTCGAAGGAATGAGGGAGGTGGCTAAGGCCGCGGCGAAGAAAAAGATCCCCGTTAGGATCGGCGTAAATTCAGGTTCATTGCCAGAGGACAAACAGTGTTTGGAACGCGAGTCCGATGTCATGGCGGCCCTGGCTCTTCGAAGTATGGATATTTTAAGGGAGGAGGGGCTTCTTGACATCATTGTATCCCTGAAAGCATCTGATGTGCGAACGACGGTCGAGGCGTATAGAGGGATAGCCGAGAAGTTTGATTGCCCCCTGCATCTCGGTGTAACGGCCGCCGGTCTCCCGGCTGATGGGATCGTCAGGTCAAGCGTCGGCATGGGTTCTCTTCTTCTCGACGGCATCGGCGATACTATCCGCGTATCTTTGACGGGTGACCCTGTTTGCGAGGTCGATACCGCGAAGCGCATATTATCTTCCGTTGGTTTGCGCAATTTTGGCCCGGAGATAATTTCATGTCCTACTTGCGGACGTTGCAGAGTTGATCTGGTCACCTTGGCCGGGGAATTTGAAGAAAAACTAAGGGGAAATGAGAAATTAACGTTCCCTGATGCCGGCAGGCCTCTGGTGATCGCTCTTATGGGTTGCGAAATCAATGGCCCGGGTGAGGCGAAGAATGCCGACATAGGTATAGCTTTTGGCAGTGGTACCGGGGCTATATTCGAGAATGGAAAAATTTTAAATACAGTCAGCGCGGACAATGCTATTGATGAGTTGTTGCGTGTGATAGAGGCCAGGCGGAGCAGCTTATGGTGAATATGGTGAATAGGGATTCTATATGCTAAACGCTATATGCCGTTAAATAGGAGAGCAAAATGAGATGGAGTAGATCATTCATTCCTACAGTTAAAGAAGACCCGCAGGAAGCGGAGGCTTTGAGCCATAAGCTTATGGTAAGGGCGGGATTGATAAGGAGGCTTACCGCGGGGGCTTACACGTATCTTCCCCTGGGGTTCAAAGCCTTAAAAAAGGCGGAAAGCATAATACGCGAAGAAATGAATGCCGCGGGCGCGGTGGAGCTTTTAATGCCGGCTCTTCAACCGATAGAGTTATGGAAAAAGACGGGTCGATATGATGTGATCGGTGACGTTATGATAAAATTCAAGGACCGTCATGGCAGGGAGATCGCTCTTGGCCCGACGCACGAGGAAGTGATAACCGCCCTTGTTTCGGGGGAAATAAAGTCATACAAAGATCTTCCCCTGATACTTTATCAGATCCAGACAAAATTCAGAGACGAATTAAGGCCGAGATTTGGCGTTATACGAAGTTGTGAGTTTATCATGAAAGACGCGTATAGTTTTGATATTGACGCGAAAAATATGGAAAAAAGCTACAAAAGAATATATGAAGCGTACTGCAGAATATTTGAGCGGTGCGGTATTCCGTATGTGGCCGCCCAAGCTGATCCCGGTCTTATGGGGGGCGCGGTTTCGCATGAATTTATGACCCCTTCTGACATAGGAGAGGACCGGATCGTGCTGTGTTCTTCCTGTGGTTATGCCGCGAGTACCGAGATCGCGGCGATCAAGAACGATAAGGGCAAAGAAGAAATTGCCGAAAAATATGGCGATATGCGGGAGGTCCTGACTCTCGGTAAAAGTACAGCGTTGGATGTGAGCACCTTTCTCGAGGTAGACTTGACGAATGTTTTAAAGACGCTTATTTATCTGGCGGATAGTAAACCGATAGCCGTTCTTATCAGAGGTGACCATGAAGCGAACGAGGCGAAAATAAAGAACAGGTTAAAAGTGGGCACGTTGATTCTTGCCGGGGAAGAGAGAGTTGTTGAAGAAACTGGCGGCGCAATGGGTTTTTCGGGGCCTGTTGGGCTTGATCTGCCGATTTACGCGGATCACTCCGTAAAGGACATGATCAATGCCGTAGTGGGAGCTAATGTCCGGGATAAACATCTGATCAATGCCAATCATGGAAAAAATTATAATGTTAACGAATGGATAGACGCGCGTGTTATAACAAGTCAGGATGCGTGTCCTGAGTGTGGTGGAGATATTAAACTCGTAACCGCGATCGAAATAGGACATACTTTCAAGCTTGGGACGAAATATTCTGACCCGATGAATGTTCATGTTCTCGATGAGAACGGAAAGGAACGTCAGGTGATAATGGGTTGTTACGGCATAGGTGTGAATAGAATACTGGCGTCACTCATTGAGACAAGCCATGATGAAAACGGGATAATCTGGCCTGTCGGGTTGGCGCCGTACGAGGTGGTCATAATACCGGTAAACAAGAACGACGATCATGTGACGCGAGAAGCGGAAAAACTGTATTTGAGTTTCAAGGATGAAGGGCTGGATGTTGTTATCGATGACAGATCCCAAAAGTCTCCCGGGGTTAAGTTCAAAGATGCCGATCTTATTGGGTTTCCGGTGCAAGTCATCGTGGGAAAGAAAGCATTGGATCAAGAAAAGGTAGAGATAAAAGACCGGCGAACGGGATGCTCTACGTTGGTAGATAAGAATAATGTCATTGATAAGGTGCGCGATCTACTAAATGTGAACTGACATTTTTGTTAAAATAGAAAAAGTTGCATTTATTGTGCTTTTGTTTTATAATGAGTTTACCGCGGGAAGGTTGGTCTTACAAAGTCAGGGGGGCGAAAGTGCAGGAACGAAGAAAGTATCCAAGATATGATGTTTCCCATCCGGTAAGCTACTGTGACGTTGCCCGAGACCCGGAGCGGAAAAGCGAAGAAGAGACCAAAACTGAGGACGTGTCAAGGGGTGGTATCCGCGTGAAGATCAACCGGATTATCGAGGACGGAAGAATACTTAATCTGAAGGTCCGTAATTCTTCCTATCCAGAACCGGTTGATGCGGATGCCCGCGTTGTTTGGGTCGAAAAAACACTGGATGACGAGGTACTCCTGGGTTTATCCTTTACGAGGATCGGATGGATCGAGAGCGACAAGCTCTTAACACCCGAGATTTTGAGAACTCAGGTTTAGGGATAGTCCCGGACAAAGTCTCCTCAACTATCAGTCCTTACGTTTGAATACAGCGCATAGGGTTGCAATTCACGGTTCACCATTCACCATTTACTATCCGTAATTCACGATCTAATAGAGGGTGTTAATTGCTTAACCCATTACGGTCAACAGATTTATATCGAAAGATTAGGTGAATATGCTATAATGACGTTTATGGCAGTACCGAAAACTATAAAAAACGAATTCGTATATTAATTGTTAGATGGAAAAATATAAAATTTGTGTTATAATTTGAACAGAAAGACTCCTGCGAAATGACGTTTAACGGCGTCATCGCGAGGAG
>Ga0180007_10001147_pt1 | contig 37976 bp, 42 predicted proteins | sample MM_PC_MetaG_FD_121122 | JGI IMG/M metagenome (GOLD analysis project Ga0180007, IMG submission 121122) | Groundwater microbial communities from the Aspo Hard Rock Laboratory (HRL) deep subsurface site, Sweden - MM_PC_MetaG | ecosystem: Environmental > Aquatic > Deep subsurface > Groundwater... | reverse complement strand
TTGAAGAATCCTTCTCGTATTGATGTTAAGGCTTTTCCTTGGAAGTTTGAAATTTCTGATGATGGTGATGGTTATTCTACTAGCGAGATTAGCACTCTTATGTCTCAGTTGTTCATGTCTGATAATGCTCTTAAGGATTATATGGGTTTTACTGTTGGTGTTGTTTCTGCTTTGGAAACTGGCGCTTCTAGTGTTGTTGTTGAGAGTGTTAAGAATGGTGAAAAAACTTTTTTTGAGCTTCTACCTGATTACACAATTAACGATACTGGAAAAGTAACGATAAACAAAGGAACAAAAATAACAGTCAAAAAAAACTTTAAATTCATCAAACAAACCCTTAAATCTTTAAAAAATATGTCATTGAGTCCTGAAGCAAAAAAACTTCATGATACTTGCAGTCATATCTCCACACCTTTAAAGGTGAATGGTGTCAAGATAAATGCTGATTTTGACTTAGGAAAATGTTTAACAAAAACAACAATCCCTTACAAGAACGGCAAAATAATTGCAGGTCTTAACACTACTGATTCCAATAAATTGTGTTTCTATAAAAATGGTGTTTTTTATGGAGAACCAGTAGAATTCTTTTTAAATCATTCTATGTTTAAATTTATAATTAATAACTCTGACTTTGAACTGACTTTATCAAGGAACAATTTGAACATATCGACTGGTGAATATATTCTTTTAAGGAATAAGATGGATGAAACCAAAACAAATCTTTTATTGGATTATTATAATATTCTGGCAAAAAAGGATTTAAGAAAGTATGGCGCTCAAACAGGTTTGGATTTGATAAAAAGAAATGTTCTTATTGAATTAGACCATCTTTCAAACAGTACTTGTTATGATAAAAATAAACTTGAAGATTACAACATAATCAGGGTTTTTTATGATAAGCCATTATTTGAAACTTGTAAAAATGAATTAGTAAGCATAAAAGACATAATGGATGCTTTTAAAACAAAGGGTGTAGTCTATTTTTCGGATCTGTTCAGATCAAATAATGATTCAAACATGGTTATAAATACTTATTATAAAAAATATGATAAAAAAATCTTGACAAAACTGGCCAAAGGAATAAATATTGATCGTATTATGATTGATGAAAATAAGCGTCCCGGAGCATCATCTTCATGTAATGATTTTAATATTAAAGAACTGGCACCTCATTTTACGATGGGTTTTGGAATAACATCTCTTAACAATTTCTTTTTTAAAATAAGAGGAACTGATTCTCAAACACACATAAAAAACTTATCTGAGGATTTCAAAAAACAAAAAAACAACCTACTCACCACCAATAATTCGAGAACTCTCAGTGATTATATTCTCAAAGGATTTAAGACATTATCACTGGGAGCCCTCTTATTATCAAAGTTGTCCTTTGAATACGGCGTAAAGAAACCAGCTTTTTGGAGTTTGAAAAAAGGTTATGATGCTGCTTCTTTTACTGCAGAACAAACAAAAAAAAGCTTGAACTGGTCAGTTAGAAATTATGGAGATCTTCTTCTGAATGGATGGTTAATTACCGTTAATTCATGTAAATATACTTTGATGGGTGTAATAGGACTTGCAATCATCCCATTTTTACCGGCAGTAGCTGGTTTTTCAGCTCTTGGAAACACAAAGCTTGTAACAAAAATAGGTGATGTGACGCAAAAAATAGCAATGCCTGTGGCAAAATTATTTCTTAAGCGCCAAGATAGAAAAAAAAATAAAGAACAAGCATTAATTGATGCGCATCTTGGGTTGGACAAACTAATAACAACTGTTTTTGATGAAAATAAAGAGTTATTTTCAGAGTTAGGAATAACTTCAAAAATTGAGAAAGTTTATTTCAATTATATACCTTTGTCAAAGAATGCCAAAAAACTTTTTAGAAACAAGACATTATTACTGCTGCAAGGAACAAATAATACTGTTTATGATGTATTATCATTTGATGATTCTCAAACATACTCTGATGGCGTTCGTTTTGGGATTAACGAATATAATCCTCTTGTTGAAAAATGGGTTGATATTTTAAAGAAAAAAGATGATATAAAAATGGATTTTCTAAAAGATTCCTTGCTTGTAAGCCTTTTAGATGCAACTAACAACAATCTTATCAGGTGGGGTAATTATCAACCCGCGTACTCAGAATTTATTGAAATTCACACAAAAGAAGAGTTAGACAAGGCATTAAATGATGGAAATAATTATTCTGTTTCTTCAGGAGACAAACCAAGCAGAGGAACTTTCGGTTTTAATTATCTTTCAGAGGCAAGTATTTCAAGAATGAAGAAAAATTTACCTTTTGCAAATAAAACTTCTGTAAGCGAGTATGTGGAAAATAAACAAGTTTCGCTTCTTAAATCTTTGAGGGAGCAGTATGTTCAAAAATTGTTTACCCTATACACAACAGATCAGCCCTCAAAAAATGATCACGATACATTCAAAGAATTATACAAAACTTTGGATACGAATGAGAAGTCTTCTGTTTTAAAAACAATAATGTATGATTTGAATACAATAAAAAATCCTGAAATTGACAACTTTTTAGAACAACAAGATTTAGCTTTGATTGATGAGATTGGGCGTATAGGATTAAAAGATTCAACCGCTAGAACGTAAGAACATTTAAATAAACACTTGTTTTTTATTTGATTATGGATTTTCAAAAAATACCTCCTGTTGAATCTGCAGATTTTTACATAGATTTGGCTTTTCGAAAAGCAAAAGTCAAAGCAAATGTTGTTCGTAGTGGTCTTAAAGGAGAACGCTTAAAGAAATCTAGAGATATCGAATCGGAAAAAATCAACACAATTAAAGATGCAGTTGTTCCTCATTTAAAAAATATAATTTCATCTTTTCCAAGTCTTGAAGATTTAGATGAGTTTTATGTGGAACTTTCAAAAGCATCATTTGACTTATCAGCTGCAAAAAAAGCTCTTGGAGCAGTTAATTGGGCTTTAAAACAAGTCATAGCGTTTACAAAGAGTTATCGTGATAAAATTATTCGCTGTAAAGATTTAGATCAGATAAATAATTATCGGCGAGAATATTATGGGCGATTTTCATCCATTCTAAAACAAATTAATTCTTCGCTCGAGTTATTGGCTAGCGTTCGAAATAAGTTAAAGAATTTTCCGAATGTTGACGAACAATTATTCACAGTTGTTATTATGGGTTTTCCAAACGTTGGAAAAACAACTCTTCTTTCAAAATTAACAGGGTCAACTGCTGATATTCAACCATACGCTTTCACCACGAAGAGTTTGAACATGGGTTTTGTAGAGCACAGACATCATAAAATACAGTTCATTGACTGCCCCGGAACACTAAATCGCTTTGATAAGATGAATGATATTGAAAAAATTGCTTATCTTGCAGCTAAATACTTGGCAAACATGATAGTTTATGTTTATGACTTAACAGAACCATTCCCTCTTATTGATCAGAAAAAGTTGTTGAATAGAATGATGAATTTTGAAAAACCAATAATTGCTTTTTTAAGCAAGACAGATATTTTAAAAAAAGATGTTATCAGTGTTTTTCTTAAGGAAAATTTGGCAGAAACAGATGTTGTTGCACTCAAAAATAAGATTTTTTCTGCTTTTAAAGAGGAGTATAAATTATGATAATATTTAAAAAGGCATTTTCATTTCTATTAATTAAACGGGGTGGTTATCATTACTGAAAAAGCTTCTAAAAAAGATAAAAAGGGTTCTGAAAAAGTTGCAAAGACTGCTGTAAAGAAAGTTGCAAAGACTGCTGTAAAGAAAGTTGTAAAGACTGCTGTAAAGAAAGTTGTAAAGGCTACTGTAAAGAAAGAAATCGAGAAAGAATCTATAAAAAAATCAAGTAGTTCTCCAAAAATAAAGGCTATTTTTTTTGATTTCTGGGGTACAGTAGTTGAAAATGGGGTTTTTCCTTCTCCTGTTAGACAAGTGAAGATGATTTTAAGACTCAACATGCCTTTCTCTGACTACATCGTTAAGTTTGAAAGTGTTTTCATGACCAGAACGTTTAATACGCTTTATGAAGCTTTTGAAAATGTTACAAAAGAGTTTAGCATCAAACCACCATCTTTTGTTTATGATAAGCTCGTTGGCATGTGGAATAAAAACACAATTCTTTGTCATCCTTATCCAGAAACAGAAGAAGTTTTAAAAGAGCTCAAAAAGAATTATAAGCTAGTGTTAATTTCTAATACTGATTCTTTGTCAGTGCCTCAGCTTATAGAAAAATTTAAACTTTCAGAGTATTTTGATGGTTTTATCTACTCTTTTGAAACAGGCCTTTTAAAGACTAATCCTGAAATGTTTAAAAAAGCCTTAGATATAGTTAAACTTAAGCCTGAAGAGGTCTTAATGGTTGGTGATTCTCTTGAAACTGATGTATTAGGTGCTGAAAAAGCAGGCATTAAAGCTGTTCTTGTCGATAGACGCGATAGACGAGAGTATAAAAACAAAATAATAGATTTGACCGGTCTAAAAAAATTCTTATGAGAGGAATGTGTGATGGCTAATTGTTTGTTTTGTAAAATTATTAAAGGTGAAGTTCCTTGTGAAAAAATTTATGAAGACGATGAATTTTTGGCTTTTTTAGATCTTTATCCCATAAATAGAGGTCATACTCTGGTTATTCCTAAGAAGCATTGTGAGAATTTCATGGATTTTCCAAAAACTGAAGAAACTGATTTACTGGAATTTATAAAAAAAATTGCTGGAGCAGTTGTAAAAGCTGTTGATGCCGATGGTTTTAATTTAGGTCTTAATAATGGGGTTGCGGCAGGTCAAGTTATTCATCATGCTCATTTTCATATAATTCCTCGCTTTAATAAAGATGGACTTTCATCTTGGCCAAATAAGGAATATGGTCTTGGTGAAATGCAGAAAGTAAAGGGGAAAATAGTTAAATTTTTATAATGCTTTCATTCTCTTTAAGAACACTCTTTGCCGAGGTAGTTTAGACTGGTTAGAGCGCCACGCTCATAAACACTTGAGCGATGAGGCATTAAGCCTATGATTATCAAGTTGGTGCACCGTGGATGTCAGGGGTTCAAATCCCCTCCTCGGCATTATATCTTTTTGTGATTTATTTGGGGATTTTGGCTTTATTTAAATTTATCGAGTGAGAAAGAGTGTTTTTTAATATTGAATGTAAGAAAAACTTATAAATATTAAAAATAACAATTTTTTAAGAATGGTTAAAAAAAGTAAAAAAGACTGGATAAAAATATTAACATTCATAATGGTTTTTATCACTTTAATTTTTACAATTCTGTCTTATTATTCAGACAAACAAGGTCTTGATAAACAAATAGATTATGCTAATAAAACGCTTGAATATATGACGACACATAAATCAAATATGAGTGTGTGGCCAATAATTATTTTACTAATAATAATACTTGCTTTTCTAATAATAGATATGAATCAAAAAAAATTTAAATAAATAATTATCCAAACCATACCTAAGTACACCTCGAGATGAGATAGTCGATTTTTGTTCAGTTCATTTATAAACTTTCATTCAATTTTACCTTTTGCAATTTTTGAGGGAATTTTTCAAATACTCAAAAGACAAAGTCTTTTGGTGCGCCAAAAATTAAATATTTTTGAGTGTCCCCCCCTCGGCATTATATCTTTTATAAACTAAAAATATTCATGTTCAATTCTTAGAATGAGTTATTAAATTGTTATGATGCGGGAATATCTAAGTTGAGAATAAGTAATTTCAGCAAATTTCTTTGTAAACAACTTTTTCTTCTTTTTCTATAAATTTGAATTTTTTTTCTGCTTGCGTGTGTCTGGTTATTATTCCAGCTCCAGCACCCAGTAATATTGGTGCACTGAGTATGAGTGCTAGTGGTAACATGATTGCACCATATATACTGTGGTGTATATGGTATCCTTTTAGTACTATTACAGGATGTTTTTTTGTTCTTTTTAATATGAGATTATAGTTTAATTCCAGAATCATTGTAAAAACATATCCTACTAGTAGCCCAATAAGAATATTTACTGCTTTCACACTCTTATATTGTGATGTTCTTATTTAAATGTTTTTAAAGTACGCTGGGACTGGGATGCTCAAAAAAAGTGTTTTTTTGGCACGCCAAAAATAGAATATTTTTGAGCGTTTGAAAAATCCCTGTCTAAATTATAAGAAATACGCTGGGACTGGGATGCTCAAAAAAAGTGTTTTTTTGGCACGCCAAAAATAGAATATTTTTGAGCGTTTGAAAAATCCCTGTCTAAATTATAAGAAATACGCTGGGACTGGGATTTGAACCCAGAATCCCTAATGGGACAAGCTTTCAAGGATTTTTTTTCCAGGCTTGCGCAATACCGAATTATGCGATCCCAGCATCTCTTTTTTTAGAAGCAGGTGGTGGTTTAAAAAGTTTTTTGCAGATATGAATATAGGTTATAAATATGTTGTAATTATTAAATAGTGGTGAAAAAGAAAATGTTTATAAATTAAGCTATCTTTCTCTATAGAAATGAACAAAAAAGAGTTGCTTGAGCAATTGTGCAAACTTAATTCAACTGAACCACTGAATTTAACAGAAAAAACATATGATTTTTTGAAAAAAGAAGATTTGATAGAGATTATTCCAAAACAAGAATATGTGGCTCGTCTTAATTCAAATGATGAAGCTTTAAACAAGACTGATGCTGAGTATAAAAAGATATCTCATGAACTTGAAGATTGTAAATCAACTATTCAAAATTGGCCTCAAAATAAAAAACGATTGTTGATAACAGAAAAACGAAAGGCTAAAGAACAAAACAATGAGAGAATAATATTATATTGGAAAGAGAAACAACCAGAACTTGAAGCGACACTGCAACAAACAAAAAAATCTCTAGAAGCATTATTGGATAAACAATCTAAACTCAAACTATGCACTAAGACTAATTATGGGTTTACAATGATTTCAGATAAAGGAAAAAAATGCTTATTCTTTCTAGAACGAAACACTCTTGACAATTCTTTAAACATTCAAGAAATGAATGAGACCTTGGCTATTTATAACTTTATTGAGGTCAGATATACTCGGTTTAAAGAAACTTACGATTTATTACAACAAAAAGGTTTTGAAGCAACTCCTGCGGTTGTAAACCTCGCATTGTCTGCAAGTGCTTTAAAAGACGAACCGAAAGCTGCACTTGAGCGCATAACAAAAATTTCTTATTTTCTTGAATCAAAAGATTTTAAAGAAAAAAAGAACAATATTAAATTAATATCTGCATTAATACCCATCAACTATGCTGACTTACATGTCATGCTTGATGATTGGCACAAGAGTGTGGAGATTGCAATTACTGGTTGGTCAAATTGTTATAATACTTATATTGAAATGGCTCATGCAATTAAGATTAAGGATTCAACACCTACAAAAAGATTCTATCAAACTGAGCTGATGACTCACAGTATAAAAAAAAGAGGCTGGAATGTTGGAAATCATATAGATTGTTGTGTTTCAGCGTATTTGGTGCAAAATGGAGTTGACTTCATAAAAACGACAGATTCATTCAAAGAATTAAATAATTCTTTTGATGCAAACTGTCTTAAATCATGTGATGAACGAACGCTTGCTACAACATTGTTGTTTGATGTCTGGAAACCAGAATTAACAGTTCAGAATTTTTTACTGACACAAACAGATTTCGGTTTATCATCTCCTAAGCAATATATTCCTTGTGCTGGACTAATGCGTATAAATGTTTCAAACGATAAAAAGCGCTCTTACTTTGATTTTACTGCTAACTTATTTTCGAAAGATAATTTTCAAGATGTTTTAAAAGATCAATATTTTACTGCGGCAGTTATGTTGTTAGATAGTGTTATGCACTCACTTAATAAAACTCATAAGAGCTTTTTTTCTGACATAAATGATGATGAGTTGGCTTTTGGTTTTAGTCATGGTATTTATCATTCTATGCCTAACATGTGAACTTTTCACTCGCGTTTTATTACAACAAAATAATTATTAATAGATGATTTTAAAAACAACAAAAACGCTAAACACTATTATATAGTAGTAATCTAACTAACTTTTATAAATAAAGAGTCATTTCTTTCTTAAATATGATATCTTATAAATTATATGAATATCTAACAGGTATAGAAACAAAAGCACTATTTAATATTCCTAACGATGATTTAAAATTCTTGAAAGAAAAAGAATTTATCAACATAATATCAAAACAAGAACATGATAATCTATACAAAAAAACAGAGCTCTTAAGAATTAAAAAACAAAATCTTGCTGAGATAAGTAATGACCTTGAACGAAAAAGATTATTATTAAAAACAGTCTCCAAACCTAAAAAAATATTTTCAACCAGAAATCAGAAAATGATTGCATCAGAAGATCAAAAAATTGCTTTAAGCACACAGGATAGTATAAATCTGTTAGAATCTGAAGCTGAACGACTAGATTCTATAATAAGCACGTTTGAAAAAGAACAAGGTGTTTTATCAAAGTTCTGCAGAGCAAAAGATTGCTATGTGGGTCTAACAGAAAAAGCTGTAAAATTTTTGCCGTTTCTAGAAAAATTCTCTGATAAATCAGCCGACTTTAACTTTGTAGATGACTACTTCGTAAATATTTTTGAAGTTGTTGAAAAAAGATATACTCGTTTCATAGACACACTCAAATTATTATCAGAACAAGAATATGATACAAGTAAAGATGAAGTTGTAAGTTTTGCTATGTCTTTAAGTAGTTGCAAAGGTGCATTAGAATTAATAATCGAACGAGCACAACACATAGACTGGTTTCTAAAGGAAAAAGGCTTTAACAATCAAAACTTAAAAATTGTTTCGGCAATAGTTCCTATAAATAAAGGCATATATTTGCTTGAACAAGAACTTAACGAGACATATGGTTTTGGAATGAATCAAGGTTGGAATAATAACTACGACACACTAATTGAACTGGCGCATGCAATGAGAATTAATGATACTCCAAATAACCGATTTTTAAAATTAGATTTAATGACTCATGCTATGCAGTATCATGGTTGGTCCAGGTCAAAACACACTGATTGTTGTGTTGCTGCATATTTAACTCGAATGAATAATGATTATGTGAATACAGCAGAGAAATTAAAAGCTTATTATGATAATCAGATTTTGGTTGCTGATTTGAATAACAGTTCTTCAAATCTTATATCTGCATTTCTTCTTATGGATATAAATGAATCCAAAGGACATTCATTGTCTGATTATAAACAACATTTTTTTGAATTTTCTGATATTCACTGGACAAAAGAATCTGACTCTGTTCCATTAGCAGGTCTCACAAGAATAAAACTCACTATTCCGGAAAAAAGAATTCTTGTGGATTATATTCATGATAAGTTTGTCAAAGAAAAACTTCATGACGTTCTAAAAGATAAATTAAACATGCACATTGTAATGCTTCTAGATAGTGCTATGAATTACATTAACAAAACTGTAAAAACTATTTATTCTGATGAGCCGAAAAAAGACTTTTTTGGCTTTAGCCATCAAATGTATTATTCTCTTATTGACTAAAAATAAGAAAAAATGTTATAAAAAAAGAAAAATTTTTGAGCTTAATTCACAGAATCAAACGTCAATCATTTCAATTTCAATGTTTAATCCTTCTGGTATCGGAACTCTCATGACAAGCCTTAGCGCACGTTCATCAAGTCCAAGGTCAATCAGTCTCTTATGTACACGCATTTCATATCGATCCCAAGTTGCTTTACCATCTCCACAAGGACTTTTTCTTGTCGTAATCTTAAGTTTCTTCGTAGGTAATGGTATAGGTCCTCTAATCATAACACCAGTTTTCTCTGCTACGCTCTTGATATAATTGCAAGTAGCGTTAACTTTTTCTATATCTGTACTTGCTAGTTTGATTCTTGCTTTCTGCATTTTCCTTAAACCTTTCTTCTTCGCTGCGGCTTACACCATGATAAAGCTCGCGTTCACCATGAATTAAAAAAAAACAAAAAATTAACTTATTTTTTCTTGACTAAGTCAATACACATACCTGCTGCAACAGTTGCTCCAGAATCTCTGACAGCAAATCTTGACATGTGAGGTATGTCTTTTTGTTTTTCAATCACTAATGGTTGAACTGGCTTAATCTTTACGATTGCAGCATCTCCGTTCTTTATAAAATCAGGATTTTCCTGTAAAACTTCTCCTGTTGCAGGATGTAGTTTTTTCTCAATTGCAATTATTTGACAAGCAATTTGTGCTGTATGTATGTGAAATACAGGTGTGTATCCAACAGTTATAACGCTAGGATGGTTTAAAACAACAATCTGAGCTGTAAATTCACTTGCAACTGTAGGAGGATTTTCTGCTGGTCCAATAACATCACCACGTGCAATGTCTTTCTTACCAAAACCTCGAACGCTGATTCCAACGTTGTCACCTGGTTGAGCTTCTTGCATTTGTTCGTGATGCATTTCTATACTTTTTACTTCACCAGGAACACCTTTTCCTTCTCTTCCAGGTGTAGCAATGACTTTTTGACCAACTTTCATGATTCCTGTTTCAATTCTACCAACAGGTACAACACCTATTCCTGTGATGTTATAAACATCTTGAATTGGCATTCTTAATGGTAGAGTTGTTGGTTTTTCAGGTTCAGTTAGATTATTTATTGCTTCAACAAGTGAACTGCCGGTCCACCAAGACATTTTTTCTGTTTTTTTGAAAACATTATCTCCTGGTAGAGATGCAAGTGGTAGAAATTGCATTTTTGCAGGGTCGTAACCTACAGTTTTCATTAATGTGCTCATATCATCTTTAATTTTGTTAAAGACTGCTTGATCATAGTTCTTCATATCCATTTTGTTTACTGCAATTATTAGTTGCTGAACACCGAGAGTTCTTGATAAGAACAAGTGCTCTTTTGTTTGAGCCATGATTCCGTCATTTGCTGCAACAACAAGGACAGCTGCATCAGCTTGGCTTGTTCCTGTAATCATGTTTTTGATGAAATCTTTGTGTCCTGGAGCATCTATTATTGTGAAATAATACTTGTCAGTTTCGAACTTTTTATGAGCAAGGTCAATTGTAACTCCTCTTTCTCTTTCTTCTTTCAGGTTATCCATGACGAATGCGAATTCAAATCCGCCTTTTCCAAGCTCCTCTGCTTTTTCTTTAAGTTTTCTTAGAGCTTGTTCATCTATATTTCCTGAGTCGAAAAGCAATCTACCTATGGTTGTTGACTTTCCGTGATCAACGTGTCCTATGAACACAAGGTTAATGTGTGGTTTGTTTTTAGCCATTTTATTCCTCCTCTATTAATTTTTAAAATGATTCTGGTCTTCGAAATAATAAAGTCTTTATATAGTTTATGGTTTTTATTCCTCCTCTTTTTTAAGGCCTTTTCTCTCCCTAATTTGTCTAGAAATTTTTTGTTGTAATTCATCAGGTAATCTTTCAAAAGCTTGATCTACCAGAAAGAATCCTCCGCGACCTTCTGTTGCACTTCTTAAATCTGAACTTATACCAAACATTTCAGCGACAGGGAGCTTTCCAATAACTGTGACTGATTCACCTTCTTGTTGCATATCAAGAAGTTGTCCTCTCTTGTTGGATATTAGTTTACTTATTTCACCCATGAATGTTGATGGCGCTTCAAATCTCAGTGTTTGTATTGGTTCATATATTAGTGGCTTTGCCATGGACATTGCTGTTCGTATACCTTCTCTTACTGCCGGATAAAACTGTGCAGGTCCTCTGTGAATTGCGTCCTCGTGAAGTTTCATATCAATAATGTTTACTTTTACATTAATACATGGTTCGTTCGCTATTGATCCTGTGTGCATAACACTTTCAAACATATCCATAATCATTTCTATGACTTCTCCAATATGTACGATTCCTCTTGTTGCGTCCACAAGGAGGTTTCCGTTGTAAATTTCTCTTACTTTTCTTGATTCTTTTGAATCCATTCCTGCTTCTTCTAGTGCTGACCAAAACACTGGATCTTTTTTCTTAACTCTTCCTTCAGATAGCTTTTTTTCTTTTATTGCATTTTGAAGTTCAGGTGTTAAAGGTTCAACTGTAAAATAGAGTTTGTTGTGTTTGTTTGGAGATTTTCCTTCAGCTGTTTCACTTTTTCTAGTTACTGTTTCTCTATATACAACAATTGGTGGACCCATCTGTATATCAACACCTTTTTTATTTTTTATTCTGTTTTCTATGACTTCAAGATGTAGTTCGCCCATTCCGCTCATTAAGTGTTCACCTGTTTCTTTATTAATCTCAATTTGAATTGATGGGTCTTCTTTTGAAACTTGAATTAACACTTCTATTAATTTTGGTAAGTCTGAAGGTTTTTTTGCTTCAATTGATTTTGTTATTACAGGGTCAAATAAGTGGCTGATTTTTTCAAAAGGTTCTGCTTCTGTTTCTGTAATTGTTTCTCCAGGATAAGCATTTTTCAATCCTCCAAGACCAATTATGTTTCCTGCAGGAACATTATCAACAACTTCTTTTTTTGCTCCGTTGTATACATAGATTTGTTGCGTTCTCATAGCTATTTTTGCTTTGTTCAAGTATATTGGTGTCCCTTTTTTCATTGTTCCTGAGAACAGTCTTCCGGTTGATATCTCCCCTGCTTGTGGATCAACAACTACTTTTGTTATCACGAATGATAAAGGTCCGGTTGAATCACAAGAAATTAGGCTTTTTCCCATTGGAGAGTCTATGTCTCCATGCCATAATTTTGGAATTCTGTATGCTTGAGCTTTTGTTGGGTTTGGAAGATGGGTTATTACTGCGTCAAGCACAACTTCGTGAAGCGGTGCTTTTTTTGCAAGTTCTTTCCAAGTGTCATTTTCATATGCATCAATTATCTCTTTGAAAGTTATGTTTTTCTTCTTCATATAATTTATTGATAATGCCCAGTTATGGAATGCTGAACCGAAGCATACACTTCCATCTTGTACATTTACTTGCCATTTGTCTCCATATTCTTTTTCTGCGATTTGTTTTATTAGTTTGTTGACAAATGTTATGATTTTTATGAATCGTTCTTGCATGGCTTCTGGCGTGAGTTTTAGTTCTTTTATGAGCCTGTCAACTTTGTTAATGAACAGTATTGGTTTGACTCTTTCTTTTAGTGCTTGTCTTAGAACTGTTTCTGTTTGTGGCATAACTCCTTCTACTGCACATGAAAGTACGACTGCGCCGTCTGCTGCCCTCATAGCTCTTGTTACGTCCCCTCCAAAATCAACGTGTCCAGGAGTGTCAAGAAGGTTTATTAGGAATTCTTTATTTTCAACCATATGTACCATGCTTACGGCTGCTGTATCAATGGTTATTCCTCTTGCTTGTTCGTCTTCATTAAAGTCTAATTGTAATGCTTTTCCTGCCAGTTCTTCTGACATCATGCCTGCTCCTGCAAGTAGATTGTCTGAGAATGTTGTTTTTCCGTGATCGATGTGTGCGCAGATTGCAATATTTCTAATCTGTTCGGGACATTTCATAATCCTCGTTACCTTATCTACCATTTTTTCTCCCATGATTATCACCTATGTTCTTGTTATATTTTTGTTTAATTGAATTTTATTGTTTTTTGTTGTTGTTTGTTATATTTTATAATATGTGTGTGTCATGAACTGTTTTGTATGTGTGTAGTTCTGCTTTTTTAAACCACAAGTCCATTTCATTTTTTGCATCATTTTCATCTGATGATGCATGAATCAGATTTTTTACAACTTGTTCTTTTGCATCACAATAGCTGTAGCTTGTATGTGCAAAGTCTCCTCTTATCGTTCCTGGTAATGCCGCTTTTGGTTCTGTTGCACCAACTATTTTTCTGACATTTTCAATAGCATTTATTCCTTCTAGAGCTATTGCAACCACTGGTCCTTCTTTTAGGAACTCAACAAGATATCTTCTGACGTGTTCTCCTCGTCTTTTACTGATATCTTCTGTATAATGTTTTTTTACAAATTCTTCGTCTTCCCAAACCATTTTCATTCCGATGATTTTTAGTCCAGTATTTTCAAATCTTGTTATGATTTTTCCAACCAGTCCTCTTTGTACACCGTCTGGTTTGATAAGCACTAATGTTCTTTGCATCATTTGTACTCACCTTATGATTTTTTACCTTCTTTTAATTGATGGTATTCATTTGTCCACTTAGTGGTTCTTGATTTTCTTCCAAGTTTTAGAAGGTTTTTTTCGCATTTGCTTGAGCAGAAATCAAGTATTTTTCCATCTTTTTTAATGTATTTTTTTCCTGTTCCTGCAGGTATTGGTTTTTTACAAAAATCACATTTTGCCATTTTTAGTTCACCTAAGAATTTCCTCTTCCTGATTTGTTAAGAGGTCTTGCTTCTATTTCTGTTTCTCTGAGCATTAGTGTGTCTCCTATTTGGACTGGTCCTCTAACGTTTCGTCTTACACTTTTATTTTTATCTCGTCCATCTAAGATTTTGCATCTGATTTGTGTTGCTTCTCCTCTAGTTCCTGTTCTGCCGATTATTTCTTCTACACTTGCAGGTACTGCGTTGGTGAATTCAACTTTTCCTTTGACTTCGTCTGCCATTTTTATTCGCCTTTTTCAAGTTGTTTTAGTGTTTCTTTGGCTTCTCCTTCTTGAGTTATTGCAACTGCTGCTGTGCCTACTGGTAGTCCTGCTGCGGCTCCTAATTGTTCTTTGCTATCTACTTCTACACATTTGATTCCTTTTTCTTTGCAGAGAAGTGGTAAGTGCATTGTGATTTCAGGTGGATTTATGTCCTTTGCGTATACTACTATTTTTGGTGTTCCTTTTTCTATTGCTTTTGTTACTTCGTTTGTTCCTTTTTTTATTTTGCCTGTTTTTCTTGCAAGTTCTATTGCTTCATATATTTTTTCGCTCATTTTTTTAAACCTCCGTGGTTTGTTCTGAGATACTAGAATTAAGCACCTCACTCAGCCTTTTTATGGGCTTCATCATTCACTGGTATTGTTTTGGAAAAATATTGTGTTTATAAATGTTTTCTTAGCACGTTATTACTTATAAGTGATTAAAAACCGAAATATTTAAATACTACTAATAACTTTTAAATAAAAAAAGGTGAATAATATGTTAAATCCAAACTATCTAAAGCAAAAAAACACAATATCTGATAATCTTGTCAGAGGACTAAACGAAGGAGTTCAAAGCCTTGCAACAATCTACAATGACGCTTGTGATTATCTGAACAAAGCAACTGAAAAAACAGTTGAAACAACAACAAAAACATTAGGTAATCTAGTAAAAACAGGTTATGCCTTAACAAAAGGCACAGTGCAAGGAATACTAACGCCATTCGCAATATATTCACAAGGAAAAAAATTAGGTGACAATCTTATTGCACTCGAAGAAAATTCTAATAACAAATGGGACTCGCAAAAAGCCATGAGTCGTGAAGAAAAAAACCAAAGACTATTAGAATGCGGAGCACAAACTCTAACTGTTATTTTAGGATACAGTCTTGCATTGACAGAAACAGCAATGACAGGAGGACTTGGCACATTTGCAAAAGTTGCAGTTGCAACAAACATCGCTGATGTTGGAATACAATACTGCAAAAAGAATGATGTCTTAGGAAAAGCCAAAGGGTTATATTTTAAAACTGCTGAAAAAGTGCATGACATAACTGACAAGATTTCTAAAGCATACAAAAACTCCGGGTTGCAAAAATCTGTTAATTTTTCAAGAGGCTTGACACATGGTTTATGGGCAGTAAAAAATCATATTAAGAAAAATAAAAACAAGAACTAAAGGTAAAAAAATGAGTTTTTTTGGAAATAAATCAACAATCATGGATGTTATTAAAAAAGAAGAGAAGAAAAAGAAAAATGAAGAACAAAAGTCAAATAAGCAATTGAAAAAAGATATGTATGATTGCTTTTCTAATTTGATGTTTTGGCCTGGTGGTAAGACGTCTTTTGAGGTTTATCTTGGCTACAAGCTTGATTATATAAAATTGTTTGATGGTTTAACTCGAATTGGTTTTAGGGATTTGTCTAAATCAAATCCTCAAAATTGTTTTCACTGTTATGATTCAAGATTGCCAGAGCAAGTTGTATCTGAAAAGTTATTTGATGAAAAAATTATAGGCTTCGTTTATAGTTCAAGGGTATTGATTCCTGTTAAACGAATTCAAGAAAATAAATAAAGGTGAAAAAAATGAAAAAAATGTTATCAAAAATTGGAACAACTATTGATATAATCGCTGACAAAGTATATTCAGGGATTGATGTGACCGGCAATAAATTGATGTTGGAAGAAAAAAGAAGTAATGTCTATGAGGATATGAGTTCTCTTGGAGAAGTTCTTGGAGTTGTAGCTAAAGGAACAGGCAAGGCAGTTTATAATGGTATCACAGACACCATAAAAGGTACAACAGAAGCATTGATAGATATGCACTTCCTGACTAACAGGTTTGTGAATGGTTCAAGACATAAACCGGGAGAAGTCAGTACAGTTAGAGATCTTAGTTATGCAGGTGCAATGGTTGCTTATACTGGAGTAACAATTGCTGCTGGTATGGCTGCTATACCTGCAATTCTTGCGTTATTGGCTTTATTCACTGCCACCAATTTTCTTGATATGGGCATCCAGGGAGCCAGAGCTTACAAAAAGATGCAGCTGGAAGAAGCAAAAAATAATAGGTACAGATAGGTTAAAATGTTAGATTTAAACAATGCAGAGATTTCAAAGGGCCTGTCTGATAAAATTAGAGCTGGCTTGAATACTGCAGGCCATGTTTCTGCTTCTGCAGGGATTGGTTTTGCAGTTGGTTTTGGACGTGGACTTATTACGCCTTTTTGCATATATTCACAGATAAAGCATTGTCATGATAATATAACTAATGGTCTTTCCGAGGATAAATCTTTTACAAAGAAAATCATGAAAAAGACAGATTACACACCTTTAATGAATAGGGTTGAAACAGCATCGGAGGTTGCAGGTCAAGCTATTGGTTTCGGGGTTTCTGCGATTCATTCATTTACTTATGTTATTGTAAAACAATTTTTTGGCGAAGGAGCTGAATGTTTAAAGTTTGCTCTTACAACCAACCTTGTTGATAGAGGATTTGCGGCCTACAAGGGTTTAAGGGAAGATTTGAAAACTGATACTAAGCTTCAAGGATTCTTAAAGACACTTCATCTTTATAAGTGATTATAAGTAAATTTTGTTAAAACCAAACATTTTTATTCTTTAATTTATTTCTCTCTCATCTAATGCTTTTTAGGAAAGATCTTGAGGAATCTGTAGTTGAACTAATCAAGTATGATATGGAATTGGAAACAGAGAATTTTTTGAGATTGAATAGTTTTAGTTTGAGAAAACCACCGGTTGTAATTCCTGATGAAGATGAAGGCACATATAAAGTTATTTTGAGCGATGATGAAGTTTTGTCTTTGAAAAGCGAGGATATTTCAAATATTTTAAAAATGGTTGAAAAGGGTAAAAAACCTGAGAAAATCCACGAAGTTATTGAAGAGTGGGCTAAAACAACTGGTTATTATGATTTTTGGAAAGTAGATCATTTAAATTCAGATGTTGGTTCTATACAAACTGGTGATGATTTAAGATATTTTAACAGAGAATTAAAAAGACTCAGTGATTTTTTAGAGAACATTTCTTCTAAAAGTTTTATCAAGGCAGGAATGGCTTATTCATACGATGAATCAGGCGATCGTTTAGATGCATTATTTAATGAATTGGCGGCAAAAGATGTATTTGATGAGATTACAATTGCAGATTTCAAAATTGAATACTCTGTTAATTACGAAGATTATTTTAAGTCTCTTAAGCCTTTCAAACCGACAAAATTCTTTTTTGATTTTAAAAATGTTTATATGTTAATTGAAGGGCTTTCGCCAAATAAGTATTATTCTGATTCTGCTAATGTAGTTTATTCTGATGAAACTGTTCATGCCACTGCTGGTTTTCGTTTAAATATTAATGATGAAGAAAAATCTGCTTTTGCACGAATTAAGCGTGAAGGTATTGCTAATCATATGAGTTCTTATGTTCAAATACCAAATCTCTTTATTCCTCATGATGAGTTCGAAACGAAGATGACAGGTATTTTAGGTTATAAAATTACTCATCCTTCTAAAATAAAAAATTCGATCGCAGCTATTTCTCCTGATAAAAACATTTTTTTGGTTCACACTTATGGCTCGAAGGATACTGGTTACGATTCTTTGCTTATTGTAGATGCTATTCCCTCTATTCTTGAGGATAAGTTGGGAGAATTATTAAAGACTCTTCTTTCTTAATTTTCTTTATTGTAGAATTCGATTGCTTTTGTTATGTCTTCTGTTTTCAGTTCCAACCAGTGCTTGTGAGTGTAGTATATTACAGCTTCTTTTGAGTCCCAAAGAAGTAGTCCTGAATATTTTTTTGTGTTTTCAATTATCAGGTTTGGTGGTGGAAAATATGATGTGTAAAGGTTTTCTTTTACATTATTTTTTTCTAGTTTATCAAGGTCTATCTTTCCAGCCATTGCTTTTCTCGTTAGTAGTTTTATCACACCTAGCACTTCTTCTTGTCCGTCGTATTTTACGCAGAAGTTCAAATATTGTTTTTCATTCTCTTTTGTGTCATCCATTATTCTTTTGAAATTTTCTATTAAGTCGGTTTCTAAATCAAACCAGCGTCCTATTATAAATACTCTAATATTATTTTTTTTGATTCTTTCATCAGTTATTAGCTTTTCAAAGAATGTTGTAAGGCTTTTTATTTGTTCAACAGTTTCTGTAGAAATGTTTAGTGTCAAAACTTTCAGGTTTGTTTTTATTTGATAATCAATGAATCTGTCTATTTGCTCAATATTTTTCTCTGTTGTTTTTTCTGTTGCGTTTTCATCTTCACTCCAGTTGTTCACTTCTTTTCCATTTATTGCGATGTGTTGTAGTGTTTTCTTTGGTTTTAACGGGTTTAAATCAGAAATGTTTGGTAGTGCCATGTTCTTTTGAAAAAGAATAACATTTATATATTTTTTCAGTTTGCAAGTGTTTTAATGATATTACTAAATCATGTTTTTGCTTTCTTGGGCTTACTCATTGGTTCTATTTCAGATTTGAAAACAAGGGAAGTTCCTGATTGGTTAAATTTTTCTCTTGTTGGCGTTGGTCTTGGTTCTTCACTCATTTTTTCTATTGTGTCTCATGATATTCACCCTTTTTTATGGTCTGTTTTGGGGTTTGGAGCTTGTTTTCTTCTTGCAATGTTGATGTATTACTCTGGTCAGTGGGGTGGTGGTGATAGTAAGATGATTATGGGTCTTGGTGCTCTTATTGGTTTAAATATTTCAGATGGTATTCCTTTGTTATTGATTTTCATCATAAATATTATTTTTGTCGGTGCTGTTTATGGCTTGTTTTGGACTTTCTTTTTAGCTTTGAAAAATTTTTCAAAGGTAAAACTCGCTTTTCGGGAACGTGTTTCTGGTAAATTGATTTTTGTTAGAAGAATTGTTTTGTTGCTTTGTTTTTTAGGTGTTGTCCTCTTCTTTTTTGTTCCTAATTTTTTGAAACTGCCTGTTTTAGTGGTTGTTGCGTTAGTTTTTTTATCTTTTTATTTGTGGATTTTTGTCAAAGTTGTTGAAGATATTGCGATGGTCAAGGATGTTTTACTTGAGGATTTGACTGAGGGTGATTGGGTTTTGGAGGATGTGTTTATTAATAATAAGAAGATTTGTGGTCCTGCTGATTTAGGAATCTCTAAAGGTCAGATTCAAAAACTTTTAAGGCTTAAGAAAGCTCATAAACTAAAGCATATTAAGATTAAGTTTGGCATTCCTTTTATTCCCAGTTTTTTCATTGCTTTTTTGTTGCTTGTTATTTTTGGAAACTGGTTATTTTTTTTCTTTTAGAATTTTTTTTGTTTTTCTAAATAATTAGTTATTTTTTTGTAATTGTCTATTTGTTTTGTCTCGAATTGTGTTATGAAATAAATATTATTCTTGAACTCTGCAACTAGAATAGATGGACTTGTTTTTATCTCTCCTGTTTTCCAATCTTCTTCTTTTGGTTCTGTTATGATATACAGCTTGTCTTTATTGAAGTATTCTAAGCTTTGTTCTAATTTTTTTCTTGCTTTAAAATCCATTATTCCTTTAAATTCAAGTTTAAATTCAAGTGAGTAATATTCATCATATCTGCCATCATGGCGATCACTTATTTTTTTGTATTTAGTTATGAGTTTTTTTTTATTTTTTTTAAACTCTTTTTTCAACTTCCCTTTTAAATCATTTTCTTTGTAATAATATGGTTCTGTACTTTTTTGTAGTTGTTCCTCAAATTTTCGAGGCGAAGGGGTTTGTAAGTATAGTGCATTCTTAAACTCAATCATGAATATGTTTGATGCTTTTTCGTAAACTGATTGTTCTATAGTCCCATTTGTAGATACTATTTTTTCTCTTTCTTTTTCGAATAATTTATGTACTGTGAATCTTGGTACTTGTATTTGAGTATATTTATAATCTATAACTCTTGATCTTGCCAGAAAAGAAATATCTATTTGTGGGTAGTTCATATTAATTTTTATTTCTCTGGCGAGTTCTATGAATTCATCTTCAAAATTTAGGCTTCTATTGACTGCTTCGTATCCGCAATCCTTTTTCAACCGCTCTGTTTCTTCCAATAATTCCGGGTCTTTTTCATACGTGGTTGTTAAAATATTTTCGAGTATTGTTTCGCCTATTTGCACTTTGTTTTGCACAGTCATCTTTTTAAGAATTGTTTTACTTTTTCTGGTTGAAATGCGTCTATTAGGAAGAATTTATCATGATACTCGCCTACGATTATTGCAGGTTTTTCGTATATGACTTGTTCTTCGTTCCAGTCGTCTTTTTCTATTTCTGTTATTAAGTATAAGTCTTCTTTCTTAAAATCTTTTTGCGCTGCAGAAAAGATTTTTTGTTTTGTTTTTATCGGAACGATTACTTGATGGTCGACAAAAAATACTTCATCGTCATATTTACTTAATTCTTTTTGTATAGCTTTTGGTTGCGGTTTTATCCTATAGCTATAACAATCTGCGTAAACGCCATTAGTTGATTGAAATCCATATTCATGTTCTTTTATTATTGCATATAATTCGTTTGCTTGATTTATGAAGTTTTGGATGGTTTTGGATAAATAATTGTTGATTAAAAAGTGGTTGTATGTATTTTGTTTTTTATACTTAATGATGAACTCTTCGTATTTGAAATGAATGGGATCTATTTTTTCACAAAATAAATTTCGAACTGCAAATATTGGTAGTTTATATGATTTTATTTCACCATCTTTTTTCTTATCAAGATATCTTGATTCTGTTAGGAATGATAAGTCAATTTCTCCAAATTTTAAATTATAAATTTCTTGTTTTAATTTACAAAATGTTTTTCCTTCAAATGTCAGTATTGGTGAGATTTTTTCTTCTGAGAATTGATTGTCTCCAACACGTACTTTTCTTGTTAGGTTTGTTTCCATTTCTTCGTTTTCTTGGATTAATTTTTCTATTGTTTCTATTTCTTTATTTGTTCCTTTTGCAGGTGATATAAACTCGTTTATTGGAAAGCTTCCGATGAATGTTTGATTTTCTTGTGTCATTTTATTGGTTTTATAGTATTTTTTCTGGTATGAAATTGTCTATTAGGTATGCTTGTTTTATGTATAGTCCTATTATTATTGAGGGTTCTGTTATGATGTTTGTTTCTGTCCAGCTTTTGATTTCGTTTATCATGTAAATTTCTTCTCCAAAATCATTTCTTGCAGTCTCTATTTTTTCCTTTGTTGTCTTTGGCAGAATGCAAGCATTTTCTATTTCAAAATTAACTATGTGCTCTCCTTGATTAAAGTTTGTTTCAATTAGATATGTTTTTTCTATTAATGAAAAATCCCAGTCATTGTCTGTGCATGGATTTGCTTCAAAATAATTTTTTATTTTTTCAAAAAGTTTTTCTTTTAATATGCTTGGGGTGTTTGATAAAGTGAATGCTAATTTATTGTATGAACCATTCCTGCCTTGTTTGAGAATTTTTACTTTGAATGTTGATTCTTCCTTTTCATTGGTGATTTTAAATATACCATATTTTGGGTATGGAAATTTCTTATCTTTGAGTGTGTAGAGATTGCCTTTGTTTAATATGTCAAGGTTTGTGGTTTGTAATAGGTTTGTGTCTAATTCTTTATATTTTGATGAAATTATTTTGTTTTTTATTATCATGATCATGTTTTCTTCCATTTGTGTTGTGTTCTTTGATTCTATTTCTCTTATTTTTTGTGTTAAAAGGTCTTCTTTTTCTTTTGTCTTTGTTGTTTTTTCTTTTAAGTATTGGCTTATGTCTTGTTCTCCTATGATTATTATTTCTTTGTTTATCAGTTGTACTCTTTGTTTGAGATCTTTTAGTTTTCTTTTTCCTTCTTCGCTTATTTGTATATATTGTTTTCCTGCTTTCACGAATTGTTTTATAATTTTTTCTTTTTCGAGAAGTGTTCCTATTTGTTTTTCTCCGTCTTCTCTTTTTGTTTCTAGCTGTTCTATTTCTTTGTTGTAGTATTCTATTTTTCTTTCTCTTTGTACTTCTTCTCTTACTTGTTTTGTTTTGTTGAACAGGCGGTATGTGCCTTTGGTTTCTTCTTTTTCTTTCTCTCTTGATAATTCTCCAATTGTTTCAGAGATAGTATTTATGTTGGTTTGTATTCCTGGTATTTTTTCTGTTTCTTGTTTTATATGATTGTATTCTAGGGCATTCATTGTTTCTATCAGCCATTGTTTTTCTAGGTATTCTATCTCTTTTGTTGTTATTGTTGTGTTTTTTTGGTTTGTTATATCTTCTAGTGCGGTTATTACTCCAGGGCATGCTTGTATGTTTGTTGGGTTCATTTTTCTTGTTGTTTTTTATAGTATTTTTTCTGGTATGAAATTGTTTATCAGATATGTTTTTTCTTCGTATAGTCCTATTATTATTGAGGGTTCTGTTATGATGTTCTTTTCTGTCCAGCTTTTGATTTCGTTTATCATGTAGATTTCTTCACCGAAATCATTTCTTGCAGTCTCTATTTTTTCCTTTGTTGTCTTTGGCAGAATGCATACATTTTGGACTTCAAATATTGCTTCGCCATAAGTTGTACAAAAGAATTCTTTAAAGAAAAAATCTGAATCTCCTTTACTTATCAATTTGAAGTCTATTTTTTTTTCAGATGTTTTAGGTTTAGTTTGTCTTGTTCTGAAATATTCTTGTATGTTTGTTATCAACTTGTTTTTTATGGTGTTTGAGATGCATTCTGAAAATCCAACCCCTAATTCGACTAAACGACTGTATTCTGAGCTAAACAATTTCAGTTTCATGTCAAATGTTGAATCTTCTTTTCTATTTGTAACTTTGAATACACCGTATTTTGGATATGGGATTTTTTTGTTATCCCAAGTCATTAGAAATCTTGTGTTTAGTTCGTCCAGTTTTATTTCCTCCAAGAAATCTATGTTTATTGGGTTGTATTTTGTTGATAATATTTTTTGTTTCAGAATTGGTATTAAATTTTTTTCAAATTGTGTCGTGTTTTCTTCTTCTATTTCTCGTATTTTTTGTATTAGGTTTTCTTGTTCTTCTTTTGAAATATTTGTTTTTTTTGACACGTATTTACTTATGTCGATTTTTCTTATGATTGTTTTTTTATTCTCAGTGATTTTAATTCTTCTTTGACCTTCTCTTAATGTTTTTATGCCTTTATTGTTTATTAAAATATAGTGTTTTCCAACTGATTTATACTGGTTTAGTTCTTTTTTGATTGTACTTATTTCTTGTATTTTTTCATTTATTCGTGCTTTTTGTTCTTCTGTTTTGTCTATTTCATTTTGGAAGTATCGTATTTTTCTTTCATTTTCCAGTTCTTCTTTTTTTTGTTTTTCTTTATTGAACAAATACACGATTATTTTGTTTTCTTCTCCTTTTTTTTCTTTTCTTAAACTTTCTGTTATTACTTGTATATCATCCAATTTTGATGTTAGAACTGGCAGTTCTTCTAACTTTTTTTCCATTGCAGAATGTGTATTGTTAATCATAAGTTTTATTAGTTGTTGTTCTTCCAAGAATTTCAACTCCGCCGTTTTGAGAGTTGTTGTTTCTTTACTTGCAATTTCTTCAAGTGCAATTATGACTCCTAAGCAGTTTTGGTTTGTTGTTGTCATTTTATTGGTTTTTACTGTCTGGTTTTTTTTTGTAAGCGTTAATTTCTACTGGCAGAAAATGGTCTATTAGGTAACATTTATCTTCAAAAATACCTATGATTATTGCTGGTTTTTTTCCTTTTACTGTTTGATTCCAACATTCTCTTTCGATTTCAGAAACCAGATATACTTTTGTTTTGAAGTATTCTATACCTTGCATTAACTTGTTTTTAGTTTTTGGTGGCAATAAAACATCGTTTTGATATGTGAATTGGTTTGTGGGTTTTAAGTGGTAATTTCTGCAGATTTGTTTTCCTATTTTTCTGTTAGGCATATTAAATATTCTCCCAGAAAAATAGTTAGGATCATACGCACTAAGTGCTGAGGGTTCTATGCATCCCATTTCATTTGGTGCAGTGCTGAATTCAAATGTTTTTGATAGTTGTTCTTCGAGTACGATTGGCAGTTTATCGATTGATTCTAGTTTTACACCTATTTCTTTATGTTTTGCTCTCATTAAAATACTAAATTTAGAATTTACTTTTTTTAATATTTCTTGCACTGCAAATCTTGGCAGTTGAATTACATCTAGTTTATTTTTTTTGTTTCTATGGGCAATAGTTGTGTGTTCTTGTAAGAATTCAAGATTTATCAGAGGATATTTTCCATGTAATTGTTGTTTTGTTAGTTCTTTGTTTGTTTCTGTTTCAATGTTTAATGGTTCTGTTGATGCATTTGCTTTGCTGTATAGGGATGTTATTTCTTCCAGTTTATTTCTGTCCAGATATTCTCCAAAATCAAGGTATTTATTTAGGATGAATTCGCCTATTTTTATTTCAAGTCCCATTTTTCGTTCATAGAAATGAGGTTTTATTTAAAAACCTTTAGTAAATTCACTACTATTTAGTGCTAATCAACTTCCAAAATATTTAAATAACCAATAAGAATGATTTTTTTAAGATGACAACATATTCTCATTCAAGAATAAGCACTTTTGAAAACTGTCCATTAAAATTCAAATATAATTATATCGACAAAGTAGAAGTTCTTATCGAACAATCAATTGAAGCATTTATGGGAAGCATGGTGCATGATGTGCTTGAAAAACTCTACAAAGATTTAAAATTTCAAAAAACAAATAATTTACAAGAACTTCTGGACCATTTAAAAGAAATCTGGGAAAAAAACTGGTCTGAAGAAATACTTATCGTTAGGAAAGATTATACAAAAGAAAACTATTTCTCCATGGCTGAAACATTTCTATCCGATTATTATAACCACTACAAACCATTTAATCAAGGAAGAACAATTGATACAGAAAAACGAATACTTCTATCGCTAGACTCGGAGGGAAAATATCAATTGCAAGGCTATATTGACCGATTAGTGCTTGTAAAAGATGGTGTGTATGAGGTTCATGATTACAAGACAAACTCAAGTCTTCCGACGCAGGAATACCTTGATTCCGACAGACAACTGGCATTATACGCTATTGCTGTACAAGAGATGTATCCTGATGCAAAAGAAATAAAACTAATATGGCACTTTTTGGCATTTGACAAAGAGATGCAAAGCAAACGAACCGATGAAGAGTTAGTATCTTTAAAAGAAACAACTATTGGCAAAATAAAGGAGATTGAGTCAACAAAAGAGTTCCCGCCAAATGTCACTCCTTTATGTAGCTGGTGTGAATTTAAAATTATTTGTCCCAAGTGGAAACACGCTGTAGAAATTGAAAATAAAACGCCTGAAGCATTCAAAGCAGATGATGGGGTTAAGCTTGTTGATGAATATGCAAAACTTAGGGATGAGGAAAAGAAGATTGCAATAAAACTTGAAGCCCTAAAAGACAGCCTTGCAAGGTTTGCCGAACAAAAAGGTGTTTCTGCAATTTTTGGCAGCAATTCTAAAGTAAATATTTGGAACAAGATGTGTGACAAATTCCCTAAGTCAACAGATCCTGATTATGAAGAATTTGTTGACATGGTGAAAAAACTAGGGTTATGGAGTGATTTTTCCAGACTTGACGCTTTTAAATTAGAGAAAGCATTTGAGGGAAGAGAATTGTTTCCTGAGATCAAATCTGTTCTTGAAAAATTTGCAAAAAGGGAAAAGATTGAAAGAATTTATTTGAATAGGAATAAGAAGTGAATTCATCAATAATGCTAAACCCGATAAATAATCATTGTTGAGTGATAAAAAACGAAATATTTATATGTTGAACTATATTTCTTTTCTTGTATGAACAAAAGTTCCAAACTGATGTGTATTACTGCCGGTTTAGCTTTGTGGTATCTTATACATCCAAATCCTAAATTCACTTCAAGCAGTGAAAAATATTTTTTGCCCGACACAATTAATATTGTCAATACAAATCTTCCATATCACGAAAAAATAATTCCAAATAACGCTTCATCAGCAGATGCGACTTCTATTGATAAAAAAGTTGAAACCTCTGTCGATAAACCGATTTTTGTTCAAAGATCACAAACTCTTCAATCCAAATCAACTCATTCTGATTTTAAAGATAACAGAAAAACATTAATAATTCAAGCAGGAAATAATCGCGATAGTAAAATTTTAAAAAATGAAGACTTTAAAGCACAAAAATATCTTTTAACAGATGAAATTAATTTTTCAAAGGATTTTCATATAATAACCGATAGATATACATTAACTAAAGGCGAAGATTGGTTGGTTACAAGAGCTATTGGGCATGTGGCTTCATTGTCAAGAAAACTATTTTTTTGGGATTGGGATATAAGCAAAGGTCCTGATTATAATATTTCAAGATCAACATTGGCAATGCTTGAAAAAAATAAATCTCTTGATGGTCTTACAGTAAGACTTGGTTATAATGAAGCATTATACGATTTTCACAGGTTGTTTCACGATCCGCAGGTTAAAAAAAGAAATAACTGGTTTTTTAGAGCAACATTTGGATTTTGTTCAACATTCGGAAAAGAAATTTGGGCTGAACTTGGTAGAGGTGACTATTATAATCCTTGGACGCAGACGGCAGTGGTTTATAGTAATGTTGAATCAATTGCTGCTCATGAATTAGGTCATCATCAGGACTTTCATAGATTCAAAACAGATGCGTGGTATAGTATGGCAAGAGCATTACTCCCAGTAACATTATATCAGGAATGGAAAGCAAGCACTAATGCAAGAGATGATATGCTTGCGAACTATGATAAAGGTCAGTTCAATAGATATTTGTTGCCTGCGTTTTTCACATATCTTTTGTTTTCATATAATTCCCTGAAGAGATTGGTAAAAAAGATTAAGGAATAATTGTTTAAGGCACTCTTTCAAAGCAGTCCATTAAGTAGTTTTTTTCACCTTCTTTATCTTCAATTTTTTCTGAAGGCTCTTTTTTTTTTTCTATTATGGGCTCTGATTTTTTCCCTTCTTTTGTTATTATTATTTTGTTTTTTATAGCGTCATGTACTGATTCTAATTCGTTTTGCGGAATTTGTTTTGGTTGCCATAAAAAATTTAGTCCGTCGTCTGGTTTTCTTGCAATGACATCGAGTGTGAAATGTTCATCTTCAGTACTGATTATGTTAGTTCCGTGTGCACCGATTGTTTCAAATAATGCTGCGGCTGTATGATTTGCAATTGTGAATAATTGCAAGACTTCTTCTGATTCTAAATCCTCTATTTTAGCAAGGTGTTTTTTCGGTATTATTCTTACATGTCCTTTTGCTGCGGGTTTTTTCACGAGTATTGCTACTACTATTTCATCCTCATAGATTATTCGTTCTTTGTCCTTTAATAATTCACATATTTCGCAGGCCATTTTCACGTAAACATATCTGTTATTTTATCAAGTAAATCGTCTTTTTTCTTTTCAGCGGGTTTTTTTCCCTGTGTTTCTTCAGACTCTTTTTTTCCCTCTTCTTTTTTCAATTCTGTTTTGGTCTCTTCTTTTTCCTTTTCGGGTTCTTTTTGTTCGTCTTTTGGTTTGCTCAAAAGTTTGTCTTTTGGCACACTAGCAGCTTCGCTACTTCGCGTCTCTTCTTCTTTTATGATTTCAGCCTCGACAACTCCCGGTTCATTTTTTTGTCCTGTTGCCCTTAATTGTTTAGATAATTCCTCAATGTTTATGTTCTGAAATATTGCTTTTAATTGGGGATTAGTATTCATTGCTTGTTTGAGCTGTTCAGGGTTGTTTATGATTATTTCTTTTAGTTGAGGATTTTGTTCTAGAATTTGTGCGAGTTGTTCTCCAGAGGGTTGAGTGAATTGTTGTTGCGGTCGTGTTTCTGAACCTTTTTGTGTTGTTCTAGCTTTCGAAGTTGCACTGAGTTTTGCTTTAAGAGGTCCTAATAACTCGTCTTGGTTTACATCTTTTTTTGGTATTTGAAAGTTGTCTAGGTTATCTCCTGGTTCTCTTGGTATTATGTGAAATAAAAAGTGCGGGCTTTGTTGTCCTGCAATCCCTCCATTTGCGATGAATATAGTTGCATTATTTGTTACTGCCCCCTCTTTCACACCTTTGGCTAGAAATTTTAGATTTTTGAAGATGTGATCAAAAACATCTTTTGGCATTAGTGGCATTATTTGTATGTGTTGTTTTGGCAGAACTAATGTGTGTCCTTTTATTGATGGATAGATGTCTAGGATTGCAATCATTTGGTCGTCTTCATAGACTTTATGTGATGGAACTTCACCTTTTATTATTTTACAGAAAACGCAGTTTTTTTTTTGAAGTTCTGCTATTTCTTCAGGACTCATGTTTTTTAATTCTTCTTCTGATATTTGTCCTTCAGGCATGTTATTTATCATACTTTACTTCTCTATTTAAATATTTCTTTATATTTCTCCGAAAATAAATATTTTTTCTACTAATGAGTGATTAAAAAAGAAATATTTATAAATACTTATGTATTTCTATAATTAAATGAGTATTAAAAAAATGACAAATCCATATTCTGGATATGTTAAAAAAGAGTGGGAACAAAACAGTTTCAAACTAGGGGATATGCCAAAAGGTATATTATCATTGGGAGTATTTGCAGGAACAGTCTATGGTCTTTTAACAATTATTTCAAGTATAGCCTCTTTAGCCAATGGCTTTCAAGACCCAGAAAATTATCACTTCTACCGAGCTCCAGGTGGACTACGAGTTGGAAAATACTCTATAGCAACAACTGATTCTACTTCTGTAGAAGACTATTTAACTGTTGGATTGTTTCGTAAAACAGGAATTTATGATGGACACAATTCAGTACCAAGAGATAGTCTTGTAGATTTTATTGCTAATCAAAAAGATTTTGGAAAAAATGTTTATCTATACAGAACAGATGTTTTTGCAGATTCAAGCATGATAAAAGAACAAAAAATGTTTTTCAAAGCAGATAAAAAACTCGCAAAACTCAGAGATAAATATGCTGGGCGTGTTGCAGAAAAAACTGTTGATTACAACATAAGGATTGCAGAAGAACAGGTTGAGGCAGAACAATTAAAAGTAGAACAAGCAAAAACAGATAGTACAAAAACAGTATGCGATACAACTAAAACAAGATAATCTGAAAAAGTGTTTTCTATTTAAAGAAAAGAACCGCTTTGTCCAAGTTTTTTCTTAAAATCCTCAATTACACTAACACTAGATGGATTAGTCTTATATCTCAACGCCAAGTAATAACTAGTCCAATCACCCATGTAAATTGCTGAGAAAAGCTTTGTAAGAAAAGTATCTCCTTTTACAGCAATGTCAGTAACGTCAACACCCTCTCTTCTAAGAATTTCCTTTGTTACATCCATACGCTTTAAGATTCTTCTATTATCAACATCAACTTTTAAGTTTATGACATGGAAATCACCTTTGCGATTCTTATAACCCTCTAGCTCGTTATGGTTGAGTTCCGAAAATAAGTGGTAAAAAGCCATTGTTTTAGCATTCTCATTCAACTGTGTTTTCCAACGATAAGCCACTGGCGCAAATAATTCACTGGAATAAATTATAGGTGTTTTATCAACAAGTTTTTCAGATAGTTTTATTCCTGTTTCTTCATAAATATCTTTTGAAACTGCTTTTATCAATCTTTCAACATCAGCTTGTTTATTGCTTACAATGCGTAAATTTTCAAGAACTTTCACTATTGGAAAGAATGAATATGCAAGTGCTGCTCTGGGCTGTATTCCTGAAGGAATAAGTATTAGTTTATGCCTATTTTTTTCAGCGAATTCTTTAACTTTTCCACCCGAAGTTATGGCTACGATTTTGCAGTCATTTCTAAGAGCCGCCCTATATGCAGATATTGTTTCTTCTGTATTTCCAGAGTAACTGCTTATAAACACAAGGGTTTTTTCATCAACATGTATTGGTAAGTCATAGCTTCTACTAACATCCACATTTATTTTTTCAAAAGAAAGATATGATTTTAATATGTCACCAGCAATTGCGCTTCCACCCATTCCCGCAACAACAATTCGATTGATTTCACCTTGAAAATCAACGTCTTTACCTAAGCTATAAGCTTCTTTGATTTGTTTTGGAAAATCTTTTATCGCACCCTTCATATCATCCGTGTCGTACTGATAAAAATCTTTTGGAAAAATACTTTCTTCTTTTTCTTCTGACATAAAATCACCTGTAAATTGTATGAAGTTTATTCTGTTTAAATATTTTTCTTGTTGGAAATGTTTAAATATGGTTTCTCATTTTTGTTTTTTTATGAGTGATTTTGAAATTTACGAGCCAAGAGAGGATTCTTTTCTTTTACAAAAACAGATTAAGGATTATGCAAAAGGCGATGTTCTTGATATGGGCACTGGCTCTGGGATTTTAGCAGCAGAGGCTTTGAAATATGCTGATAGAGTGGTTGCTGTTGATATTAACCCCAAGGTTATTTCGCATTGCAAAAAACTTTATCCTGCTATTGAATTTCGTGAGAGTGATTTGTTCTCAAATATTTCTGCTGATAAAAAATTTGACTTGATAATTTTTAACCCGCCTTATCTTCCTGATGAGCCCTTAGCTCCAGATATCGCTCTTGATGGCGGCCCTTTAGGTTTTGAACTTATCGAATGCTTTTTGCAGGGTGTTTCTGATTATTTAGAGCCTGATGGCAAGATTCTTCTTCTTTTCAGTTCTCATTCGAGACCTGCCATGATTCACAAAGTGTTAAAGAAAAAAGGTTTTCGCTATAAACTAATAGCGACTGAAAAGCTTGCTTTTGAAGAACTCTATGTATATGTAATTTCAAGGTTTCCAGTTTTACATAGCGATATTTCACTTGATATGAATGTTTATAATATCAAAAAAGATTTAAAGCCTTAGTTCTTATTAGTATTATTATGAATAAAATTTTAGCTAAAGGCAAAAGGGGTCAGGTCTATGTTTACAAGTCAAGTGTTGATGGTAAAGAGGTTTGTGTAAAAGAATTGAACCCTGAGTCAAAAGCCACCAATGTTTTAGCAAATGAAGCTACTTTTTTGAAGATTGTGAATGAATATGGGATTGGTCCAAGACTTCTTGGTGCTGATAAAGATAAGGTTTTCATGGAGTTTGTTCAAGGTGAGCGAATCTTGGATTTTTTCGAACGGGAAAACAAAACTGGAATTGTTAAGGTTGTAAAAAATGTTCTTGAACAAGCACACACACTTGATGATATTGGTATAAACAAGCTTGAACTCACAAATCCTTATAAACACATCATTGTGCAGGACAAAAAGCCTGTAATGATTGATTTTGAAAGGTGTAAGAGGACAACCAAACCGAAAAACGTGACTCAGATTGTGCAGTTCTTGACTTCTGGAAGGGTTAAAAGAATTTTAAAAGAAAAAAGTATTGATTGGGATAAAGAAGAATTATTGGCTCTTGTAAAAGATTATAAAAACGGTTATTCTGATGAAAAATTTAAAGAATTAAAGAAAAAAATAAATTAGTTTCTTATTTATCTTTGGCGAAATCAAAAACTGATTTTAGCGCAGCCATTATTGTTGCTGGAACAAATAACATCAGAATTGCATCTAGTATGTTTCCAATGATTGGAATTACGTTCATAACATCACTTCCAAGTGCACTAACAACGACTAGTATTGCGCTTTCAATAAGAAATGCGTGTGTTTCTTTCTCTGTAATATTTAAAAATCCAACTATTAGACCTAATATTACGAGCAACCATGCAACACTGTTTTGTATTCCGAATAAACCAAAAACAAGTGCAAGGATGAACCCCGTAACAAAAGCCCATTTTCCAGAACATTTTTTACAAGTTTTCTTCTTGACCATAAGCATCACCTCAATTTAGTTTATTATTGATTTATTGTTTATTTAAAATTTTCGATTAGTTTTTTGACAGATACTTTTATAAAACTTTGAGTGTTAGTCTATTTTTATGAAGAAAGTCATGGTTTTTGGAACTTTTGATTTACTGCACAAGGGTCATGTTGATTTTTTTAAGCAGGCTAAATCTCTTGGCGACTATTTGGTTGTTGTTGTTGCAAGAGACTCTAATGTTTTGCGTTTGAAAGGTAAGGTCGCTGATTCTTCCGAGAAACAAAGGCTTTTGGCGGTTAAGAGTGTTTCTTTTGTGGATAAAGTGGTTTTGGGTAGTTCAGATATTGGTTCTTACAAAGTAATTCTTGATGAGTCGCCGGCAATTATTGCTCTTGGTTACGATCAGGATGTGTCTGAAAATGTCTTGAAAAAAGAGCTTTATGCGTTGGGTTTGAATGTTGATGTTGTTCGATTGAATCCTTTCAAGCCTGATGTTTATAAGTCGAGTAAATTAAAGAATTCTTGTTAAGAAAACAAGCTTACTACATAAATATATTCCAGTTCTTTTTCTGTGTTGTTTTTCACATTATGTTCTACTTCTGATGGTATATAATGTGTTTGTTCTGCGCAAAGAATTATGTCTTTTAAGTCTTTTTTTTGAAGGGTTGCGCAACCTTTTAGAACAATTATTATTTCTTCTCTTTTATCTGTTTTGTGCCAACCAATCTCTTCTCCTGGTTTGAGGATTACTCTGCCGCTTTTTAGAGCTTTGCTTATTGGTGGTTTTATCAGCGATTCATAACTCATGTTTATTTGTTGTTGGAGAAGTTTTTATAAACATTATTGTTTTAAATTATGTGTTCGATACATTTTTTGAAGCATCTCTTCAGATTTTTGAAAGAACGATCGATATATGAATTCCCTGAAGTTAGAATCTTCAGAGTATTTTTCCAGAGGTACGCCTGTGTGTGCTTGTTCATAATCTATTAATTCATTAATTATTTCTCTTGTAACGTATCTTCTTGCAACACACATTTTTAAAAATGAGTCTCTGACTTTCTGTAAGAGCTCTGGGTGCAGGTATAATTTTTCAAAACCTTGTGTTCTTTTAAATTCAACCTCTAAATCCTCAAATGATCCAACTTTTACTGTTTTCCCTCCTATTTCTCCGTAATAATGATCCAATCCTTTTGGAACGATTTCTGCAACTATGATGTTTTGTATGCCTCTGGGTTTTGCAAAAATTGGACAACTCATTGGTGTTAGATAGTTTTTGCAAAAGTCTTTTTCATGCCAATCTTTACTTTTGTTGTCAAACCACTCTGTTATAGCGTATATTTTTGTTTTTATGGCGCTATCAAAAAAAGGAGAATATTTTGAATGATTTTCATGTATGAATTTTTTTATCTCTCCAGCACGTATTCTTCTTTCAAAGGTGTGATTTAGAATGCTTGTTAATTGTTCGACTGTTTGTTCTTGATTGAAATATGAGAATATTTTTGGTTGTTCAATTTTCATTCTCTCAACAAATTCATTCACCATACAATCATTATTTATCCAATGAAGAAATGCGCAGTCAATGTAGTTTAGTTTGAAATCCTTGTTTTGTTGCTTCTTTTTTTCAAAGATCGGGTTTACTAATCGAGTAATTTTTTCGGTGTTGAGTTCTTCTTTGACAAATCTTGAAAATCCAATATCTTTTAGGTCTTTTAGAAAATCCATTTCTTTGGAGTAATCTACTTCTTTACCATTCAATTTTATGTCTGAAGCGGTTTCTTGTGGTGATTCATATCCGAATTCTTCAACAACCACTGCATCGATTGCTTTATCGACGATTATGTCTAATTCTTTTTTTCTAAGTTGTATATCAATTACTGGTGAGAATGGTCTGAGTATGACTGTGTAATCCTCGGTTGTTTGGTTTTTTGGAAATCTTTTTTTTAGTATTTTTAGTGAATCATCCACAATCGCGTCTATTTGTATCTTATAATCGTTGTTTATTGGAATTTCGTTCATTTATTCACCTGTGAGTGGTAAGAAAGGGGTTGCTCTTTTTAATGCTTTCGAATTATGAATCATTAAGAATGATGATTGAAGCATACCTATTATTTGATGGGATGATTGCAGATAATCACCAATTACAATATAATATTTGGAAACAATTAAGTTTGAATTTTGAACTGCGTTTCAATGCATTAAAAAAAGATATTGAAAAAATAACTTAATTGTTTTCAATAAAGCTAACAAGTACTTTATAAAAGCCGTAAACTTTAAATACAAGTGAGTTAATAGTTTTAGAAAGGAAAAGAGGCTTTTACATGAAAAAAACTTTGTTGCTATTAATATTTGTTCTACTCTCGTCAATGGCTTATGCTGCAATTGGAGGCGGAGTTGTTATTGATATTGGTGTTGACCCTACTGAATTAAAAGCAATAATTTCCGAACCAATGACTAATCAAGAAATATACTTTGGTGACAGTCTGACTTTTAAAGGTGGTGCTAGTGGTGGATCTAATCTATACAAATTTTATGATTGGGAGTTTTGTGCTGATTGTGTTCCTCAAACTGCTATGATTCAAAATCCAGGAGAGGTTATTTTTAACAAAGCAGGAAATTATGAGGTTAAATTCACGGTTACTGACAGCAAGGGCGCAATAGCCACTGCAACAAGGATGATAAGTGTTTTAAGTAATCACCCGCCAGAAGCTAACATTATAAGCCCTCTTGATGATGCTGGTTACGGTGTTGATGCAAAAATTGGCTTTGAGGTTGTAGCTGTTGACCCTGACGGCGATGGGATGGAGTATTATTGGGACTTTGGAAATGATACTGTTAATTTAATCTTTGACTTAGAAAGAGACAATAGGTTTGCGAATGAAATTAATTATTCTGTTCCTGGAACGTATTACGCAAATGTAACTGTTACTGATAAAGGCGATCCGCGAATGAGCATTGTTAAAAAAGTCACTGTTAATATTGAAGAGGAATTGAACTTAAATCTTTTATGCACTCTTGCTTCGGGTATTTCATGTCCTGAGGGCGAGGTTGAGGTTTTAAGGATTTCAAACGTGACTTCAAACATTTCTTATATTGACTCTGATACTGGTATTTTGATAAACACATCTCTTCCTTATGCAAATGCGCATATCGCTCCGCCTTTAAGCATTTCTTCTGCTGGTGAAAATTACACTCCTGTTTGTTGTGTGGGTGATATTTATGTTGAAAGTTCAGGCGTTATAAATGAACACTACGCGTCTATGCGTCTTTATTCTGATTTTTCAGGCGGACACATTACTAATCCTAGTATTACTTATCTGCCTTTAAGTTTATACTTGAAATTCACAGGTGATCGCGCAGGAACTATTTGTAAGGTCTTGACCACTTACAGGCTTGAAAATTATTCTTGTAAGAGAGATGATTGTTATGTTAATGATGATTATGATACTTCTAACATTCCTCTTTGTCCTTGTGACGCTGATGGTTGTGGATTTTCTGATAGTAAAGAATTCGTTGCTGACAATGATTTTTACGATTTTAAATGCAAGGATGTTGATGCTATTGGTACCTTGGTTTATACAAGGCAGTTAAGCGTTCCTTACAGTGAATACTCTGCCTGTAGTAATTATTACAAGAATACAGAGTCATACACTTGCATGTATTCATACTTCGGTCTGGAAGAGGGCGGCGGCGAGCACATCGCCAGATGCGGATTGTACCCGACAGAGATGTGCTGCGGCATGCCTGAAGACTGTTCGAACAACAGAAACGACAACCCTCATGAGGATGACTTTGCTGACTGCGTTGACCCTGTATGCCACGGTGAAAGCCCTAAGGCCTGCGGATTAAGTAAAGTTGAAGGAAATTATACTGATGGAGCTATTTATGATGATGATTTAGAAACATGGATTGTTCCTGCTTATTATTGCAGTTCAGGTTTTGATGAGGGTGTTTCTGACCTTCCGGCTTTTGTCTCTTCAATGCATGACCCGATTAATACCAAGCACTGCTGCAAGGTGGGAGACTACTGGGATCCTGATTATCCACCTGGAGAAGGTTCTTGTCGTGATTATAACCCTTGCTATGATTTAATAAGGTCTGAAACTTGTAAATTCGATATTTCTGATTGCGAGAAGCTGAAAGATGAAAACCAAAGGAGTCGTTTTCGGGATTGCATGAATGATTATTTTACCGACCTGAACTGTTTAATCATGCCCGAGGCTGGATCTGATGATGCTCCCCAGGCTTGCTGTCCCACTCACCAGTATGCTGAAGACACCTTTGCATATCTTGACGTAAAGGTTTATATCGTGCCTTGAAGTTTTTCGAAGATTTTTCGTTTTTTTCTGTGAAACTTTTTTAAAGGGTTGATTCTCTGAATGCTTATAATGATTGAAGAGAAAATAATTTTTTCGGCAGAATGATAGTTTATATGTGCAGAATCAAAAGATTTAAATACCAAATATGGTTAACATTAACCAAAAATGGATAATTTACTAAAATTAATTCAAACTTTAGGAAAAAATCTTAATAATCAAATTCCAATTAGGCAGCTTTCCAAAGAATCAAAAATACCTTACACCACAACATATAGATTAATCAAAAATAATAAAGACATATTTATCATTGATAAAAAAGGCAATATAAAATTATGCTCATTAAATCTGAAAGATAATATAACAAAAATCTATCTCATTTTATCTGAAAGAAAAGAAGCTGAACAATTTTTTAATAAAAATCCAAAATTCAAAGTTTTAAAAAAAGAAATTCCATCCGGAGATTATTCTTTAATCCTTTTTGGCTCAAGAGCAGAAGGAAAACAAAGAGAAAAAAGTGACATTGATTTATGCGTTATCAACAAAGATGGAAAGAAAAATATCAGCTTCTCAAAATTTGAATTATTGTTCAAATTAGAAATAAATCCAATATATTTAAAAGATAAGGAATTTAAGCAAATGTTAACAGAAGAAGAGCAGAATCTAGCAAAAGAAATCGTTAAGAAACACATAATTTTATATGGAGAAGAGTGTTTTTGGAATTTAATTTGGAACAACAAAAATCAATAGATTTTTGAGCATTCAATCGGAGATTGAATAAAATGGAATTTGATAAAGAAACTTATAAAGAAGAATTTGAAAAATTATTGAAGAGAAAAGAAGATAAGAAGTTCTACATTAAAAAGAGCAGTTCAATATTCAAAATAAATAAATTTGTCAAGAAAGGAACAGATAGTCTTGAATTAGCAGAATTTATCAAAAAATCAGATAAGAGTGCTAAAGACTATTGGACAATAACTATCTGCTATTATTCTATGCTTTATATCGCTAAAGCAGCCATTCTAACTAAAGGTTACGAAACAGATGATCATTACGCAACTCAGATAGCATTAGGGCATTTATTAGTTCCTGACGAAATAGAAAAAGAAGATTTAGAATTATTGGAACAAGCTCACAAGATATTTGAAGATGATTATATTGGGCGTTGTTCATAATAGTTGCTTTTGTGAGTAACTTGAGCAAAGCTTTTATGCTTTGTGAAAGTTTTTCTAAGTTGTAAGTGATTATTTGCCATGCGAATTCTCGTTTTTTCATGTGTGCT
>Ga0180007_10001146_pt1 | contig 37989 bp, 29 predicted proteins | sample MM_PC_MetaG_FD_121122 | JGI IMG/M metagenome (GOLD analysis project Ga0180007, IMG submission 121122) | Groundwater microbial communities from the Aspo Hard Rock Laboratory (HRL) deep subsurface site, Sweden - MM_PC_MetaG | ecosystem: Environmental > Aquatic > Deep subsurface > Groundwater... | reverse complement strand
CTTGCGAAGCGACAATGGTCCTTCAGTTGAAAATTTTCAGGTCGAAAGTCGCCTGGATTTTCGAAAAATATGGTTGAAATTTCGAGCCAACAACGTTGGCAACACTTATTCACGGATTCAGGATGAAAAATAATAATATGACACAGCCATATCCAACGGATTCCTATACAAATGAATAATCTTACTGGCACACGAATGAGTATAGTACTCAAAATTGTCATGCCCATACAAGAAATCTGAATATCCAGATTTCCTAATAACATGATCCACAGCGGGATACACATATCCAGTACGAACGCCTTGCTTATCATATTTTTCTGGAAACAAGACAAAATCACGTATATTGGGAAATAGCTCATTATGCATCACGTCATACGAGACACGAGTGCACCTATTTTCAAAATGTATGGCGAGAAAATTTGCGATAAGGCTTCGCAAATAATTTGTGCCAGACTTTCGTATTGTGTCTAAAACAATAGATTTTTTTTCTATAATCTGCGAACGTCTACCATATTCTTCGTATGAAATATTACCGTCTAGCACTTGCACAATCATTACCCTCGTTATTTGAAGCAGATTCTGCACGGCGAATGCGCAGCCTGAGCCCTATTCGAAAGGTCAGAGCGAAAGGCCCTATATTCATGAGATTCCCAAATTTTTCTAAAAGAACCTACTTCAAATACATTCCCAAATGTCTTGGTGTTGAAATACGCCTCAAGACAACAAGGAAGCACCTCTCCGCTAGGCCCTATCCAACTGATCTCTGAATACTGACAGGCTTTTTTCAGTCCACCATTGCGCCGATAAATGCCTTTCCCATTCCCATCAGGCCCATAAACCACAAAATTGGAAGTCCACGGTGCAGTCGGTGAATAGTCATCAAAGTCTTCCTTGGTCACGAAAGCACGGGTAATAAAGTTATCCTCCACACTCACACCAGGGGGCAAATCATCCTGCACAACATTGAAAGGCGAACAATGAAAAGGTAAAAACGTAACAGGTAAACCCAGGCTTTCACCAAACTGACGAATTTCATCAAGATGATCCTGATTGTGCCTTGTCACCAAAGTGAACAAACCCACCCGCACTTCAGTCTTGGCCAATTCGGCAATATTTGCCATGGCCGACCGGTAAAAACGATCCTCATTATTACGATAGATTTGGTAGATCTCAGGCCGCGTGCTGTCTAACGAAATCTGCAAATGAACTTGCCTACCAAATATTTTCAGTCTTTCAACATCTATGAGTGACGCATTAGTATTAATTACCACTGCTCCTTTGCCGAGCACTCCTCTTGCTAGCCCATTATCCAATATGTCGTATATATACCGATTTGTGAATGGTTCACCAATACAATTTATACGAATAGTTGCATCAATACCATCTGCTGAAAGGATGTCTCCCAACCGATTGAATGATTCAAGAGATAAAATTTTCTTTGGTCTATTAATTTTTCCGTTGCCACGTGTGCAGACAGTGCACTTATAATTACATACTGTGCTTATTTCTATATCTATAATCCTAGGCGTTGATTCAATTATCTTCATCTCTGAACAAACCTCCATCAACTAGAATGAAATTAAGTCTGCAAACCAATGCAGCAATATCATTTCGTTACATTAAGCAAAAACTTTTCATGTTGTATTGTTGTAACACTTCTTCCACCGCTCAAGGCTTCAAGGACTTGCTGTATCGTTTCATCTGCCTCAAGGGAATCCAACGAGAGTTGGGACCATCGCTCAAAGTTCCCTGGCTGCGGAGTAAAGTCTGTCCAGATGCGCCCACACACAGCAGAAAGATAATATACAAGCCAGGCCGCCTCAATGTCTTCTGTCAATGGATTAAAGGGGCACCCATCCAACGCGCAGGCAATGCGCTCAAAATAATCCTCTTTGCTTGTGGCCTGAGGAGCGAAGGGCATCCCAGCATAATACACGCGGGACTCCATGATGACTTCTTTGCCAAGCATGGCAGCCTCAATGCCCATCGACGATACATAGGGCAGAACAACCCTCGCCGAGCCCAAAATGTCATAGCTGTTCACCCTGTCATAACAGGAATAGACAGTAAGCCGTTCACTTGGGAACAATTCGACGAGACGCTTGGTAAAAAGAGTCCGATCCCCAGGCTTCTTCGCCTCGTACGGATGCTGTCGGACGGCAACACGTGCCGCCGTATGTTGAAGCAGAAAATCGAGTGTTTCTACCAGCCAATCCCACGATGTCTCAAAAAAACGGCTCAGGCCAAGAGCTGTGGCATCAGTTTCAATGTTCAGAGGGATAAATACGTCATGCGGTCCGGCTAGCAAAGACCCACAGCCGGACTTAGCCTGCTGGTACTGATACTTATCTTTCCCCGCCAGACGCTTATGAAACTCCGCCTTTGCCTTATTGAAAACCAAACTCCGCACTTCGGGAGATTGGGCAGCGACTCTTCCAAATGTTTCAGGGAGATCACGAAAACGGGCGGCAACATGGTTACGCCCCACCGCCATGGAGATACTGCCGCTATCATATGTCGAAACATCAAACTTGCGCCGAACAGCCATGCCAAGAAACAATCCACTGTAACGATACACACCTCCAGGTATCAAAAAAGATGTGGACGGAGGGGTATTGAGGAAACCAGCAATGCGCGGCGCACCAGCGCTAAGCATAGCATAGCAATGCTTACGGACGTACTCCAGATCATCTCCAGGCAGCGATGTGGTTCGGATCCACTGGGCGTTCAGCAATGCAGACTCATTGGCAAGGGCCTCTTCCTCAGGAGACAGACACACGGGAGACGAGTCAGAAAGCCGGACCACGTCAAAGCCGACAGTCTTCATAATGTCTAACACTTCAGAAATGATGATGTTTTGATGCTTCACTAACGCTGCATTCTGCTCAAACGACAGATCATCCCATATTAAATATGGATGCAGTCCTCTTCGCCGCAACAGCAAAGCAAGAGTAATGCTATACCAAGGCACCGGTGTATTTGCCCAAGGACAGATCAAAACGCCCACTTTCAATTCGAAATCTGAACGTCCCTCACTACACGCATCCGGTTGGCACAAACCCCTGTCCCGTTTGAGAAATGACTTGAACATGGAGGCACTTTGGGCAAATTTCATAAATCGCTCCCCCGGCCACGTATCCCAGCCAACCAACTCCGCATGTGACCATGAAAAGCATCCAATGTTTGCTCCAACTCCTTACAAATCGAATGATAGCGGGCCTTAATAGGGTAAGGATTCTCAAGCGCCTCACGAGCTAAAGCATTGATCCGTTCCTCAAATCCCTGCCTGGTAATAATCACTGCCCGATCCGGCATTCCAATCTCATCGTACAAGGCTGAAATCTTGGGATAATTTACAAGGCCAATGCTGGGAATTCCTAGTCCGATGGCACAAACGTTGGTATGGAAACGGTTGCCCATGACGAGATCTGATTTACGATAAAGATCGAAAATGCAAGCCTGGCCACTCTCGCCTCTCAATAACGGAGCAACCTTAACCCTTGTACGGCACAGCCGATCATCCATGCCATCCAATAAGGCCGAGATCATAGTATAATCTTGTGAGATATGGGGAATAAGAACGAGACAAAGATCTGGATAATCAGCCAAAAGGCCTTCAATAATCGCAACATATCCCTTTAAAAATTCATCAGCAGAAATACCGTTCTTTAGCTTCGCATCAAACCGACGATCAAGCATATCACCAGCAAGATTCACCGCCAGCGTCTTACCTGCGCCAGCAAGTTCGGGATGATTCTGATCCTCGACAACGGTAAAAAAACCGCCATCTGGGATGCTATGGATTCGATCTGCGTACTTAGCACCAAACAATCGAGTGGCGTGGCCCAAGGAGCCATCGTTACGCACAGAAACAAGAAATCTGTCGTGTTCCAATACATAGTCCAAAAATGTTCGGAAACGGGCGCACGTCGATTCACTATATCCTTTTTCCGGATCAAGGCCGAGGCCATAAAACACTGTAGGCGTGGTGAGTGTCTCCAAAAGCTCTGGCGGAAGATCCACAGTGGTCCCCGTCCGCGAATGCTCCACCCAGAGTTCAAAATAATTACCTCCGCCAATCATGAGCAGATCATAGCCATTGGCCAAAGTAACAAAATCATCATCAAAGGAAAGCTCACCCCACTTGCGGTAAAACCTGCGAATCTCCAATTCGGTATACCTTATAGCCACTCCGGGGAAATTCACTGCCAAATGGCTTCTTGCTCCACTATGATTGGCATTGTCCCCTATATTTCCTGCGAAACTTGCTACATGGAGAACACGCAACTCTTCCATAATAATGCCTTCCAGATAAACTATTACTCGACTGAGTTTTGCCTGATAAATCCACTATGGCAGATGTGATATATCAACAAACTGTTTTTGCCGCGATATGGCCAATATATTAAGATTCTTAATCTCCTTGATAAATTTTTCGGCGCTGTCTCCTGTTCCAAAAGCAAAATTAGGCTCACATTTATTCATTCTCTTAGCTTCACCTATGGATTCGAGGATAGCATGTGCATCAATTCGCGTATTAATAATTGAAGAGCACTGGAAACGACCATTCTGTCTATCACCAATATTCACAGATGGAACACCATAGGCCGGAGTCTCACGAATACCAGCACTAGAGTTACCCAAAAGATACTTGGAATTACGTAACAGCGTAAGAAAATATGTCACGCGCAAAGAGGGATAAATAACAAACCGCTCTTGCACCTTAAGACGCTCGTACTCTTCCAAAATCGCATCGCTTCCCTGGTCATTGTTCGGATAAATGACTACGAAATTATCCTCGGCAGAAAGCATGGCATCTACCATGGCCCTAGCCATGCCCTTTGTTCCCTCGGGCCTCGTCGTCACAGGGTGGAGAAGTGCAATAGCGTAGGATTCGAACGGAATTTCATAGTAAGTGCGCACCACTTCAATAGTCGGCAGATTCGAGGCGAGCATAAGATCCATATCGGGAGAACCAATAACAAAAACTGAATTCTCCCGCTCACCCATCTGTATAAGACGATCACGTTGCTCTTCACCAGCAACAAAATGCAGATGCGCCATCTTGGAAATAGCGTGACGAATTAACTCATCAATCGTTCCTGAGCGTTCTCCGCCTTCGATATGGGCCACCAGAATATTCCTGAGCGATCCCACAATGGCTCCAGCTAGAGCCTCAACACGATCACCATGCACGACAATCATGTCGGGCTGGTATTCACTGACATAGCGGGAAAGACCAAAAATAGTATTGCCCAGGACGATGTCCATGGATTCGCCATGCACCTGGTTCATGAAAACGTGCACGTTGCGAAAGCCCCGGTCCAATCGACTGGAACCGAAATGCTTCATCACTTCGTCGACGGTATATCCATATCTGGAAAGAGTATGCATGCCCGTCACGAAGATGCTGTACTCGAAGCCAGCTTCCTCTTTGACCTTGTCGATAAGCGTCCTGATCTTACCAAAATCGGCCCGCGTACCAGTGAGGAAAAGTATCCTCTTGTCAGCCATCGATATCCTCCCATCCTATCTGGACATCCTTATCCAACGGCCTGACCGCGCGGTGGCCCAAGATTCGCTCAAATTCCTTAGCAGGGATCCCCCCGAGCCCTGGGCGCTTGACCCAGATATTTTGGGCGCTCAGGACTTCGCCCGTGGCCACGGCACCCGTCGTCACGACAGACGCATAGGCAAAATCAATCGTGGACTGCTCTTCCGGCAGTATATCCTTCCCTCCTCCCAATGCTTGGTGGATGGCCCGCGAGCCTTCGATCAACTGCCGAAGTTCCTCGGGATCGATGGATATGGAGACATCAGGTCCTGGCCAGAACTTGTCTACAGTGAAGTGTTTCTCCAAAATCCGTGCGCCAAAAGGCACCGAGGCATAACAGGTGTAATTGCCCAACGAATGGTCCGACAGCCCGAGAACAGCATCGGGGAAAGCCCCCCCCAATTGCTCCAGCGCTCCAAGGCGAACCTTGTCATACGGTGTCGGATACATGGAGGTGCAATGCATCAACGCAAAGGGAATCTCGGCCTCGCGCAAGATATCCACCGCACACCCGATTGATGTAATGTCGTTCATCCCCGTGCTAAGAATGACTGGCTTCCCATATGAAGCGATATGACGCACAAGAGGATAGTTGTTGCATTCTCCAGAGCCAATCTTGTAGGCGGCGACACCCATCGACTCCAACCGCTCGGCAGCGGCCCGGGAAAACGGCGTCGACAAAAACAGCATCCCCAGCGCTTCAATCCGGCGCTTTACAATCAACTCTTCATCTTCGCTCAATGCGCAACGTGACATAATCTCCCAGATGCTCTCCTTGGCATTACCCGGAACCACATCATTAGGAATCATTTCATCCTCAACGACATGCGATTGAATTTTAACGCACTCGCAACCGGAGGCATGTGCGGCATCGACCATCATCAAGGCCTTATTAATGTCTCCCTCATGATTAATTCCAATTTCTGCAATAACCAACGGAGGGTAATCCAGGCCAACAGGCCTACCGGATAATTCAAAGGAACTCATAGGCCTCTATCTCCTTAGACGGGCAGTCACCCGCCCGTTGCCGAAGCAACAAATCCCCGACATTAAGTTCATGCTGACAATCAATTTGCAAAGAACGCTCCAGGGGCATCTCATAGCCCAAAACCCCCGCAGGATAAAAACCTACATCTTTGCGCAGCGACACCACCGTATTAAAATAAACCGCCCCGTTGACGAAATAGACCTTGGGCAGGTTCTGCTTGCTGGGATATTCCACATCCTGAGTAATATAAGGGGACAATCGACCCTCGGCATCAAGGCTACGAGCAAAATATGGATGCTCGACCGCCTCACACACGGAAACCATCGCTGCAGGTCGACGCCGCTGAGTCATCCCAAGCAAACCATCAATATCCTCCACCAAACGCAGTGGAGATGTCGGTTGCAGCAGACATACCGCATCGAAACAATCCTTATCGATCTGACCCAGCATATCCAGAGCATGAAAAACACACCGCACATGTGCCGAATTGTCCTCTGCCAATTCAGCTGGACGCAAAAATGGCACCTCCGCTCCATACTCCTTGGAGATGGAGGCAATCTCGGGGCTATCCGTCGACACAACCACCCTGGAAAGGTGCTTGCTTTTCAACGCCTCCTCAATAGTCCAGGCAATCAATGGCTTGCCCCCGACAACACGAATATTCTTTTTAGGAATACGCTTTGATCCTCCACGCGCAGTAATCAAACCAAGAATTCTTGAAGATATACCAATTCTAAACTTAGACATGTATTTCTCCTACAATTAGCTCAAACCGACCAACTCCAGCGATCAACCTTCAAAAGGGAGGTACTATTCGCTGAACAGGAGCTGTTTCAGGGCTCCTTACTTCACTTACAAGGATCATACCAACCCTCTCACCACTGCGACATTTCATTTCTCACCAAAAAAACCTAACGGTTCAAATCACAAGGCCTGTGCACTCCGCCCACTCACCCGGACGAAAAAAAAGGCCGCGGGTCTTCCCGCGGCCTTGAGCATTTCAATTCTTCAACAACACACCCTAGCGCATGATGGTCTGCCTGCGGTCCGGGCCCACCGAGGCGATGGACACGGGCACGCCCAGCACTTCCTCGATGCGGGCCACGTAGTTCTTCACGGCCTGAGGCATGGCGTCCCAGGTCTCGATGCCGCTGATGTCCTCGCTCCAGCCGGGCATGGACTCGTACACGGGCGTAACATCGGCCAGCCCGTTCTCCTCCAGCGGAGGATAGGCGATGGACTCGCCGCGGTACTTGTAGGAGGTGCACAGCTGCAGCTCGGACAGACCGCCCAGCACGTCCAGCTTGGTCAGGGCAATGCCCGTGGGGCCGTTCAGGCGCACGGACTCGCGCAGGATGACCAAGTCCAGCCAGCCACAGCGACGCTTGCGCCCAGTGGTAGCCCCAAACTCCGCGCCCACGCTCTGCATATGGTTACCGGCCTCGTCCGCCAGTTCGGTGGGGAAGGGCCCGGCACCCACGCGGGTGGTGTAGGCCTTGACCACGGCCACGATGCTGTCCAGCGTGTTGGGTGCACAGCCGCTGCCGCTGGCCGCGTTGCCGGACACGGTGTTGGACGAGGTCACAAAGGGATAGGTGCCGTGGTCGATGTCCAGGTGCGTCCCCTGGGCACCCTCGAAGAGCACGTTCTTGCCGGCAGCCATGGTCTCGCCGGCGATGCCCGCCACGTCGCCCAGGTAGGCCTGCAGACGCAGGGCCGCGGGACGGATCTCGTCGAACACGGCCTGGGCGTCCAGGGGCTTGGCACCGTAGAGCTGCTCAAAGAGGACATTCTTCTCCACCAGGGCGCGCTCGATCTTGGCCCGCAAGAGGTCCAGGTCGGTCAGGTCGCTGGCGCGCACGCCCACCCGGGCCATCTTGTCCTCGTAACAGGGGCCGATGCCGCGCCCGGTGGTGCCGATCTTGTCGGCCTTGGACTTGTGGGCCTCGCGGGCCGAGTCCAGGAGCCTGTGGTAGGGCATGATGATATGCGCCTTCTTGCTGACCACCAGCCGTCCGGGGCTGACATTGATGCCCTTGGCGGCCAGTTTGTCCACTTCCTGAAGAAAAACCACAGGGTCAAGCACCACACCGTTTCCGATGCAGCACAACTTGCTACCATGCAGAATTCCTGAAGGAATCAGATGCAAAATGACCTGCTCGCCATCCACAACCAATGTATGACCCGCATTATTGCCGCCCTGGAAACGGACGATGATATCTGCCTGTTCCGTCAGTATATCGACAATTTTGCCCTTTCCCTCGTCGCCCCATTGGGCACCCATAACGACGGTATTTGACATTTCGTTCTCCTTCTGTAAGGAACTGCATTCCCAATTAAGCCCAGCCGCTCAAACGCGCGGCAAAAGGCATCCTTGTCTAAAAAACGCTTTCGGCAAAGTCAACAACCTTTTGGGAGGCCTTTTTGGCCCGGGTCTTGCTTTACCGAATCAATGACTATGCAAACAATCCTTCGAAAATACGCAAAACCATGGGAAATGGTCGTTCTGACCGTCTCCTTGCTGGTGCTGGTGGAACTGGTCTTCGTCATGCAATGGCAGGATGGCCGCTTCTCGGGCGAGCCCGTGCTGCGCGTAGCCGCCCCCGAGAACGAATGGCTGGACAGCGAACTGACCCCCTACGGCATCGGCTTTGAGAAAGAACTGCTGGACAGGTTCTGCGCCAAGAACAAGATGAGCTGGACCTGGATCAAGACCCGCAACTGGGCCGAGGCCTGGGAAGAGGTGCGCAAGGGCCGCGCCGACATGGTCATCGGTCTGGGCTCCGAGCCTCCCAACACCCTGGAAATCAAGATGACGGTTGGGCCGGTCTACGCCCACACCCGCCCCGTGCTGATTTACAACAACAAGCGCTTCGGGGTCGGCAAGGACTGCGACATCTTCGAGCGCCCCGTGCTGCTCACGGCCAGCAATGTCATGGCCGACAGCCTGCGTCAAAAGGCCCTTGAGCTGGACTGTTCCCCGCGCAGCGTGGTCAGCGCCGACCTGAGCATGACCCCGCTGCTGGACACCCTGGACCGCAACCAGGCCCGTTTCGCCCTGGTGGATCAGCGCCGCTTCGCCCTCTGGCAGCCCTTCTATCACAAGATCAAGACCGCCAAGACCCTGGACCGGGAACTGGAATACCGCTGGTACTGGAGCGAACGCTCCCCGGCCCTGAACGAGTCCCTGCACCGCTTCTGGACGGACATCCAGGCCAACGGGCGCTTGGCGAGTCTCTACGACAAGTATTTCGGTTTCCTGCCCGAGAAGACCGATCATTTCGAGATCTACCATCTGCTCAAGACCCTGGACGAGAAACTGCCCGCCTACCGCAAGGCCATCATCAAGGCCGCAAAGCGCACGGGCATCGACCCGCTGCTGCTGGTGGCGGTCATCTACCAGGAATCCCACTTCGACGCCGAGGCCCGCAGCAGCACCGGCGTACGCGGCCTGATGCAGATCACGACCGCCACTGCCGAGCACCTGGGTGTGGACCGCAAGGACCCCTTCGAGAGCATCGAGGGCGGCAGCCGCTATCTCAGGAATCTCTACCGCGAACTAGGGGATCTGGGGCTGGACACGGAAACACGCTGGCTGTTCACCCTGGCGTCCTACAACCGCGGCCCCGGACACCTGCGCGACGCCGTGGCCCTGGCCAAGCGCCTGGGCGGCACCGGCAGGGCCTGGCTGGAAATGAAGACGGTCTTTCCCAAACTGAACTACGAGCGCTACTACAAGGATGCCAAGTACGGCTACACCAACGGCTTGGAGGTGGTGGACTACGTGGAACGCATCCGCTACTACCGCTACATCCTACACGGGCTCGTCATCCTCGCGCGGCCTGAAGCGCAAGAGCTTACCTCGCTTGTCGCCGCTTCCGGCCCCTCCCTGCTTGTCGCCGCTTCCAGCCAATCCATTTTCTGATCCCTGCCCCGGACGCTTTTCAAAGGGCGGCCGCGACCCGGCGAATGACAGCGGCTCCGGCAGACCGTCGGGATTGCTGGACTGCTTCCAGTGGTAGTTGAACAGCTGATTCTTCCAGCGAATGGATTGAATGAGACCAAAAGTAACAACGGCCTCCTCCCAGCGCTTGGTCGGCTCAAAATTCTGGACCAGGGCGGCGTATTTTTCCCACATGGACGTCAGGGACGCCTCGTCGAACGCCATCAGTTGGCGGGCCAGTTTTTCTAACGCCTTCTCCACGTGATCCCCTTCGAAAAATGGTGTTGATCGGTCTTGAGTCCGGTGGCCAAGCGTGGCCCATGGGGCTTGATTGCCCACCAGACAGGGGTATGGTATCAGCACTTTCTCAGCACGTAAATCGACGAGGAGACCCGCATGAGCGACTTAAAGAAAATGTACAAGACTTTGCTGCACGACCCCTTTCCTGAAGAATTGGCCCTGCGCATCGGCGATCAGGAGCTGAAGTTCAAGAAGCGCACCTGGACCATCGACGGTGAAGAGAAGGGTCTCAGATACGGTGAGAATCCCGACCAGCCCGCCGCGCTGTTCGAGCTTGCCGGCGGCGGTCTGACCCTGGAAGGCGTGGAGTTCCGCGGTCCTGGCCAGGGGTTGGTCTCCTCGCTGACCGAAGACAACATGCTCCAGGCCGGCAAGCACCCCGGCAAGATCAATCTGACCGACGTGGACAACGGCCTGAACATGCTCCAGTACCTAACGGCCAAGCCCGCCGCCATCATCCTAAAGCACAACAACCCCTGCGGCGCGGCCTGGACCGACGAGGGCGTAGGCGTGGCCCTGGAGCGGGCCTGGAAGTCCGATCGCATCGCGGCCTTCGGTGGCACGGTGGTGGTCAACCGCCCCCTGGACGACGCCGCGGCCGAGATCATCAACGCCTCCTATTTCGAGGTCGTGGCCGCCCCGGCCTTTACGGGCAACAGCCTGGAGATCCTCAAGCGGCGCAAGAACCTGCGCATCCTCCAGATCCCCGGCCTGGCCGAGCTTCAGACCCTGGTGGGCCAGCCCTTCCTGGACATCAAGTCCCTGACCGACGGCGGCCTGGTACTCCAGCTCTCGTTCCGCAACCGCATCCTGTCCGTGGAGGACTTCATCCCGGCCACGGCGAGCAAAGACGGCTCGGATTTCGTGGCGCGCAAACCCACTCCCCGCGAAGCCGAGGACCTGTTGTTTGCCTGGGCCATCGAAGCCGGCGTGACCTCCAACTCCGTGATCTTCGTGCGCGACGGAGCCACCGTGGCCATCGGCACCGGCGAGCAGGACCGCGTGGGCTGCGCCGAACTGACCATCCACAAGTGCTACACCAAGTACGCCGACCTCTTGAGCTTCGAGGAACAGGGCATCTCCATCTACGAGTTGCAGTTGAAGGCCACCCAGGACGAGGCCGCGGCCAGCCTGCTGGCGGACATCAACCAGCGCACCAAGGCGGCCCGCGGCGGCCTGCCCGGCACCGTGCTGGTCTCCGACGGGTTCTTCCCCTTCCGCGACGGCGTGGACGTCGTGCTGGCCCAGGGCGTGACCGCCATCGCCCAGCCCGGCGGCTCCATCCGCGACTGGGAGGTCATCACCGCCGCCAACCAGGCCCAGCCCCAGGCGGCCATGGTCTTCACGGGGCAGCGCTCGTTCAAGCATTAACCACCCGCAAGCAGCCACAGCATGGCGCAGGCAAGGCCGGACGGGTGACACCAGCCTTGCCGGTCGCCCGTGGACAGGAAGGGCTTTCTCTCAACTTTCCAGGCTGCTATAGTGGCTCCCAGAACGCCGGGCTTCACTCTCCCGGCAAAGGTCAGGCAACTCTCCCATGAGTACCCTCGTGCGATACCCAGGTCCGGGCTGCATCGTGGAATTTCTCCACGGCAACAAGCCCAACGTGGCCTGGGTCCTTGAAGAGCAATCCGGACGCCTGCGTGTCCTGACCCTCAACCAGCGGGAAACGAAGCTCCCGGCCGGGCGCATCCTGCCGTGGGCCGGACCGGCCCACGAGCCCCAGGCCTCGCGCGAAGAGATCCAGCACATCCTGCAGGACCACGAGACCCGACGCGATGAACTGGCCGCCCAGGTGGACCCCGAGGAGATCTGGGAACTGGCCCAGGGTGATGTGGACCGGGCCACGGCCAACTGGTTTGCAGGCCTGCTCTGGGACGAGCCCGACTCCGAACAGGTGGCCGCCATGGGCCGTCGCCTGCTGGAACAGAAGACCCACTTCAAGTTCCATCCCCCCGAATTCGAGGTGCACCCCGCCGACAAGGTGGAAAGCCGCCAGACCGAGGAAGAGACACGCCTTGAGCGCGAACACCTGACCTCCTCGGTGCAGCAGTTCTTCCACGCCCTGTGGGAGGCCCGCCTCAAGGGCAAGAGCGCCCCCGAAGCGCCCGAAGGCCTGACCGAGATCTGCCACGGCATTCTGCTGGCAGCCATGGCCGACACCGCCGGGTCCATGGAGCTGACCATCTGGAACGCCGTGCGCAAGGGCCTGCCCGACCTGCCCCTGCTGCCCCTGTTCCTGGGCCAGACCTGGGGCGTGTTCGCCGAGCATTTCAACATGCAGCTCTTGCAGGAAGGCTACGCCTGGGGCGACGACTGGGCCCGCGAGTTCGACACGGACCTGGACCGCCTGGAGGCCCAGTTGGCCACCATGAAGCGCGAGCCCGAGGATACGCCCTACATCAGCATCGACTCGGCCTCGACCCACGACATCGACGACGCCTTCCACGTGGAACCGGGCACCGACGGCGGCTACCACCTGCGCATCGCCCTGGCCTGCCCGGCCCTGGGTTGGGAGTTCGGCTCCCCCCTGGACCGCGCCGTGCGCGAACGCGCCAGCTCCGTGTATCTGCCCGAGGGTGCCAGCCACATGATGCCCGAGCGATACGGCATCGGCCAATTCAGCCTCTACCAGGACCAGCCCAAACCGGCTCTGGTGCTGGATTGCGACGTGGACGCCGACGGCAACCTGCGCTCCATGGAGCCGCGCTGCACCTGGGTGCGCATCGACCAGAATTCCACCTACCAGGCCATGGAAGAGGCCCTGGGCAACCCGGACTGCGATCCCCGCCTGTCCCTGGCCACCGAACTGGGGACCAAGCTCAGGGCGCGACGCATCGACAATGGGGCCGTGGTCGTGGACCGGCCCGACCCGACCATCATCCTGGAAGGCGAAGGCGCGGACATCCTGGTGCGCATCGAGGAGTCCCCGCGCTACGACCAGGCCCAGGCCACGGTCAGTGAATTCATGATCCTGGCCAACTCCAGCATCGGGCAATGGGCGGCGGACAAGGGCATGCCCATGCTCTTCCGCACCCAGGACATCACCCTGCCCGGCGACGCCGCAGGGGTCTGGACCACGCCCGAGGACGCCCACCGCATCGTGCGCATGATGGCCCCCACCACCCAGGAACTGACCCCCCGGCTGCACGCCACCATCGGGGCAAAGGCCTACGCCCCTCTGACTTCGCCCATCAGGCGCTACGGCGACCTGATCAATCTGGCCCAAGTGCTGCACGCCCTGGAGTCCGACGGCAGCCCCCGCTGGAACCGCGAGGAACTGACGCTGATGCTGCCCTACATCACCGCGCGCACCGAGGCCGCAGGACGCATCCAGCGCTTTCGGCCCCGCTACTGGAAGCTGGTGCACTTCAAACAGCACAAGAAGGACCTGTTCTCCACCACGGTGGTCGAAGACGGGTCGCTGGTGGTCCTGGCCATGCCCAAGGAGCAGATGTACGTGCGCTGTCCGCGCAGCCTGCTGGCAGACAAGATCTTCCCCGGACAGCGCTTTGCCATCCGCCTGCACAAGGTCAGCCCGCGAACCAACGAGTTGCGGGTGGTGGAAGCCCTGGAAGAATAGAAAGACAGGCGGACCCAGCCGAAAGTTGCGCGCCACTCCGACTGCTGTTAGTGCTGTTCCATCCCAGCACCCAAGGCGGTGCGACAGCAGTTGACTGCGCAACACGAGAAGACATTTTTGCCGGGGTCTGCTCAGTAACTCGGCCTTGGACCCGGCCTTGGACGGGGCCTTGGACGGGGCCTTGCCCCTCCTCAACAGCCGCCGCTGAAAGGCTGTTCAAAAGGATGCGGGTGCAAGGCGCTAGAAGAAATCAAAGACGATGTGTACAAAAACGTACATGAGGCTTTGATTTCCTCGCAGCAACGCAGCAAACGCGTCATTTTCAACAGCCTGCTCAGTCATAATGGAAGGAGAATAGTGATGGCCTCAATCGCCTGGCTCGCAATGACCTATCTTCTCGGCGCCGTGCCCTTTGGCCTCGTGGTGGGCAAGATCTTCTGCGGTGTGGACCCGCGCACTGCGGGCAGCCAGAACACCGGCGCGACCAACGTGGCCCGGCTGTGCGGCTTCAAGTTCGGGGTCCTGGCCCTGGTCCTGGACCTGCTCAAGGGTCTGATCCCCACGGCCGTGGCCATGACCTTTTCCGACTCCGCGCTGTTCCTGTCCCTGACGGGCCTGGCGGCCATCGTCGGGCATTGCTACTCCGTGTTCCTCTACGGCAAGGGCGGCAAGGCCGTGGCCACCACCGTAGGCGTATTCCTGGCCCTGGCTCCGATCTCGACCCTCATTGCCGCGGTTCTGTGCATCGCCGTCATCGTCAAGTCGGGCTACGTCTCCCTGGGCTCGCTGACCCTGGTCACCGCCCTGCCCGTGCTGCTGCTCATCAGCGGCAACCTGACCTATAGCCTGATGGCCGTGGTGGTCATGGCCCTGGTCTTCTGGCGGCACCGTGAGAACATCCAGCGCCTGATCCGGGGCGAGGAAAAGCCCTGGAGCAAGAAGAAGCACCAGGAACATACAACCAGCGATGATTCATTAGACTAGGCTCGAGAAGGAATTTCGATACGCAGATAAAAGGCGGCCCCCACCGGGGCCGCCTTTTTTGTCATTCTCTGAACCGCGCCAGCCGTGATTTCAACAACCGCCCCGCGTTACCCCAGCCCCGTCAACGAGTGTGGCGCGGGGCTGGAAAGGCGCGAGGGCGGAAGGAAAGCGACGCGTATTAGACTTCCGGCCGACAAAATGAAACCAGGACTCTATCCTCGCGGCTGTTTAAATGGCGGCAGATGCCGTGATCTCAACAGCCGCCCGGCGTTACCCCAACCCCGTAGACGGGTGTGGCGCGGGGCTGGCCAGGCGCGAGGGCGGAAGGAGACCGACGCGTATTCAACATACGCGAGGGTTCATTCCGCACGATGAAACACCGCCAGCCGCGATGCTACGCCCGTTTACCCCAAATCAACACCGGGAAAGGCCCGCAGGCAAATGGCATCGGCCAGATCCCGCAGGGAGGCCCGGTTCAGGGCGCAGGCCGGGATGGCCTCGGGATAGATGTTCTGCACCAGCTCGCGCTGCTCCACGTTCAGCCTGTCCCATTTGTTGAGCACCAAGAGGCGCGGGATCTCGTGCAGCTCCATCTCGCGCAGGATGTCTTCCACGGCCTGCACATGATTTTCCAGCTCCGGATGTCCGGCGTCGGTCACGTGGATCAGCAGATCGGCGACCTCCAGCTCCTCCAGGGTGGCCCGAAAGGCCTCCTTGAGCTCGTCGGGCAGGTGGCGGATGAAACCCACGGTGTCCGTCAGGATCAGCTCGCGCTCCATGGGGAAGCGCAGGCGGCGGGTGGTGGGGTCCAGGGTGGCGAAGAGCTTGTTCTCGGCCAGGACCTTGGAAGCGGTCAGGGTGTTGAGCAGCGTGGACTTGCCCGTGTTGGTGTAGCCCACCAGCGCAGCCACGGGCAGTCCGGCCTTGGACCGGCGCAGACGCGTGGCCTTGCGCTGCTTGCGCAGCTCTTCCAGCTCCTTCTTGATACGCGTGATGCGCTCGCGCACGCGGCGACGGTCGGTTTCCAGCTTGGTCTCGCCCGGTCCCCGGCCGCCGATGCCGCCCATCAGCCGCGACAGCGTGTGCCCGGACCCCGAGAGGCGCGGCAGAGTGTATTGCAGCTGAGCCATCTCCACCTGCAGCTTGCCCGAACGGGTGGTGGCGTGTTGGGCAAAGATGTCCAGGATCAGCTGGGTGCGGTCCAGGATCTTGCGCTCGGTGATGTTCCCCAGGTTACGCATCTGCGAGGGGGTCAACTCCTGGTCGAAGACGATCAGGCCCGCATTCTCCTGCAGGGCGCGCACCTCCAGCTCCGCCAGCTTGCCCTTGCCCATGATGGTCTTGCTATTGGCCTGGCGCAGGCGCTGGATCACCGTACCGGCGTTTTCCAGGCCCGCGGTGCGGGCCAGCTCGGCCAGCTCCAGCAGGGAGGTCTCCTGCTCGGCTTTGGCCGTAATGGCCACGCTGACCAGCAGCGCCCGCTCGGTCTCGCCCTTGGCAGCACCCTCGGCCGCCAGGGTGGTGCCCTCACGGGCCAACTCCTCCTCCAGGGCCTCCACCTGGGCCTCGAAGTCCACCTCCACCCGGTGCCAGGGCAAGGGCCCGACCACTTCGGAGGTCCGCCCATCGGGGTTGGGGGGCAAGAGGTGCGCGTAATAGACGTTCATGGGCTGGCCCGCACCATCCACGGTCAGGGCCATGATCCCGTCCAGACGCAGGAAGACCATGTCCATCAGGTCTTCCTGGGACAGGGCCTCCTTGGAGAGGTGGGTGTGCAAGAGCCGCAGGCCCCGCAGACGTCCGGCAAAACGCCGGGAACGCGGCAGCTCGGGGATGTAGATGCCCCGGGCGTCGCCCACCAAGACCATCTCGGGCGAACCCTTGCGGTCGATGAGCAGACCGATCTGGCGGCCCGTGCTGACCGAGAGCAGACCCAGTTCATGGGCCTGTTCGGTGGTCATCCCGCCCACGGCGGGATACTTGCGGTTGTAGAGCCGCGTGAGCATTTTCAGCTGGCTGGGTTTGAGGCCCTGCGTGTTGCCTTGTACTTTCTGTGCGATAACTCTCTCCATGAGGCCACGAGGGCGTTGAAAATTCCTCGTTGGGTTCGTTGCTACGCCAAATTCAACCTCTCACATATGTGTAGTAATATGCTTCGAGCTTGAATTTGTCTTGCGCCTGCCCAACAAGTTTTTTGAACGCCCAAAGGCAGAGATTTCTTCTCGTTTCCACTGGCTAGGAACTCCAACCCACACGGGGCTTGGCAGGCGTTGGCGAACGCATGGACCCTACGGGTGGGGAAGGCAATGTGGACGTGAGCCCCTCCGGCATCCCGGCGGTCGCTCAAAACAAAGCACCAAACAAGTCCACACCGGAAGGCATCCAAAGATCGGGCTCTGCGCAAAACAGGCGGTCGCTCAATAATGATCACCGGGCAGATCGCAGCACCGGAAGCAGTTCAAAAACAGGGCACTACGCAAGACCGTCGTCCGCTCAAACTTTCCCAGGGCCAGGCGCAACACCGGAAGCCGTTCAAAAACCACGCGGGCCAGGCGCAAGGGCAAATCGAGAACGACGCGTATTTTGACATACGCGAGGAACCGATTTGCCCACAGCAACGCAGCCCGCGGGGGAATTTCAACGGCTTCCTGAGCCTAGGCGTCTTTACTACCAAGATAGCTGGTAATCATCGCGTCATATTCCGAGGTCTTGGCAAAGGTCTCGCAGGCCATGTCCTTGCGCAGGGGCAGGGAGACCTGCATCTCGTTGGCCTTCAAATCGGCAATGATGCGGTCGTAGTGCTCCGGACCGGGCACCACCAGGATGGAATGGAAATTCTTGGCGGCGGCCCGCAGCATGGTGGGCCCACCGATGTCGATCTGCTCCACGGCGGCCTTCAGGTCCAGGTCCTGGGAGGCGGCGCGGGCAAAATCATAGAGATTCACGCAGATCAGGTCGAAAGGCGAAAGCCCGAGACGGGACAGGGTGTCCATGTGCTCGGGATTGTCCTTGTCGGCCAACACGCCGGCGTGGATATGGGGATGCAGGGTCTTGACCCGGCCATTCATGATCTCGGGGAAACCTGTGACGTCGCTCACCGAAGCCACGGGCAGGCCCGCGTCGAGCAGCTTTTTCCTTGTACCGCCGGTGGAAAAGAGCTCCACCCCGTTTTCAGACAGAAAACGGGCGAAGTCTTCCAACCCCGTCTTGTCAGTCACGCTCAGGATAGCGCGTCGAATGGGCAGAAGATCCATGCATTCACCTCGCTGTATTTCACGAGGTGATGCCAAAATTGTTCGGGTGTGGCAAGAAGAGAGCGCAGGCTTCCCTCAGGACCTGGTACTTGGCACCCCAGCCCCAGCAGCTCTTGTTGAGGCTGGGGAACCAAGCAGGGGAGGGGAGATTATCGCCATTCAGCCCGGTCCGGGGGTTAAGGGAGGGAACCCAACAAACCACCCCCGGGAGACCGTTATGACCCGATGTGTTCCAGGAGTTCCTTGGCGGACTCGTTGCCAGGGTCGGCCTCCAGGATGCGCTCCAGATGCACACGAGCCTCATCGCGCTTGCCGATGCAACTCAAACACCCCGCCAACGAATAGCGGACATCGTGCTTGCTGGAATCGATGGCCAAGTAGTTCTCCATATGGGGAATCACTTCCTCGATCCGACTCAGCACATGCCCCAGCTGGACCAGCATGTAGATGCTGATCATGTTCTCGGGGTTGTGATCCAGGGCCTGTGAAAAATGATCAAAGGCTTCGTTCTGGCGACCGGTCTCCATCTCCACGAGGGCCATGCCAGCCAGAGCCTTGTCGCTCCGCTCGATGTCGGCGGCCTTCTTGTACAACTCGTGCGCTTTTTCCAGCTCACCCTGCTGCACGGCGATGGTCGCCAAGCCCAGATACGGATCGGGATGGACTCCGTTGGACTGCACGGCCTTATCGTAATACTCGACGGCCTTGCCCAGGTCACCCATGAAGAGATAGCACTCTCCAAGTTCCTTGTTGATTTCGTAATCCAAATGGCTACTCATGACATTCCCCTCCACTTTGGGAATCATCGGGCAATCGGACCCCGGTGCACATCCTATTGAATCAACCGGGCCAATTGCTCATCCTGACGCGACTGCGCCACATGCCAAGGCCTAGCAAGGCCCATGCCATAACGATCACAAACTGCGCTCTTTTATAAGGATGACGCCCGTATCATCTACTTAAACCGGGATTATTTCCCGTCCCTCCCCGCACGTCCAAGACCGCAGAAACTGACACAGGTCGGAAAAACCTGCCCAGCCGTCTCTGCTGATCACCCTCGCCCGCCGTCCGTGGTCCCACCCTCCCCTGACTGGCCTTCCGTCCGGGCCTACATATATTTATTGTCAACCATTACAGGTAGTTGTCATGTTTGGCACAAGGGTTGCTCAGATGTCTGCGATCCGAACGGCGACTTGCAACAGGAATCGCCTGCCCAGGAAGGGCGCGTCGTCCGGGAACACAGGAGGGACGGGCATGAAAGGCCTCTTCGACACAAATATTCAGCTGACGGGCAAAGTCCTGGACATGCGGCTCATGCGTCAAAATGTCGTCATGAGCAACCTGGCCAACATCACCACGCCCAACTACAAGGCCCGGCGCCTGAACTTCGAGGAAGACCTGCAGTCGGCACTGAACCTCGACGCGCGCGGCAAGATGAGCCGCACCAACAGCGAACACGTGCCCTCGGTCTTTTCCAGCGACTCCTTCGAGGCCACCATGGAGAAGGGCTTCAAGCACCGGATCATCCATGGCGAAGACAACGTGGACCTGGACAATGAAATGACCATCATGGCCAAGAACAACCTGATGTACAACGCTCTGACCACTGTCCTCAAGAAGAACTTCGAAGGATTGCAGAGTGTTATTGCGGAGGCGAGTAGATAATGGACTTCTTGACTGCACTCGACATCGGTTCATCGGCCCTGTCCGCAGAGCGGGCAAACCTGAATATCATTTCCATGAACCTGGCCAACGCCAAGACCACCCGCACTGCCGAAGGCGGGGCCTACAAGCGGCGCAGCATCGTCCTGAGCACCACCGACGTGGACGCCCCCTTTGCCAAAGCCATGCAGGACCACATGTCCCGCGAGCTGAAGGGTGTCCGCGTCCTGGGCATCGCCCGCGACGCCGGGCGCATGAAGCAGGTCTTCGAGCCCGGCCATCCGGACGCGAACCAGGAAGGCTACGTGACCTACCCGGACATCAACGTGGTGGAGGAGATGACCAACATGCTGACCTCCACCCGTTCCTACGAGGCCAGCGTGGCCTCCATCTCGTCCGTCAAGGGCATGTGGAACAAGGCCCTGGAAATAGGACGATAAGCCCGAGCTGAAGGGAGAATGATCATGGCCATCAACAACATCGCAATGAACGCCTATCGCAACGCCATCGAGTCCGGAAAGGTCCACGAGCGAGGCGCCGGCTCGCTGTCCAAGATTGGCAAGAACCAGAGCTCTGACAACGGTGTTTTCGGCAAGACCATCAAGGACTCCCTGCAGCAGGTCAACGACCTGCAGTCCGAGAAGGCAAGCATGATCCAGGAATTCGCCTCAGGCGAGCGCCAGAACGTGCACGAACTGATGATCACGCTGCAAAAGGCGGGACTGGCCATGAAGATGACAAGCGCCGTGCGCAACAAGGTCATGGACGCCTACAAAGAGCTGTCGAAGATATCGTTCTAGGTCAGAAAACTAGAGCCCAACCCCAGAACCATTCCCAGCATCCGGAGCACAACCCATGGCGCCCGAACTGAACAGCATCACCGAAAAGGCGAGAAACATCTGGGGCAGGACCAACGTCTCCCAGCGCATCCTGATCGGTGGATTGACCGTCACCGTCATCGCCACCTTTTTCCTGCTCATTTTCTGGCTCAACCAGCCGGACTATCGGGTGCTGTATTCGCGCCTGTACCCCGAGGACGCCTCCACGGTGGTCAACATGCTCCAGGGCGACAAGATCCCGTACAAGCTCACCGACGACGGCGCGACGATCATGGTCCCGGCGGACAAGGTCTACGACCTGCGCCTGAAGATCGCCGGCGAGGGCAACCTGCACGGCCAGGGCCTGGGTTTTGAGATCTTCGATGACGTCAAGGTCGGCCAGACCGATTTTGTACAGCGCATCAACTACCAGCGCGCCCTGCAGGGCGAACTGGCCCGGACCATCAGTGAATTTCCCCAGGTCGAGCGCGCGCGCGTGCACCTGGTGCTGCCCCACAAGACCCTGTTCGTGGAGGAGCAGTCCAAGCCTTCGGCCTCCGTCGTGCTGAAGCTCAAAAGCGGCGAGAAGATGGTGCCCAAGGAAGTCGATGGCATCGTCAACCTCATCGCCCTGGCCGTGGAAGGCATGACCCGCGAGATGATCACCATTGCCGACACCACGGGCGTGATGCTCTTCTCCCCCACGGGTCTGGATTCCATCGACGGCATGAGCAGCACCCAGGTCGAACACAAGATGAGCATCCAGCACAACCTGGAGCAGCGCATCGAACAGATGCTGATGCCGCTCTATGGTCCTGGCCGCGTCATCGCCAAGGTCAATGCCGAGCTGGACTTCAGCCACACCACCACCCACAGCGAGGAATACGACCCCGACTCCGCTGTCATCCGCAGCGAGCAACGCAGCGAAGAATCTCAGAAGGGCAACGCCAACATCACCTCCGGCTCGCCGGAGCCCAACTTCCGCGGCGATGGCGCCAACCCCGCCGCCTCCAACCAGGAAGGGTCGCGCGAATCGCGCACCACCAACTACGAAATCAACAAGATCGAGCGCGAAGTCGTGGCTCCCATGGGCGAGTTGAAGCGCCTGACAGTTGCGGTTATTGTGGATGGCATCTACACTGAACAACCGCTGGGCGAAGCGGTCGAGGGCCAGGAACAGCAGACGGAATTCGTCTTTGCCCCACGCACGGCCGAGGAACTGGCCCGCGTCAAGCAGTTGGTGGCCAACGCCGTGGGTGTCAACGACAGACGTGGCGACACCATCCAGGTGTCCAGCATGTCGTTCGGCGGCCCGGAAATGGAGATCAAGCCCGACGTCCTGGAGCTGGTGCTCGAGTACCTGCAACGGCTGGGCAAGCCCTTCCTGAACGGACTGTTGATCTTCCTCTTCCTGGTGATGGTCGTCCGCCCGGTGGTCATGGCCCTGATCCGCCCCAAGACCGAGGTCGAGGGTGTGGAAGGCATCGCCGGACTGCCCGAGGGCGAAGGCCGCATCGCGCTGATCGAGGCCGACGAGGACGAAGACGCCATGGCTTCGCTGCGCAAGATCGACGACATCCGCGCCCATGCCATGCAACTCTGCGATCAGAACATGGACGGCGCCATGGCAATTATTAAGAATTGGCTCAAACAGGAGGCCGCAGCGTAATGGCGCTCACCGGACCACAGAAAACGGCCATCCTGATGCTCGCCATGGGCGAGAAGTTCACGGCTGACATCTTCAAGCGCCTGGAAAGGGCCGAGATCGCCCTGATCTCCAAGGCCATGGTCGATATGGAGACCATTCCCAAGGAACAGGTGGAGGAGGTGCTGCGTGAATTCCATCAGCAGATGATGCTCAATGCGGAAATGCTCATGGGCGGACCCGATCAGGTCAGAAAGCTGTTGATGAAGAACCTGGATTCCGAGACCGCCAAGTACATCCTGGACGCCTTGGATCTGGATTCCGGCCCGGCACCGTTCCGCGAGCTGGAAAACGTCAGCCCGCGCATCCTGTCGCAGATACTCAGAAACGAGCACCCGCAGACCCTGGCGCTCATCCTGGGCCACCTGCATCCGGAACAGGCCGCCGAACTCTTGCAGGCCCTGCCCGCAGGCGTGCGCCCCGAGATCCTGATGCGCCTGGCCCGCCTGGAAGCCGTCGCCGAGGAGATGCTGATGGAAGTGGACAAGGTCCTGCAAAGCCAGTTGATCGCCATGGGCGGCAAGGAAGGCAAGAAGGTCGGCGGCGTCGCAGCCGTGGCCGAGATCCTGAACGCCGTGGACCGCTCCACCGAGGAAGAGGTCCTGTCCGAGATCGAGGAAGAATCCTCGCAGATGGCCGAGGACATCCGCAACCTGATGTTCGTTTTCGAGGACATCAACGCCCTGGACGACCGCTCCATCCGCGAGCTGCTGAAGGAGGTCTCCAACGAGGACCTGACCAAGGCGCTCAAGGGTTCCTCCGAGGACCTGCAGGAGAAGTTCTTCAAGAACCTGTCGGAACGCGCCGCGGCCATGATCCGGGAAGACCTGGAAATCATGGGCCCCGTGCGCCTGGCCGACGTCGAAGGCGCCCAGCAGAATATCGTCAAGATCGTCCGCAGGCTCGAGGCCGAGGGCCGGGTCATGGTGGGACGCGGAGGCGGCGATGTCTTTGTCTAGCAACAGCGTCACACGCAACTCGGGCCGCGTCATCGTGGGCATGGGCTCTCATGGTCCAGCCGAGACGACCCTGGGCGAGCTCCAGGGCCAGCGCGATCTGACCAAGTGGACCTCCAAGACCGACGAGGAATACATGCGCCGGGTGCGCGACCGCGCCACGGACGCCGCCAAGCAGATCATCACCCAGGCCATGGCCCAGGCCACCGACCTGCGCGAGCAGGGCAAGGCCGAGGGCCTGCAGGACGCCACCAACCAGGCCCAGGAGTATCTGGACTCCCTGGCCGAGCAGCACGCCCAGACCCTGGCCACAGCCCTGGCCGCCATGGAACAAGGCGGCAAGCAGCTGTGGAACGAGCACCGTCAGGATATCGTCACTCTGGTGCACATGGTGGTGCGCAAAACCATCAAGGTTGAAATGGACGCCCGGCGCGAAGAGATTCTGGGCTCGGTCATGGACCAGGCCCTGGACGCCATCGACTCCTACCGGGAGCTGTGCCTGAAGGTCAATCCGCAGGACGAGGAGCTGGTGGGCCAACTCATGGAGCGCGCCAAGGCCATGCACCCCGGCCTGGACCGCTGGTGCGTGCGCCCCGACGACAAGATTCAGCCCGGCGGCATGATCCTGGAATCCGCCCAGGGCATGGTGGACAACTCCATGGAAGCCCGCTGGCGGGCCGTGGAGCAGGTGCTTGAACAGTTGAGCCTTGAACCCGCGCCCCAGGAGGGAGCGGCCACGTGAGCTTGAACCCCAAGGGCTGCATCAGCCTGCTCAAGGCCCACGACCCCTGCATGACCTACGGCAAGGTCTGCAAGGTCGTGGGCCTCATCGCCGAGGGCGAGGGCATCAAGGCCTCCCTTGGCTCAGTCTGCGAACTGTTGCCCAACGGACGGGAGAAAGACGGCATCTACGCCGAGGTCGTGGGCTTCCACGACGGTTCCTGCCTGCTGATGCCCTACGGCGAGATGCGCGGGGTTCGCCCCGGAACCCTGATCCGCACCACCTCCACCCCGCCGCTGTTGCCGGTGGGAGATCAATTTCTGGGCCGCTGCGTGGACGCCTTTGGCGTGCCCTTCGACAACAAGCCCCCGCCCACCCCCGACCAGTACTACCCGCTCTACGCCAGCCCCATGAATCCCCTGGAGCGCCCCCGGATCAGCGAACCGCTGGACGTGGGCGTGCGCAGCATCAACGGCCTGTTGACCCTGGGCAAGGGCCAGCGCGTGGGCATCATGGCCGGCTCGGGCGTGGGCAAGTCCACCCTGATGGGCATGATGGCCCGCTACACCAAGGCCGACGTCAACGTCATCGCCCTGGTGGGCGAGCGTGGCCGCGAGGTGCTGGAATTCATCGAAAAGGACCTGGGGCCCGAGGGCATGGCCCGCTCGGTGGTCATCTGCGCCACCTCGGACCACGGGCCGCTGGTGCGCATCCGCTCGGCCCATGCGGCCTCGGCCATGGCCGAATATTTCCGCGACCAGGGCAAGGACGTGCTGCTGATGATGGACTCGGTAACGCGCTTTGCCATGGCCTCACGCGAGGTCGGCCTGGCCGCGGGCGAACCGCCCACCACGCGCGGCTACACACCCAGCGTCTTCGCCCAGCTGCCCAAGCTGCTGGAACGCGCGGGCCGCAGCAGCAAGGGCACCATCACCGGCATCTACACCGTGCTGGTGGACGGCGACGACTTCAACGAGCCCATCGCCGACGCGGTGCGCTCCATCCTGGACGGGCACATCGTGCTGACCCGCGACCTGGCCGACCAGGGCCACTACCCGGCCATCGACGTGCTCAAATCCATCAGCCGACTGCGCACGGACGTGACCCCCCAGGAGGCCCTGGCCGCGGGGCGGACCTTCATCCGCCATCTGGCGACCTACGCCCGTGTGGAGGACATGGTGAACATCGGGGCCTACAACAAAGGTTCCAACCCCGATATCGACATGGCCATCAAGATGATCGGGCCCCAACGCAAGTATCTGCAACAGACGGTGGAGGTGGGCAGCGACCTGACGGAGAGCTACCAGTCGTTGATGAACCTGATCACCCCGCAGCCCCCACCCACTCCCGGCAACCCGGGCAAGCCAAACACCATGGCCAAGCCGGGCAACACGGGCAAACCAGCCCCCCCGCCCAAGAAGCCGGGCCAGAACAAGAAATAATTTATTGGGAAATAGCCCAGGAATAAGCCGCCGCAAGGCGGTTTTTTTCGTCCTCCGGACAAACGGCGGGTACGCTGGTGACGGAGTGGGTATCTGGCGCAAAGCGGGCAAGTGCGGTACATTCGGCTCTATAATTATTCAAAGAGTCATGGACCACGCCCAACCCGAATCACGGATCACTTATGACAGAAACAGAACTGATCACCCTGAGTATTCCGGCTGACGCGGACTATTTCCCCTGCGTCAAATTCTCGGCAAGGGAATGCGCCACGCGCCTGGGCTTCCCGCCAAGGGACTGCGACCGCATCTGCCTGGCCCTGGAAGAGGCCATGCTCGACGCCATCAGGTTCGGCTACGGCGGCGAGCATGACAGGCTGCACATCTCCCTGGCCCGCGCCAGCATGGGGCTGAAGATGCTGCTCAAGTCGCGAGGCCTGGCCCTGGAGCGCGAGAACCTGCCCAAATACAACCCCTCCTTTGCCCAGCAGGGGCAGGACCTCACCGGGCTGAGCTTTCACCTCATCCAGAAGATGGTGGACACCGTGTCCCTGACGGTCCAGGACGACGGGCAGATCGAGCTGTCCATGCTCAAGCGGCTGCACGTCCAACGGATTAAGGACGAGGCAGAGACCGATACGCCAAGGGACGGCACACCCCGCGCCGAACATGCGATCGAGCAATACTCCCTGCGCCTGGCCACGCCCGGGGACGCCGACGCCATCTCGCGGCTTGCCCTGCGCGCGCACGGCACGGTCCTGTTCAGCGAGCAGATCTACTATCCGGAACGGGTGCGGGAAATGATCGCCACGGGCGAGATGGTTTCGGCCGTGGCCGTGACGCAATCCGGGGTCATGGGCCACGGCGGGCTGGTGGTCCAGGATTCCGACGGCTGTATCGAAGAATTGACTTACGCGGTTGTGGACTCCCGCGTCAGGGGCCAGGGCTGCGCCACGGACATGGCCCGGTTCCTGATCGATGGGGCCAGGGAGCGCGGCGTGTACGCCCTGCAATGCTTTGCCGTGACCAGCCACGTCCATTCGCAGCGGGCCATCGAGCACCTGGACTTCAGGGAATGCGCCCTGCTGCTGGGAACCAGTTCACCTGCCCGGCACTGGGATCACGACGATGGCGAGCGGCCCAACCGCATCGGCAACCTGTTGTATACCAAGTTCCTGCAGCCGACAGAGCCCATGCGTTTGCATGTCCCTGCAAGACATCGGGAGATGATCGGAAAATTATTCGCCCTCAGGAGCGGGCCGGTCAGCTTTGTGGACACGCAGGTCGATGCTTTGCCCACGGAAAAGACGCAGCTCACCACCCACGCCGATTTCAAGGAGGGCTGGGCGCTGATCACCATCAAGACCTATGGCGCGGACGCCGTGGCCCAGGTGCAGTCGCAGCTGGCCAATGCCGTGTCCGGCAACCTGCCCGTGGTCCAGCTAATGCTGCCGCTCAGCGACCCCTGCACAGCGACCCTGTGCGAACGCTTCGAGGCCCTAGGCTTTTTCTTCGCGGGCGTGGGCACCGGCCCGGACCGCGGCGAAAACCTGATCCTGCAATACCTGAACGGCATCGAGCCGGGCTTTGACTCCGTGTATGTACACTCGGACATCGCCAAGGAGTTGGTGGAGTATGTGAGGGGCTGTGAGGCGAAGAGGGGGTGAGGGGGAAGGTAATCCAGATAGTTAAGTTAAAGACTTAACTCCATTCCTTCTCACTTAAAAAACGATCTAGATATTGGAAGCTGTCCTGGACCGGCCATTTTTCCTTCAGCAGCCTTAGCAAAAACAGACGCCCAGCGATCAATAAAATCAGCCTGGCCCTCTAAATCAATCGCAATAGGCCCCCAAGCGAGTTGCCATGAATGCATCACATTTGACAATGCAAGATCAACGTCGCTGATTTTACCTAGCTCTGCGGCAAAAGGTTCAAAAATGGTTTTGTGCAAACTCAATGTCATAAAGCTAACTTCATACCAACGATATTCACTATCCCCCTTATTTGCGTATAATAAATTTGCCCCAAAAACGTAATGAGGACTAGTTTGAGATACAATTATCGTCGCAAATGACAAAAGGTCCCATTTGCAAAATTTAAAAGGATTTTTATTGAAATGTGCATCTACGTTAAAAATAAAATCAAGCTTCCCGTTACCAAGAAGCACTGCACCTCGCGCGCTATTTTGAATAGCTGGTGGAGCAAATTGCAATATAGTTTTACACAAATTATCAGCAATTTCTTCTAGAATAACAAACGACTCTTTTTGGGCTGCTATTCTTTGATGAAGCTCACTCTGTTTATGCTGTTTCAAAGATTCTTGCTCAAGCTCAAGACGTACAACTTTTTCGCTCGCTTTTGCCAGAGCATCCTGACTGCCAAGCGGCATTGAAGAATTAGCCAGACATTGCTGCAACACTTCTCTGCACCGAAGTAATGATGGCCTTACAGATGGCACCTTTCTAAGCATCATGGCTATTATTGAATTAGTCATGGGACTTATTGATTCAATTCTTTTTGGATTCCACCCTAGATGTTGCTCTTTGTAGTCCTCACTTCCTGGGCCAGGGAAAAGAGGCTCCCCCGTTGATATTGCACATGCAATACACCCCATGGCATATATGTCAGTTTTATCTGTTGAATGCTCAAACGCCCATTGCTCTGGAGAAGCATACGCAGGAGTCATACAGTTTTTCAACGTTTGAAATGATGTTGATTCCTCAACAAACCGTGCTATCCCAAAGTCAGCAATTTTCCATTTTCCACCGTGGAATAATATATTTTCAGGCTTCAAATCGCGATGAACAATACCATCAACTTCCAACAACCCGTTAGATATTTGAATAAGAATACCTATAACTTCGGGCTCAGACAAAGGGCCTTTCCTATGTACATATTCCGCTAGATTTTCCTCTGCCCTATCCATTACAATGAAGTAGTCATTTGATTCAGCATCAAGTCCAGAATCATATACAGCTAAGACATTTTCATATTTTTTGTGATGTAGTTCTTGAGCTATTCTCAATTCCCTATGTGCAGCCTCTCGCGCACTCAGTTTGAGCTTTTTCACAGCAACAGCATTCCCCTCCATGGAGATGCCTTCGTATACGTTCCCAAATCCTCCTCCAATCCCAAGAGGCCTGTCGAGATAGTAACTCCATTGCTGATTATTCAAATATATTTCAGGCATGTCACATCCTCCAAATATGGTAGAGAGACGTCTTCTCTTACAATATTTTTTTACTTACCAGAAATAAATTCTATAAAGGCACAAATGAAAGCGAAGTGGATAAAAAATTGAAAATTGATGGATGTTCCGGAAAATAAATCTTCTTCACCCTACCCGGCTACTCAAACAATTACAGCAGCTCCGGGTGCAGCAGCAGCTTGAACTTGTAGAGGTCGTCGTCGTAGTTCTTCTTGACCTCAAAGCCCAATCTCTCGGCCAGGATGGACATGCCCTTGTTCTCCAGCAGGGCCTCACCGATCATGTACTTGGTCTTGCGGGTCTTGGCGTAGCGGACAAGCTTTTCCATCAGGATGCCGCCCAGGCCCCGACGCTTGTAGTCCGAGCGGACCACGATGGCGAACTCGATGTCCGAGTTGTCGGGCTTGGTCATGCCACGCACAACGCCCAGGGTCTCGTATTCCCCGGACCCGTCTTCTTTTTCGGCAGTGGCGATGAAGGCCATCTCGCGGTCGTAGTCGATCTGCGTCAGGCGGATCATCTCCGAGCGCGGCAGCTCGCGGATCAGCCCGAAGAAGCGGTAGCGGATGTCCTCCACGGACAATTTGGAGATGAAGTCCCAGTGCGCGGGCTCGTCCTCGGGCCGGATGGGCCGCAAGGTCACCCTGCGCTTGTCTTTTAAGACCACGCACTCCTCCAGTTCACGCGGATAGGGCCGGATGGCCAGACGCGCGCCCGGGTCGCCCCCCTTATACGGGGCCACGTGGATCGCGGCATCCAGGGCCAGCAAGCCCTGGCCGTCCACAAACAGGGGGTTGATCTCCAGGAACTGGATCTCGGGGATGTCCACGATGAGCTGCGAGACCTTGACCAGGGTCAGGCACAGGGCGTTGATGTCCGCCGGGGGGCTGCCCAGGCCACCGTGCAACAGGCGCGAGATGGCCGTGCGCGAGATCAGCTCGTTGGCCAGACTCATGTTCAGCGGCGGCAGGGACACGGCGTTGTCGCCGATGATCTCGGTCTCCGCCCCGCCCTGACCGAAATGGATATACGGCCCGAAGACCGGATCGATGCTGACCTTGATGAACAGCTCGCGCGCCTGCGGCCTGCGGCCCATGCGCTGCACGATGTAGCCGGCCACCTGGCTCTCGGGGTGCGCGATCTTCACGCGCTCGGACACGGCAACGGCGGCCTCGGCCACGGCCTCGGGGGTCTCCAGGTCCAGGACCACGCCGCCCGCCAGGGTCTTGCAAAAATTGTCCGAGGACAGGACCTTGAGCGCCACGGGATAGCCCATCTCGTTGGCGGCGTTCATGGCGGCCTCGGCGTTGCCGGAGAGCCGCGTCTCCACCACCGGGATGTCATAGGAATCTAGAACGTCCATGGCCTCGGGCACGGTGAGTTCCGTGCGCCCCGACTCCAGGGCGTTCTGAACGACCATGCGCGCGGTGGTGGTGTCGGGCATGAATTCCGAGGGCAGGGAGGCCGGGGTCTCCAACAGCATTTCCTGGTTGCGGCGGTAGTAGACCAGGTTCAGGAAAGCCCGCACGGCCTTGTCAGGGGTCCAATAGGTGGAGATGCCCGCCTCGGACAGGATGTCGCGGGCCAGTTGCGCGTTTTCGCCGCCCATCCAGCTGGTAAGCACCGTGCGCTTGGCGCGTTGCGAGGCCTTGGCCACGGCGTGGGCCACCTCCTGGCCATTCACCAGGGGTGAAGGCACATGCAGCACCAACACCGCGTCCACACCCTTGGCCCCCAGTAGGATCTTCAGGGCCTGGGCGTACCGTTCGGGCGGGGCGTGGGCCGTGATGTTCACGGGGTTCTCGGCGTCCAGGAAATGCTTGATATCCCCGCCGGGCTCCACTTGCAGCAGCTCCAGCAGCTTGCTGCGGGTCTCCTCCTCCAGCATGGCCATCTGGCCGCCGCCCTCCAGGACCATGTCCTGCACCAGGATGCCCGGGCTCTTGCCGTTGGCCAGGATGGCTAGGCGCTCGCCCTTCATGGGCTTGGTGCGCACGATGGTCTCCATGCTGTCGAACAGGGAGTCGATATCCGGCACGCGCAGCATGCCCGAGCGGCGGAAGGCCGCGTCATAGACCGCATCCAGCCCCTGGACACCACCCCGGTAGCGGGCGATGAGCCGCGAGGACTCCAGGGTCCGCCCGGCCTTGATCACGATCAGCGGCTTGTTGCGCGCCGTGGCCCGGGCCGCGGACAGGAACACCCGGGCGTTGTGGATTTCCTCCACATACAGCAGCACCGCGCGGGTGCCGGTGTCCGAGTTCAGAAAATCAAGCAGCTCCCCAAACCCGAAGTCCAGCTTCTTGCCCAGCGAAATGAAGTGCGAGAACCCCAAGCCCCGATTCTTGGCCCAGTCCAGGACCGTGGTGAACAGGGAATCGGACTCGGTGATGAAGGCCACCTTGCCGCCCTTGATGTCCGTGTGTCCGAGGCTGGCGTTGATGCCCACGGACGGAGACAGGAAGCCGATGGACTCCGGGCCCAGAAAGCGCAGGTCCGTCTGCCGGGCCGCGCCCAAGATGGCGTTTTCCAGCATGGTTCGCACGTCCGGCGGCAGGTTCGAAAACCCATTGCCCACGATCACCGCCCCGGCCACACCGCGCCGTCCGAGCTGCAGCACGTAGTCGGGCACGGTCCCGGGCTCCGAGCAGATGATGGCCAGGTCAGGGGTCAGGGGCAGGGTGTCGATTTCGCGGTACACGGGCAGGCCGAAGACCTGGGTCAGGGTCTCGTGCACGGGAATGATGGGGCCGATGAACTTGCTGGACAGCAGATTCTTCATGACCACGGCCCCGGGGTGCCCAGGTTCTTCCGTCGCACCGATCACGACCACGGAGGTGGGCTTGAACATCGTGGAAAAATTTGTGAGATTCATTCGGGCGTCGGCCTCGTCGGGTCTCGGGTTGGTCCCAAGGCCTCGTTATCACTGTTCCGGCATCGCTCGGGCGGTTCACAAACCGACTTTGGCCGTTCGCCACACGCGTCAGGAAGCGCATCCAAGCATGCATCCGTTCATACCACCATTTCATGCCGTTTACCAAAAAATTATACCCGTCGATTTTGAAACGCCCTATAAAAAGTGTAATCTTTTGAAGTAACAACGGCCCCCCACCGGAGTCGGAGGCCACCCGGGCCCGCGCCGCCTGCCCAGCACAGGGACGCGGCGCACTTATTCAACAATGCCAATATTTTAAACAATAATTAAAGGGAGAACCGAATGAGCAAGCAGACCAATATTCAAAGCATGATGCATGAGATCCGCCTCTTCGAGCCGCCCACCAAAGGCCAGGACACGGCCTGGGTTAAGAGCAACGCTGAATACGAGGCCCTGTACAAAGAATCCATGGATGATCCCGACGGCTTCTGGCTGAAACGCTCCAAGGAATTGGTGACCTGGTTCAAAGAGCCCACCAAGGGTTCGACCTCGGACATGAAAAAGCCCGAGATCAAGTGGTTCGAGGACGGCACCCTGAACGTCTCCTACAACTGTCTGGACCGCCACCTGACCAATGGCCGCCGCAACAAGGCCGCCATCATCTGGCAGGGCGAGCCCGACGAAGACGTGCGCGTCCTGACCTACCAGATGCTGTACGACGAGGTGAACAAGTTCGCCGCCGTGCTCAAGAAGAAGGGCGTTGGCCGCGGCGACCGCGTGGCCCTGTACCTGCCCATGGTTCCCGAGCTGGCCATCGCCATGCTGGCCTGCACCCGCATCGGGGCCATCCACTCCATCGTCTTCGCCGGGTTCTCGGCCATGAGCCTGCAGAACCGCATCCAGGACAGCGAGGCCAAGGTCCTGGTCACTGCCGACGCCGTGCTGCGCGCCGGGCGGACCATCCCCCTGAAGCCCAACGCCGACGAGGCCCTCAAGAACTGCCCCTCCGTGACCAGCTGCATCACCGTCAAACGCGCCGGAATCGAAGTGCCCATGCAGAGCGGCCGCGACTCCTGGTGGTGCGAAGAGATGGCCGCCGACGGCCTGGGGCTGGTCAAGCCCGAAGAGATGAACGCCGAGGACATCCTGTTCATCCTCTACACCTCCGGCTCCACGGGCATGCCCAAGGGCGTGGTGCACACCACCGGCGGCTACCTGACCTACGTGGCCAGTACCATGCAGTACGTGTTCGATCTGCAGGACAACGACGTTTACTGGTGTACCGCCGACATCGGCTGGGTCACCGGCCACAGCTACATCGTCTACGGCCCGCTGAACAACGGCGGCACCACCCTGATGTTCGAGGGCGTGCCCAACTACCCGGCGCCGGACCGCTTCTGGCAGGTCGTGGAAAAATTCAAGGTCAACACCTTCTACACCGCCCCCACCGTCATCCGCGCGCTGATGCGCGAGGGCGTGGACTGGACCAACAAGCGCGACACGAGCTCCCTGCGCATCCTGGGTTCCGTGGGCGAGCCCATCAACCCCGAGGCCTGGATGTGGTACCACGAGCACATCGGCGCCAGCGCGCTGCCCATCGTGGACACCTGGTGGCAGACCGAGACCGGCGGCATCATGATGTCGCCCATGCCCTACGCCACCACTTTGAAGCCCGGGTCCTGCACCCGTCCGCTGCCCGGCATCGACGCCGCCATCGTGGACTCCGAGGGCAAGGAAGTCGGTGCCAACGAGGGCGGCAACCTCGTGATCCGCAAGCCCTGGCCCGGCATGCTGCGCGGCGTGTACCGCAACCCCGACCGCTACAAGTCCACCTACTTCGAACGCTTCGACGGCATCTACGAGTCCGGCGACGGCGCCCGGCGTGACGAGGATGGCTACTTCTGGGTCATGGGCCGCCTGGACGACGTGATCAACGTCTCCGGCCACCGCATGGGCACCGCCGAGATCGAATCCGCTCTGGTCTCGCATCCCGCCGTGGCCGAGGCCGCGGTCGTGGGCATGCCCCACGACATCAAGGGTGAGTCCATCTACGCCTATGTCACCCTGTCCGCAGGGCTTGAGGAGTCCGCGGAGCTGGTTGCCCAGCTGCGGGCCCATGTGCGCAAGGAGATCGGCCCCATCGCCTCCCCCGAGGCCATCCAGTTCGCCGACGGCCTGCCCAAGACCCGCTCGGGCAAGATCATGCGCCGCGTGCTGCGCAAGATCGCCGCAGGCGTGTTCGACGAGTTCGGCGACACCTCGACCCTGGCCGACCCGGCCGTGATCGACGTGCTCATCGACGGCTACCACGAAATCATGGGCAAATAACTCCTGCCCCTGGCACACCGACCAAACGAAGAGGCCGGAAGCAATCGCTTCCGGCCTCTTCACTTCTGTCTGCACTCGAAAAAATTTTTGGGTCCCCAAAAAAAGGACCCAGGAAAACGGGTCCTTGAAAGCAGGCCAAAAACCGGCCCAAGAACTGAGACATGAAACCTTGCCCGGCTTGCCCCTACTGCGCGGCCAGGGCCTTCAAAAAGGGTTCCGGATGCGGCTCGAAGCGCAACAGGTCACGCTCCACAAGCTCCTCCACCAGCAGCTCCGGGTGCAGCGCATCGAGCAGTCGTTCCAACTCCTGCGGGGAATCCGGGGAGAGCTTGTCGCGGTGCACCGTCACTCCCCGGCCAAAGCGCTCGGCAATCCGCTCGCTGAAGGTCGTGGCCATCACAAAGGAGTCCCCCACGATGGCCACGCTGCCCGTGCGCCCGGGCGTGGCGAAGACCCGCGCCGGATAAGGGCCCCAATCGCGCCCCAGGTAACCGGCATCCAGGGTTGCCACCGGGACCGGCCCCAGGGGGCTGAGCAGTTCAACGTCCTCGGTCAGCACGTATTGCAGCCCCAGCATCTTGGCCAGATCAAGGCCGATGCCCGACACGGGCCTGCGCACAAAGTCCTCGAGCTGCGGGGCCGACACCCCAGGCAGCTGAGCCCGCTGCAACACGGCCCGCGCCGCCAGCACGGCCCCGATATCGTTCCAGTGGGTGTCCGTCTTGTGGTAGACCTGCCGCCCTGCGGCCTGGGCCAGCAGCAGGGTTTTGAGATCGACCCAGGGAAGCCCTTCGAGGCCCGCCAGGGATTGATTCAACTGATCCAGGGCAGACGTCGCCGCCGGGGCAAGGTCCTCGGGGATAAATGCGGGATAGACGGAAGGCTTGCTCGGGGCCACGACAAAGACATAGCGCACCCCGCGCCGGGCCAGCCATTGCTGCTTGGCCTCAAGCAGGGTCTGCCAGGCCTCCAGACGCTGGGGGCTCAAGGGGGCCTGGGCGCGGGCGTAGGACACGGACTGCCCCATGAACAGCCAGCCGTCGTCCCCGGACACGACCCAGCGCGAGGGCTTGGGGGCCAACACGCGCAGCTGGATCAGATTAAAGAGGCTGCTCAGCTCGCGCCGGAACCCGAAATGATCGCCGATGAAGCTCTCCATCTTGGCGGGCAGGGCCACAAGGTCCTCCAGCTGCGACGGCAGGCCCGGCAACGGGGCCAGATCGCGCTTCTCCTCCAGGGAGACCGTGGCGTTCCAGTTCAGCACCAGCCCCCCGAAGGGCAGGAACAGGGACGCCAGAAACAGGCCCACCAGGAAGCGCTGCGTCAGTGCTGAGTGAACGTTGCTTTTCATGCCTAGAACCTGAAGTAGATGAAAGGATTGTACGTTGCCGAGGCCACATGCAGCAGGGACAGGAACAGGACCCCCATCAGGGCCAGGGTCTGGATTGTCTCGGTCCCCCAGAGGGGCGGGGTGTGCAGCAGCACCGGGCAGCGCCGCCCAAGCCTCTCGCGCAGCCAGGCCAGTCCCGGGGCCCAGGGCACGGCCAGCGCAATCCCGGCCACGAGCATCAGCTTCTTCTCCAGGGGCAGATAGGTGCCCGCGGCCATGGTCTTGGCGGTCACGCCACCCAGCCCGGTCATGGTCCACAGGTAATCCAGGGCCTCGGGCAGGGTCTCGACCCGGAAGAAGACCCAGGCCACCAGCACCACCCCAAGCACGTACAGATGACGCACGGGCCTCCAGCAGCGCTCCAGCCAGAGGCCGAAGCGTGTCCGCTCCAGGGCCAGGAACAGGCCGTGCAGGGCCCCCCAAAGCACGAAGTTCCAGCTGGCGCCGTGCCACAGCCCGCAGAGCAGGAACACGATCCACAGATTGAGCATCACCCGCCAGGGGGCCACCCGGCTGCCGCCCAGGGGGATATACAGATAATCCCGGAACCAGGTGGACAGGGAGATGTGCCAGCGTTGCCAGAACCCGCGCATGGAGGTCGCCACGTAGGGGAAGTTGAAATTCTCCAGGAAATGGAAGCCGAACATGCGCCCCAGGCCGATGGCCATGTCGGAATAGCCCGAAAAATCGAAATAGATCTGCAAGGCGTAGCAGCTGATGCCCAGCCAGGCCACCGGGGCCGACAAGTCTCCCGGGGCCACGGCCATGATCTGGTCGGCCACCTCGCCTAGGGTATTGGCCAGCAGCATCTTCTTGCCCAGGCCGATGATGAAGCGGCGCACCCCTTCGGCAAAGCCGTCCAGGGTCACGTGCCGCTGGCGCAATTGCGCCGCCACGTCGTGGTAGCGCACGATGGGCCCGGCGATGAGTTGCGGGAACAGGCTGATGTACAGGGCCAGATTCACGGGGTTGCGCTGAACCTCGGCCTCGCCCCGGTAGAGGTCGATGACGTAGGACATGGCCTGGAAGGTGAAGAAGGAGATGCCGATGGGCAGGTGCAGTTGCAATGCGGGCAGGGCTTCCAGCCCGCCCAGGGTCAGCGCGGCGCTCAGGTTCTCGACCACGAAGCCGCCGTACTTGAACCAGCCAAGCAGCCCCAGGTTGAAGGCCACGGCAGCCCCCAGCACCAGACGCCTGCCCCGGGGCGACCCGGCCCGCGCCAGCAGCAGCCCGGAGCCGTAGTTGACGCCGATGGAGGCCAGCATCACCAGGACGTAGAAGACCTCGCCCCAGGCGTAGAAGACCAGGCTCGCCAGCAGCAAAAACAGGTTCTTCAGCCGCCCGGGCAGCAGAAAATAGCCCAGCAGCACGAGCGGCAGGAAGAAGAAGAGGAAGGCCGAGGAGGAAAAGACCATTGCTGAGCTTCCGGCAGTTGATTATTTGGCCCCCGCGGTGGGCAACCGTCACCCGCTGGCGATGGTCGCGGCCCTGCACCGGGGGTGGGCGAAGATAGCAAAGCCCGGGCTGGACCACAATCCTGGGTTGGAGGCCTGCGGCGGGCTCAAAGGGGCTAAGGTCGAATTACGTAGGAACCGCCAAAGCCTATCTCGAATCCCATTGATAACCCTATACAGTTGACTTACTTTCAGATGTGACAAACACTCGAATCTGATGTTCGAATGAAATATTGAGCTAGAGTGACAAATAACCATAATATCATAATGGGATTTATATGATGAATTTAGTCAAACTGGCGTGGTGCTTGTTCATATTATTAGCGTGTCTCAGCTGTGTGCCTAAAAACACCTCGCAACCTATGAATATCGAAGACTCTGTGTCTGTTCAACAGAATCTCGATTTGAAGGTATACACGTTAGAGCTTATTTCGGCGCCGAAGACTGTCCGTTTTTTCGGAGATGGATGTAAGCTTCTTGCTGGTAGTCCTACCCATGTGAGCATTCTTGATTTCAACGAATCCAGAAGTGTCGAGTTTCCAAGAGACAACACGGCGTATGACTTCTCTGCAAAGTCGAATACGCTTGCATTAGGACAATCGGGCGGATTTCTTCTAATTTACGACACAGCAACCGGCAAACTACGAGAATCACTCAAGGGAGGAGCTACCCCACAGAAGATTGAGATGTCTCTAGAAGGTGATCCTAAATCCGTGAAAAAGTTGCATTGAATATACAGTTTTGAAACATTTTGTGGTTGAAATAAATCAATGATACCGGTATATTGGACTTGCTTTTCCTGAATGAGTTTTTGCACCCATTGGGTG
>Ga0180007_10001145_pt1 | contig 38004 bp, 40 predicted proteins | sample MM_PC_MetaG_FD_121122 | JGI IMG/M metagenome (GOLD analysis project Ga0180007, IMG submission 121122) | Groundwater microbial communities from the Aspo Hard Rock Laboratory (HRL) deep subsurface site, Sweden - MM_PC_MetaG | ecosystem: Environmental > Aquatic > Deep subsurface > Groundwater... | reverse complement strand
CTTTTGTTATAAATAAAAAATGTTTAAATTCTTTATCTCCTCTTCTTTCAAAACCTTCGGCAATATTATTCATTATTGAAACCGAAGCTCTTTGAATTTGATCTCTAAATCCATAATCTTTACTGTCTCTAAATTCTTCATAAATATCAATAGTTAAATTTTTTGCTTTTTGCCATGAAATCATATCTTCAAATTTTTCAATTTTTATTCTTTTGACTTTATAGACTTTATAGACTTTCGACTGTCCTTATTTTATCAGTTATCCCTGTTTCTGCAACTCGAGAATTATTACTAACTTTCGACTTTATAGACTTTCGACTTTTGACTCGTTTTTACTTTCTTTAAAAAAAGAAAGTAAAACACCCCCCAACCGACAGTATCCATAATCAAGTCTAAAATGGTATCGGATAAATAACCACCCCTTAAAGGAAAAGCAAAGAATAATTCAAAGACTTCCCATAGAATACTAATAGATAAAACGAAGGTTAAGGAAGTAACTATAAATGAATGCCTCTTGATAAAACCATAAAATCTTTTTTTTAATTTTGTAAACCTCAAACCGTTAAACCAGCCCGATAAATAAAATAAATAATAACTACATAGGGTCAGCCAAAAACCACCTAAGAAATGCATAATTATATCTGTCCACCAAAACCTCCAATAGAGAAAATAATAACTAGCCAATAAATCACAAAATAAAATAAACCAAATCAACACCGTAATCAATATTAAAAATTTATTTTTTTTCATCAGATTATTATAACTCATTTTTAAATAAATTTTTAGTTATTAAGATAAATATAAATTAATATTTTTTGTTGACACTTGTTGACACCATATGACACTTTTGTATAATATAGATAATATGACAAAAGAAATTCAAAGAAATGCTATTTACACAACAGACGAAACTCAGGAATTATTGAAAATAAGTAATAGCACATTAAAAAGAATGTTGAAAAATGGCTTAATCCGAGCTAATAAAGTTGGGGGTCAATATCGTATTCTCGGAAAAGAAATTTTAAGGATAGTTTCTCCTGAATTAGAAAAAGAAGCGACTAAATCATATTTAGGAATAAAGAAAAAAATAATAAAAAATATAAATAAGTGGTAAAATTACAAAATGAAAACTACAATAATAAAACCTAAAAAAACTTTTAATTGGAATGATTTCAAAGAAATATGGCAATACAAAGAATTGCTATATTTTTTAACATGGAGGGATATAAAAGTGCGCTATAAACAAACAGCTATTGGTATTCTTTGGGCACTTTTTCAACCATTTATGACAATGGTGGTTTTTACTATATTTTTCGGAGGATTGGCTAAAATGCCTTCAGATGGAATTCCTTACCCTATTTTTGTCTACACAGGTTTATTAATCTGGCAATTTTTTTCCTCTTCCCTTTCAGATGTAAGTAATTGTTTAGTTTCTAATAAAGGAATAATTACCAAAGTATATTTCCCGAGAATCATATTACCTATTTCTTCTACAGTTACAAAATTTGTTGATTTCTCTATTGCATCAACTATATTGATAGTAATGATGATATATTACAAATACACCCCTAATTTATCAGGACTTTTAATTTTACCATTACTCCTTTTAATTACTTTTATGGCTTCTGTCGGAGGTGGCTTATTTTTAGCCTCCATCAATGTCAAATATAGAGATGTTCGTTATGTTTTACCTTTTTTTATTTCAATAATGATGTATCTTACTCCTGTAATTTACCCAGCCAGTATTGTTGGAAAATATTCTTGGATTTTAGCCATTAACCCAATGACAGGGGTTATTAAGGCTGCTCGTGCCGCTCTTTTAGAAACCGCCCCTGTTAATTGGACTCTTTTATTAATATCTGGAGTAGCTTGTTTGATACTTCTATTAGTCGGTTTCTATTTTTTCAAAAAAACAGAAAGATATTTTGCTGATATAATATAATTTAATATGAAACCTATAATTACAATCAAAAACATTTCAAAGAAATATAACATCACTCATCAACAAGGAGGATATATTGCTATGCGTGATGTTTTGACCGAAATAGCTAAAAAACCATTTTCTTTTTTAAAACACAAAGCTAAAAAAATTATTGGAAAAACAACCAATGAAGTTTTTTGGGCTCTAAAGGATATCGATTTTGAAGTTCATAAAGGAGAAGCTATCGGAATTATCGGACCAAATGGATCTGGAAAATCAACTCTTTTAAAAATTTTAACAGGAATTACCCCTCCAACAACAGGAGAAATTAGAATGCATGGTAAAGTAGCGTCTCTTTTAGAGGTAGGAACAGGGTTTCATCCTGAATTAACTGGACGTGAAAATATTTTTCTAAATGGAGCAATCTTGGGGATGTCTAAAAAAGAAATCGCTGAAAAATTTGATGCTATTGTGGAATTTTCTGGCGTTAGTAAATTTATTGATACCCCTATCAAAAGATATTCTTCTGGAATGTTAGTACGTTTAGGTTTCTCTGTAGCAGCTCATATGGAACCAGATATTCTTTTAGTGGATGAAGTTTTAGCTGTAGGAGATGCGGATTTCCAAAAAAAATGTATTGGCAAGATGGACGAAGTAACTAAGGAAGAAGGACGGACTATTCTTTTTGTCAGTCATGATATGACATCAATCCAAAAGCTTTGTAAAAAATGTGTTTTATTAAGAGACGGAAAAATAGAAATGATAGGAGAAACAAGAGAAGTAATAAGTAAATATTTAGAAAATTCACAAAAACCAAAGGAAAATATTGGTTTATCTTTAACAAAAAATGAAAAAATAACTATAGATTCTTTAAGAATAAAAAAACATTTAGAAAAAAATCTATATTATGATGATCCCTTAAACTTTGAACTATTAATTACAAATAATTGTCTTTTAGAAAATTTACAAATTGGTATACAAATTATAAATAGTGAATTAAATAAGATAATGACTGCTACAGTTAAAATACCAAAAATAGAAAATGGTAAGAATAAATTATCTATAATTATTGAGAAACCCCATTTACCTCAAGGGAATTATTATATTAATCTTGGAATTACAAATATTTTTTACAAGGAAAGAATATTATATTTTATGATTTCAACAAAAGAAACAGATGATGAATTAATGCTAATAAAAAAAGATACCTTAGGGGTGTATCCACCAACAAGTTATATATTAAATAAAATAAAATAACATTCATGAAAAAGTTCATAATAATAACTACTATTAATAAAAAAACAGAGGCTATCATAAAGTTTTCCAAAAAACTAAAAGATTGGAATATTATTTTAGTAGGAGATAAAAAAAGCAAGAATATTAAAAATGAAAAAAATATATTATTTTTGTCTTTAAAAGATCAAAAAAATCTTGGATTTGAAACTTTTAACAAATGTCCATATAATCATTACACAAGAAAAAATCTAGGATATCTGTATGCAATAAAAAATGGAGCTGATATTATCTATGATACTGACGATGATAATTTACCTTATAATAACTGGTCTTTTCCTGATTTCAAAATTAAAATTGATCTTTTTTCTAATAAAAAAAGTTTTATAAACATTTATAATTTATTTACAAAGGAAAAAATATGGCCAAGAGGTTATCCGATAAACAGAATTAAAGAAAAAAATAAATGGACACAAACAAGAAAAAACATAAAAATAGGAGTGTGGCAAGGATTAGCTGACATAGAACCTGATGTCGACTCTCTTTATAGATTAATAATTGGAAAAAAGATAAAATTTAAAAAACGGAATCCACTAGCTTTAGATAAAGAAACTTATTGTCCTTTCAATTCACAAAATACATTATGGAATAAAGAGTTTTTTTATTATTTATACCTTCCCTCTACTGTAAGCTTCAGATTTACCGATATATTAAGAGGTTATATAACACAAAAATTGCTATGGCTCGAAAATTACTACTTAGGATTTACAAATGCTAGTGTTTACCAAAAAAGAAACGAGCATGACTTAATGAAAGATTTTTATGATGAAATATCAGTTTTTGTTAATGTAGAAAATATTATTAAGTTGTTTTCAATTATAAAATTTAAAAACAAAAATAACAAAGCAGAGAATATAAAAAAGATATATAATTGTTTATATCAAGAAGGCTTTGTTAAAAAAGAAGAAATTATAAGATTAAATGCATGGCTTTATGACATCAAAAAGATAGAGTCTGAATTCAAAAATTGAAAACTATATGAATATCCAAAAATTTAAAAATTTTATAAACGAACACAACTACCTTAGGATTTTAAAGGACTTTATTAAAAAGATTTTATTTTGGATCTCCTTACAAAAAAAAATAAACAAATTAAATAAAACAAATACTTACTTAAAACAATTTTATGGAAATAATCAAAAAGTAAAGTTAAATCTTGGGTGTTGTGATAAACAAGACCGTGGGTGGATAAATATCGATATCGATAAAAAATTTAATCCTGATATTTTAGATGATGTAACAGTTCTTTCGTGTTTTAAAGATAATTGTGCGGACGAAATAAAATCAGCACACCTTATTGAACATTTAACTTATGAAGATACATTAAAAGCATTTAAAAACTGGTTCAGAGTCCTCAAAAAAGGAGGAATTCTTTCAATAGAATGTCCAAATTTAGACAAGTGTATAGATATGATACGATCTGAGGAAGACTCAGAAAAAATAAGGTTAGGATTTGTGGGTATATTTGGTGACCCTTGGGCAATAAAAAAATATGGGATACTTCATTCCCATAAACATGGATGGAACCCTAAAACACTCAGAGTAGAACTCAAAAATATTGGTTTTGTAGATATAAAAGAAGTGAAAATCGAAGAAACTTATAGATATTGTAACCAAAAATATGAAAGGGATATGAGAATATTAGCAAAAAAATAAAAAATATAACATGCAAAAAACAAAATTTTTAACAATTTACCCATCTTTTGAAAATCTTGAGGTTGTTAAGAAAACACTTCCTAGTGTAATAGAAGAAACAAAAAAAAATGATGCTAAATTAATTGTTCATGACTCAAGTATAAAAAATAAAGAGGAAAAGTGGAACTGGTTACAAGAATTAAATAAAAACAACGATTTTTTCTTAATTCTCAGTAATAATATATCTATGGCACATGCTCGCAACATGTGTCTTCAGCTAGGACAAGAATTATATGCTCCTGAATATATTTGCATGATAGAAGATGATCATGGTTTTAAAGAAGGATTAATACAAAATATAACAAAAGCTATGCAAAAGTATTATGGTGAAATATCACCGAATGGTCTTAGATACGGTTTATTTTCAGCATGTACTAAACACTTACATGCAAAAAAACTTTTAAAATTAAAAGATGGAAATTCTTACCCAGATAAAAAATCAATCCCGATAGGGATAGGAGGATCTAATAGCTGTTTCCGATGTGCACCAACTTCACACTGGAATAATGTTCTCAAAGGTTATGATACTGACGAATACTTAATTTCAACTTTTCAAACAAAAAACTTAAACTTTAGAAATTACAACAAAGGTTTTACAACTATGTTTATCCAAGAAGGTAAATACACTTATGATATAGAAGCCATTGGAAGAGGAATGACAACAAATGAATCACTTAAGCTTTGGGATGAAACATACACAGCAAGTGATCATAGAAGTATATTCTTACATAAAGATATTTCAACAAAACAATTTAAAAAAATAACAAATAACATAAAGGAAAATATATCATTAGTACAAAAAATTTTTAAAAAAATCACAAAAAATGAAGAAAAAATTAAAAAATAGAATAAAAATGAATAACCCTTTTTTATGGAACCTTTCAAAAAAGGTTTATCAGAGTATTCAAAAAAATGAATTTACAAAAATGATAAAAAAACACCTTGATAATTCAAAGTTATATTTACAATTGAATGATAAAATACATTTCAAAAATGAATCAATAGTACTTATTACTCTAGATTCTTTAAGATATGATGTAACACAAATAGCTGAAACACCAAATTTTAATAATATTTTTAAAAAATATAAGAGTTCTGGTTGGCATAAAGTTGGGTCACACGGGACCTATACATTACCATCTCATATATCTATGTTTCATGCTGGTTTAATGCCTTGTGATAATAATGAAAATACACCAGCACCATTTAATAGAAATAAAGAAAAAATCTTTAAAGCACAGTTAGCTTGGGAAAGAACAACTGGGGCAAAATTTCCAACACCCGCTGCAAAAAATATTATAAAAGGTTTCGAAAAACTTGGTTTTAGAACTATTGGAATCGGTGGTGTTCATTGGTTTAATAATAAATTCCCAACCTCTAATATATGGTATAAAAAGTATTTTAAAGAATTTTATTGGAAAGAAAAATTCTCAGAGAATAATCCAAATTCATTAACACACCAAATAGAATTAATTGAAAAATTAAAAATAAACCAGGAGAAGAAACCAGTATTTTTATTTCTTAATATATCTTCCACTCATAAACCTTATATGGGATTTGAAAAATCAATTTTAGGACAAAAAAAAGCCTTAGAGGAAGTTGATAAATTATTACCTAAATTATTACTGAATTTACCAAAAAGATACCACTTAATGGTATTATCTGATCATGGTGAATGTTTTGGTGAAGATAATTTGTGGGGGCATGGCTTTTATCACCCTAAGATAATGGAAGTTCCTTTTGCTTGTGTAGATATAATTTAAAAAGTTATGATCAAAAATCTTAAAAGAAATATTTATAATAATTTATATAAAATAAAATTATTTTATATTTTTAAAAATGATTATTTAAAATTTGAAAAGCTATCTGCAAAAAAAAATAGATTTATCTTGTCTTGGAGAAATAAATACCCCTGCCTAAGTGATAATACAGAAAAAACAAAATTTGATGCTCATTATATATACCACCCTGCTTGGGCATCCAGGATTTTATCAAAAACAAAGCCTACAAAGCATATAGATATTTCATCAACCTTACATTTTTGTTCAATGCTCTCAGCTTTTATTCCAACAGAATTTTATGATTTCCGACCAGCTCAACTAAATCTATCTAATTTAAAATCAAAAAAGGCAGATCTTTCTTCACTTCAATTCCATGACAATAGTATTGAATCATTATCTTGCATGCATACTATTGAGCACATCGGTCTCGGTCGCTATGGTGACTCTCTAGATCCTGATGGAGATTTAAAGGCAATAAAAGAATTAAAAAGGGTTTTAGCAAAAAATGGGAATCTATTATTTGTTGTTCCTATAGGAAAACCAAAAATTATGTTTAATGCCCACAGAATATATTCATATGATCAAATTATGGGATATTTTAATGATTTTCAATTAAATGATTTTTCCTTAGTAACAGATAAAGGTATTTTTTTAAGTAGTTCAAATAAAAAAACAGCAGATGAACAAAAATATGGTTGTGGATGTTTTTGGTTTAAAAAATAATATGATTATAACAAAACTAACAGGGGGTCTAGGAAATCAAATGTTTCAATATGCTATTGGACGTTCTTTAGCAGAAAAAAACAACACTGAATTGAAACTTGATGTTTCATGGTTTAATAGCCAGAAAGGAACGCCACGTAAATATGGTTTAACCTTTTTTAAAATATTAGAAAACATTGCAACTGATAAGGAAATTAAAAAACTAGAATTATATAAAAAAAGAAGCGGAATAAAGTACTTTTTTAATAATTTATTTTTTGCGAATAATTCAATTTATATCACAGAAAATTCAAATATTTTTAACAAAAATATATTGAAAAATAAAAATAAAGACATTTATTTAAATGGCTATTGGCAAAACGAAAAATATTTTAATGATATACGAAAAATAATTTTAAAAGAATTTACTTTAAAAGATGAGTCATCTTTGCATAACAAAAAAATAAAAAAACTCATTGAGGATACTAATTCAGTTTCCATTCATATTCGCAGAGGTGATTATATTGAGGACAAAAAAACGAATATAGTCCACGGTACCTGTTCTTTAGATTACTACCAAGATGCTATTAAAAAGATTTCAAAATATGATGATAATTTAAATATCTTTGTTTTTTCTGATGAGATTAAGTGGGTAAAAAATAATTTAAAAACTATCCTCCCTATTATTTTTGTTGAAGGAAATAAAGATTACGAGGATATAATTTTAATGAGTTTATGCAAACATAATATTATCGCCAATAGCTCTTTTAGTTGGTGGGGAGCTTGGTTAAACCAAAATCCTAATAAAATGATCGTTGCTCCTAAAAAATGGTTTAATGATTTAGAAAAAAATAAAAATAATTCTATACCAAAAACATGGATAAAATTATAAAAGAAAATCCAAAAATAACAGTCCTGATGCCTGTTTTTAATGGTGAAAAATACTTAAAAGAAGCTATTGAAAGTGTTCTTAACCAAACCTTCACTAATTTTGAGTTTCTAATTATTAATGATGGTTCAACCGATTCAACTGAAAAAATAATCAAATCTTATTCTGATTCTAGAATTAAATTAATAAATAATAAAAAAAATATTGGGGTTATTAGATCATTGAATAAAGGTCTGAGTTTATCTAAAGGAGAGTATATAGCAAGAATGGATGCTGATGATATCAGTTTACCAAAAAGACTAGAAATTCAAGTTGAATTTATGGATAAAAACCCACAAATTGGGATTGCTGGGGCTTGGGCAAAAATAATAGGAGAGAAAAAGATAAGGTGTTCTAAACCTATAGTAAATCAAGAAAAAATTAAAATTGCTTTATTATTTAAATGTCCAATGATTCACCCCTCAGTAATTATTCGAAAAAACTTCCTAGTTAAGAACAATTTAAATTATAATATCAAATATAAACATGCAGAGGATTATGACTTATGGACTAGAGCAATTAAATATTTTCCAATTACTAATATCAAAAAAACTTTAATTCAATACAGAATTCATGATTCAAATATCAGTAAAACTCAATCTAACAATCAAAATGAAACAGCTACTCAAATTAGAGTTAGACAATTAAAAGAAAATCTTAAAATTAACCCTACAGATGAAGATATAACAATTCATGAAAATATTTATAAACCAGAAAGTCATGAAATCAAAGATTTTCTAGAAAATGAAGAGAATTGGTTTAATTTACTTAAAAACCAAAACAAAATAACAAATTTCTACAAAGAACCAGAATTCTCACAAGTATTATCACAAAGATGGTTACAAATATGTAGTGTCAATTCAAATAACGATTGGAAAATTTGGAAAAGATTCTGGAGGTCGTCTTTAAGAAAAAAACTAGATATTAAAGAGTGGAAAAACTGTGAGCTTTTAATTAGATTTTTTATTAAATGTACTTTCAAGTAAAGACAGATATAGATTTTTCAAAATTTGTTTAGGGAATCTAATGTCTTTTTTATTTAACTTCCAACCTCTAAAAAGCAATTTGTTTGATTTTTTAAAATTTTTATCCTCTTGATTTAATAAAGCTAAAATAAAAATATGTTTTTCTAAAATTTTTGGTCTTATAATTAAATCTGTTATATGTTTATTTAATAATAATTCTCTTCCAGAAATCCTAAATTTCATATTTCCACTTAAATGACTTTCTTTTTGAACACAAGAATTAACTCTGACTAAGACCTTCTTCATGAAAAAACCGCAACTATTCTTTGATAATCTTATAAAAAAATCCTTGTCTTCAGCACAGGATAAACTTTCATCAAAATTACCTATCTCTAGTGCCTTTTCTCTTTTGCAAAAAACTGTAGGGGTTATCATTGATAACTTTAAAGATAAAGCTTCTTCAAAAAAAGTTTTCAAACCTTCTTGAAAATTGTATTTATGTGTATAAATAAGTTTTCCATTTTTTTGAGAATAAATATCTGCCAAACAAAAAGTAAAATCAATTTGTTTATCAAACTTTTTCATTATTTCATATTGTTTTTCAATCTTTTTTGGATAAAACTCATCATCGTCATCCAAGAATGTAATAAATTCCCCTCTGGCTCTATTAATACCAATATTTCTTGAAGCAGAGGCTCCTGAGTTTTTTTTATTTTGTACATAAATAATTCTATTATCTGAAAATTGACTAATAATTTTATCTGCCCGATTTTCCAAACCATCATCAATAACTAATATTTCAAAATCTTGAAATGTTTGTTTAAGAACGCTTTTTATTGCCAGCTTTAATAACATTGGTCTATTATAAGTAGGAATTATAACACTGACTTGTGGAATTGAATTACTCATAATTTTAAATTTGACTTTATTTTATGTTTAGTATGTAAAAAATATTTATTACTTCTCACATTTCCTTTCATATAAACAAAATCTAAATTATCCTTCCAGGCTATATAATTAAAACTCAACTGATCACGACGACTACCTTCCTTGATCTCCTTCCACCAATCCTCCATTACCTTTATAATATTAAATTCATTATGTTTTCTTAAAATAACCATACCGGCAATTAGACCATTATTTTTAGGATATCCTTGTCTACGATATTTTTCCATTTGTTTAATTATTAAATCAGAATTATCTTTAAATTTACCTTTTTTATTAAGACTTAAAATAAACTCAGCTTCATCATAAATACAATTTCGACAATCTTTTACATCTTTTATCCAAAAAAGTTTTTTCCATCTTTTCATTTGTTGATTATGATCATAAATTGCTAGATTGTATTTTCCTAAATACTTGTTAATTAATTCATTAACATCTCCTCTGATATAAACATTTCCATCAACATAAATACTTATTTCATAATCTAACAAAAATTTATGTGGTAAAATCTTATAAACTTTTGCACTTCTTACAGGATCCTTAAATAAAGGTTCTTCTTTTCTTATCTTCCAAATATCTGAAACAAGATCTTGATCAGTAAAACATACAAAATCGCATCCTTCAGGAATAAATTTTGGTTCAATTAGATTATCTTTTCCACCAAAAATAGCTGTGTAAATTACAATTTTATTTTTCATTTTTTTTAGCAATTACAACAATATTTTCTATAAATTTATTTGTAAACAATCCTATAAATTTATAAAAAACATAGAGGATTTTTCTCTTTAAACTTTGTTTATATTTAGTCCAAACATCATCTAAATAATTTTCTTCTACCACATTCCAACCATTTTTTTCCAATAATTTTCTTAAAACTATAAAATTTAAATAAATCGTATGGTCATTATTTACACTAGGTTCCCTTCTAAAGAATTTATCAAAAAAATTAAATATAGTAAAAGTATTAGGAGTTGTGATGATTAATCTTCCATTATCCTTCAAATTTCTCTTGCATGAATCTAAAAATAAACCAAGATTAGAAAGATGCTCAATTAAATCACCAGCAAAAATCACATCAAATTTTTGTTCAAAATTGAAATTCTCAGCAGATTGTTTTTTATAATTTTGTGGTTTTTTTAATCTTTTTTCATCAAAAAATAAATCAACCCCCCAAACTTCTTTAGCTTGAAGTTTAAAAATATTATGGACCCAATTAGGATTTTCTATATTTACAGCTTGCCCCCAAAAACCAACATCTAAAATATTATCATTTTCAGAAACTAAATCTTTTATTAATTCTTTTTTAGATTTATAAATATTCATATTTTCTTCTATTTTTTAAACCAGTGATAAATTTCTCTTAAAATATTAATAACTAAAAATCCTATAAAAACAAAAGGTTTCCAAAACCAAAAAACACATTTACTGAACAAAATTTTGATAAAATTTACTTCTTCATTTTTCCCTCGCCATAAATAGGGACCAATAAAAAGTGAGTCTGGATAATTTTTTAAAACACAGTGATAATATTTCCTCTGAGCATCATGAAGAAAAACCACTCCATTTGGTTCTAATAATTCCTTGGATTCTAATAAACATCTTCTTCTTTTTCTACCATCAACTAATATAAAATCAAATTTTTTATTTAATGTTTTTGGGTAATTTACATATTCAGTCATTTCTATATTCTTTTGTCTTAAATTATTATTTCCAACATCAAAAAGAACTACCTTTGTATTATTAAGACCTTTTGCGAAATTTATAACCTTTTCATACCATTTTCTATTGTATTCAATACTTAACCAACTATAATCTATATTATTATCTATAAGAAATTTTGAAAAATAAACGGTACTGCCCCCACTCCCCCATTCTAAAATATTTATTTTTTTATTTTGATTACCTAATAAAAGTAATTGTTTTTCAATTACTTTTATTTCACCTTTTTTCATAAATGGTTTTATTTCTTCCTTCATATTATTTTTTATACCCAAGCGAATATTTTTTGCTTAGTTTTTTTAATATTATATTCTGGAACATAATCCAAAATTAATTTTTCTATAACTTCAGGATCGTCGGGAAGATGATATATACAGATAGACAAATTAGGTTTAAATCTTTTAATTGTTTTTTCAGCCCCTTTAATCAAATTTCTTTCCATCCCTTCAATATCAGCTTTAATAAAATCAATTTTTTCCAAATCATTGTCTTCAACAAAATTATCTAAAGTAATTTGCTTAACTTTCTCAATCTTATTTTTTCCTTCCCTTAAAACATTAGAACTACAACCTAAAATATCTTCATTAATGGCAAAGTTTAATTCACTTTCTTTATCTCCTAATGCATTTTCTATAACTTTAATATTCAAAAGATTATTGTAACTTATATTTTTGTTAAGAATCTCAGATGTTTTTTTTACTGGTTCAAAAGCAAAAACTTTACCATTGGTTCCTATCTTTTCTCCTGCTAAAATAGCAAAAAATCCTAAATTAGAACCAGCATCAATAACAATATCCCCTATTTTTAACTTTACACCACCCTCTTCATAAGGTCCTTCTAATCGAAAAGCACTATTATTAATAAAGTTATTATAAATATATTTGTTATTTGAAAGAAAAATTCCCATAAAATCAGCAATAGGAACATGCTTTCCACAATAAAATCTTAAATCTTTATATTCAATAAAATCTTCATTTTTCTTATGTTTTATAATACCTTTATTAATAAGCAAATTTATTCTAAAATTCTTTTTTCTAGCAAATGGAAATATTGTATAAGCAACCACTTTCCAATCTTTATTAAGAGATTCAAACATTAAAAATTTAGTTCTCCAATATATTTTTTTAAAAGTATCTTTTATTTTTTTTATCATATTAATTTTTTGTATTCTTCTAAAATATTTTTTATTTCAAATTCCTTTGATCTTAGTTTAATATTTTTAGAATATTTTTCCCTTAATTCTGGTTTTTTATACAATTCTAAAATCATTTTAGCAATATTTTCAATATCTTGTTTAGCGACAAGAATACCATTTTTCGCATACTCTATATTACCTTTTTCTAATTGATTATCCAAATTAGAATTGGGGTCCAATAATTCTCTTGACCCAGAACCACAATCCGTAGCTATTATAGGTAACCCTAAAATTCCGGCTTCAATTAAAACATTAGAAAAACCTTCCCACAAAGAAGTTGAAATAAATATATCTGAATTAGCCATATAAAAATATGGATTTTGAACAAAACCTTCTAAGTAAACATCTTTCAAATTCGAATCTTGAATTTGTCTTTCTAAATTTTCTCTTTTTCCTCCTTCTCCTAAAATAATCAATTGAGCATCAATTTCTTTTTTTACTAAAGCAAAAGCTTTAATTAGGGTTGTAAAATCTTTCTGTGAACCTAATCTTCCAATTGCTAAAATTTTAAATTTATCAGGATATTCCCAAACTCCATTTTGAGATTTTTCTTTTATATCTTCAATAAATTTTGGATTATAAATTACTTTTATTTTATCTTTTGGTATTTTTGAAACAATAATTAAGTCTCTTTTTACATTTTCTGAATTTGCGATAATTTTATCTGCTTTTGGATATAGTAACTTAATCAAAAAAGGAATTAATTTGTCTCTTTTGTTTTTATAATTTTTAAATAAGTCAGAAAAAGTCATTCCCACTCGGACAAAAACTTTAGTTTTTGTTCTTGAAATCATTTTGGCTAAAATTAAAATTAAATTAGCATGTTCTGAAGTCCCTAGAATAAATAAAGGTTTATTTTTTTTAAGATAGTTAATTATTGGGAAAATAGAAAAAAATATTCTAGAAACATTTAAATCAATAATACTAATTCTAGAATCTATCGTTTCAAGCAAAGACCCTTTGCAAGTAAACAACAATAAATCTACTTGGAAACCATCCTCTGTAAAACCTCTAGCTAAATCCAAAACCACTTTTTCTCCTCCCCCTCCGTATAGTCCAATTAAGAAAAAAGCTACTCTATTTTTATTTATCTCTTTTTGTTTCATTTTAGTAAATCTTTTAAAGATTCTTCAATTATACTTAAAGGAACTTTCTCTAAACATCTCAAAACCTTTCCTCTACATTTTTCTAAATGCTCTCTCCCCTCATGTATATTATGTTTACAACCTTTAACGGAATAAAGTGTTTTTGCATTTGAATTATAATAAGAAATCCAATTAGGTGTTGTTGCTGGATGAGTAATAACTAAAGATTTTTTTCCTAAAAAAGAAGCTATATGAGTTGTCCCTGTGTCCACTCCTATAAAAAAGATTGATTCGTCTATTATTGTGGATAATTCCGAAATCTTTTTATTTATCATAGTCAAAACATCTTTATTAAAAACTGAAAGAACGTTTTTCAAAATATTTTCATCAAAAGAACCTCCTGTTAAAACAATTTTCAAAGTAGGATACAACTCTTTTATTTTCTTAATAATATCTATAATTTCTTTTTCTACTAAACTTCTCCCTAAAGAGGATCCTTGTGTATGAAAAACAATGTATTTATTTTTCTCCAAATTGTTTTTTTCTAAAATACCTTTGTCTTTTGAATAATTAAAAGAGGGTTTTTCTTTTTTTATTTTAAATCCTAAGTTTTTTATAAACATTTTCAGAAATTCTGGATAAATGATTTTGGTATCATACTCAAATAGTTCTGAATAAATAAATTTATTTATTCTCCTCCTATCGTTAAAACCGATTAATTTAGAACCTCTAAATAATGATATTTTTCTAGCTATTATTTTTATATATAAAGAAAGCTTACCTGGAGTTGGAGCAGTAATTACTAAATTTTTTGAAAAAGAAAACTTAATTAGAGTTACAATTCTCAATAATCCTATAAAGCTTTTACGATTAGCTAAAATAATATTTATATATGGATATTTTTCTAAAAATTGTATAAGTAATTTTTCATTTTTAGGAACAACAACAAACAATTTCAAAACAGGATCGTTTAAATGAATATTCTCTAGAAGAAAAATAGTCATCAAAAAATCACCAATAGAACCATTTTGAAAAAATATTAGATTTTTATATTTGTTTTTCATTATCAATCTTTTGTTTACCGACCATGGCTACACAAACTATTTCTGAATTTTGAACTCTAAATAATTTTGGTAATATTCTTATAAAAATATTGTTATCTAACTCAACAAATTGATTATGGAATCTACAAGCAAAAGACAATTTTTCTAAAGTAAATTGAAGGCTTTCCCTATCCCATAAAAAATAATGTTTCCCATGTTCTGGCAAATAAACCTTCGCCTCATTTTCATAGCCATACCGATTAGGAACAACAATTAAAATCTTTCCATAATCATTTAACATTTGTTTAATCTTCTCTAAAAGACCAATCGGATCCTTGATATGTTCTAAAACGTGTTTTAAAATAACTAAATCAAATTTTTCCTTAGTCTGAAAATTTTCTATATCTCCTTCAAAAAACTCGACATTTTTATTAATGTTTTTTGGTCTAAGTCTATCAATTGCAACGATTTTATCTAATTTTACCGAATTAGAAGATAACATGTTTATTATATTTCCATTACCACAACCGATTTCCATAACACGGTTTCCATCTTTTATATATTTTAAAATAATATTTTCAACTTTCATTTTTTTATTTAATTAAGTTTAATAATTGTTTTTTCATATTTGTCATCATTCTTTTAGAATTTAATTTGTTTTCTATAATCTGCCTTCCTTCGTAAGATAAATTTTCATACAAATCTTTATTATTAATGAGACTATTAATTTTTTCTCTCAAATCCTTAGGATTTTCAGTTTGATAAATTATTAATTTATCTTTTAAATTGTAATCAATAATCCATTCTTTTAAATTAGTAACAACAGGCTTTCCACTAGCTAACGCTTCCAAAAGAACAGTTTGTCCAGAACAATCCGAACCGATTTTTTTACTAGCCTTTGAAGGAACAACAATAATTTGTGCATTACTATAATAACTTCTTAACCTAATTTTATCCACACTATCTATTATTACTAGGTTCTTAGGAAAGTTTTTAATGTTTTTTAAATTTCTTTGCGGAGAAATTATAATAACTTTTTTATTTATCAAAGAAATAGCTTCAACCAAGGTTTTGAAGTCTCTACCAGCATCAAGTCCGACCGATAAAATATAACCTTGATGCAAATTATTTTTTTGATAAAAATCATTATCTACACCAAATTTAACCACTTTCATTTTACTGATTTTTAAATTATTAGAAATCAAAAATCTCTCTTGAAAATTTGACAAATTAATAATAAAATCAGCGGATTTTATTATTTTCTTCCAAATAAAAAGTTTAACTTTATTACTTTTTGATAAAAGAGTGACTAAATTAATATTAAAAATTACCCATTTATTTTTACTTTTAAAAAAGAACCTTAAAAATAAAAGATCTAAATATTGATGTAAAATAACGATATCATATTTTTCTAGATTTTTAATTAATTTTATCTTCTTATAGATTTTTAAAAAAAAGTTTCCCTGATAATATTCTCTTATATTTAAAAAACAAAAATCAATCTCTGGATCATTCATCAAAAAGTTAAAACCATACAAAGAATTGCTTGGAGCCTCTCCTTTTTTCCATAAATCTAAGTATCTATTTTTGCCAGAAGCTAAATAAACAATTTTTATTGTTTTATTTTTCATTAATAATATCAATCAGCTTTTCCCCTAAAATTTTAGGAGTACAGTTCTGAGTTAATTTATTATACCCATTTTGAGATAAATTACCTCTCAAAATTGAATTTCCTTTTAATTCCAATATTGCCTTTGATAATTCTTCGGGATTTGCTCTAGGAATTAAATATAAATCATTTTCATTAAACAATTCTTTTATAGCAGGAGTATCCGCAGTAATAACTGGTTTTCTACAAGCTATACATTCATAAACCTTATTCGGAATTACTTTTTGAGTCTTACCAGTATTCCCAAAAATACCTAAACAGATATCTGATTGGTTAATAAAATCACAAAGTTTTTCATAAGGAACATTTTCTTTAAAATTTATATTTTTTAAATCATAATTTCCATATTGTTTTTTAACACTAGAACCTATTATATTAAATTGAATATCTTTTTGCTTTTCCAAGATTTTTGCTGATTCTAAAATATATTCAATCCCTTGTAGTGGAATATTTGTCCCATGAAAATGAACTACGAATTTATTACTTTCTTTTTTTTCTCTTGGATTAAAAATAGAAATATCTGTCCCGACAAAAAGTCTATAAAATTTTTCTCTTTTAATATTAAATTTTCTAACAAAATATTTTATGTTTTCGTTTGTATCTAATAAAATTTTGTTTGCAAATTTACATGACAACCAATCTAGAAAACAATAATATTTAGCTTTCAAAGTTCCTTTTTTAGTGGTTTTTCTATCAAATACTTCAGATTCATAAATAGGAGCAAATAAATCAAAAACAATCTTTTTTCTAGTTAAAAAACGAGCAAGGATCATAGTTTGAAAACCTGGAAAAGCTACAAACAAAACATCATAGTGTTTTCTAATTTCCCAATGTTTTTTGATTAAATCTAAGTATTTAAATAAACCATTTTTATCAGAACGACATTCTAATATTTTTACGCCATTTTGTTTTAAACCATTAATTAAAACACAATTTCTTGCATATTCATGATTATAAATCCCAAAAAAACAAATTGTTAATTTTTTTTCTTCCATTATATTTTTTGATAAAGTCTTATTATTTTTTTTATCAAATTTTCTAAATTATGGTCATTCACAACAATATTTCTTAATCTTTTTCCTATTTTTATTTTATCTTCCTCAGATAATCTTATAATATTTTCTATTTTATTACTTAAATCATTAACACTCTTTGGTTTAAAAAATAATTTTTCTGAATATTCAGCAAAAACATTTTTAGAAGAATCATTTGATGATAAAACTAGTAAACCACACGACATTGCTTCTAAAATTGCCTTATCCAATGACCCTGTTTGACTTGTATTTACAAATAAATCGGCTCTATGCAAATAATCGACTATTTCTTTGTTTGGAACAGAACCTATAAAACTAATATTATTTTCTAAACCATAATCTTTGACTTTTTGTTTTAAATTTTCTAAATATTTTTTTTGGTCTGGTTTTCCTACGCCACCAATGATATCCAATTTAATTTTTAAACCTTTTTCTCTTAAAAATTTAATCGAGTTAATTAAGGTATCGTAATCCTTAATCGGTGAAATTCTTCCAATGGTAATTATACTAAAAATATCTTTTTTTAGGTTATCTTCTTTTTTATTAAATCTATTTACATCTATTCCATGACCAGTAATATTCAATTTTTTAGTTTCTAGACGAAATGATTCAGAAGTGGCTGAAAATATAATATGGGTTAATTTTTCTGCTAATCTCAGCTTTAAATCTACGGATTTATGCATATACCATAAACCAATTTTTTTACCCCATAATCGCCACAAAAATCCTCCTAGAACGACGTATTCGGGATTCATGTGAACAAACACATTGTCGTAATTGTTTCTTTCTTGCCAGATGTATTTATAGAAGTTTGCTATGTATTCTTGTTTACTGGACTGCTTCGCTATGGCTCGCAGAGACGAAGTGTTTTTATCTTTACCCAAAGATAAAACCTTAACATTACGAGGTAAATCATGTTCACCCACACCTAAGGCAATCACTGTGATTTTCTCACAATGTTTAGCGAATTCAGCAATCCACCCATGGAAAAATCCGAGGATATCATCATTTTTATCTACTTTTTGTGTGAGTATTAATAATTTCATATTAATTAAATTAATTTAAACTTGCTTTTTTTTTATCTCTTGTTATTATTAAAGTATAGATGGCCCTTAGGGCTCGCCTGCCTCAGGCAGGAGAAAGAAAAAACCGTTAAAGAGAGTTCGCTTTCTTGACGGCTTTTTTAATTTCTTCAAATATATTTCTACCAACAAATCCTACCTTATTTACTAAACGAAGACTATCTATATTTTTTAATTGAGACAAAATAGCAATAGCTTCTTTTCCATCAACACTACCAATTGGACAATAATATCTACCTAATTTTATTTTACTAGTTAAAGGTATTGCTAAAAAAGAATATTTATTATATTTTTTCAAAATTAAGACTGGGCGTGTAAAATCTTCGCTTTTACCATCCGTTTCATACCCAATATTAATACCAAGTTTGACCCACCATATTTCACCATCACGAAAATACAATCTATCTTTTTGTTCATTTATTTCTTTTTTCTTTTCATTCCAAATATCAAAATTTTTCATACGTACAAAATATTACACTAATTTATTCTTTTTATATAATTTAAGACTTACTAGACTTTAAACTTTGTAGACTTTTGACTCTTTTATTGTTTTTAACCAAGCATCTTTCATCATATTTAGCGACTCATTTTTTGTTTGAGGGACTTTTCTTAAAAAGTCATTATAAGCCTTTTCTTTCAATTCTTCTAACAATTCTGGATGTTGTTGTGCGTTTATTAAACTTTGAGTTAAACACTTCCCATCTCCGACATCACACAACAGAGCATTATTTCCACTCAAAATTTCCCCTACAATCCCTACATTAGTGGTCAAAATAGGACAATGAGAAAGAATGGCTTCAACTAAAGAAAGTCCATAACCCTCATAATTGGATGTAGATAAAAACAAATCAGCTGTTTTATAATAGGAAATAGGATCGTCAGTCCAACTGTTAAAAATAATATTTTGCTCTAATCCTTTTCTTCGAGCTAATTTTCTTAATGAATTCCTTTTTGAACCAGACCCCACTATTACTAAACCAGTTTTAGGAAAGACTCTAACGACTTCCTTCATAGCCGAAATAGCCAAAGCAATATTTTTCTCTTCTTCCAAACGACTCATCATTAAAATAATAAATTTAAATTGGGGATATTTTTCTTTTAAGAAAAAGCTGGGGGTGATAACCTGAACCAAAGCAGTGCTAGAAAAAATAGGAATAACTGTTATAAATTTATTTTGTATTTCAAGGGGTAAAGAATTTTTTATCCTTTTAGAAACTACTCTAATATGATCGGCTTTGTTTAACAGAAACCTAGCTATCATTGTTCTAATACGATTCGCAAAAGAATGTTTTATAAAATATTTATTAAATAAATCTGTATGAATTTGCAACTCTAATTTAGTTTTTAATTTTTGAGAGATTAACCATGCAATAACTCCTGTTTCATATGCATCTTGTGCTGTGACTAAATCAATTTTAGTTTCATTTTCCTTAATTAGAGAATTTATTTTTAAAGCTACTTTTATAGCATCTCTAATATAAAAAAAACTATTTCTGGAATTAGTTGGATATAGATAAACATTTTCACCTATTTTTGTCTTTCTAAAAGGTTCATTTTCTTTATTTAAAATAATCACATCTAATCTATCAATTAAAGTACCATAATCAAAAAGCCTTTGTCTTACATCAGAATTTTCTTCAAATACTTTTCTGTCTATAGATATGGATAATATTCTCATGAATCTAGTATATCAAAGTTATTGCTCTTTTAAAATTTTCTCTAAATTAGAAATAGTGTTTTCTATTGAAAACTTTTGGGATTTATTAAAAGCATTAATTACTATTTTATTTCTAAATTCATCATTTCTGATAATTTTATTCACAGCACTTATTATTTGTTTTTTGTTGTTTGGTTCAATCAAAATACCATCCATATCATTCTGAATTAATTCTGGCAAAGAACCAACATTTGTAGCGATAACTGGTAATTTTAAATTCATTGCCTCTATAGTATCAAAAGAAAAAGATTCCCAATTGGTATTAAATACAAAAATATCAGAATTCTTTTTTAAATCTAGTAATTCATCTCTAGAAACTGGCCCTGTCAAAATAACATTCTCATCTAATCCAAGTCTTTCTATAATTTTTTCTAATTCTTCTTTTTGAGGACCTCCTCCTACAATTTTTAATTTTAGATTCGGAATTTCTTTCAAAATATCTGGCATTGTTTCTATCAAAACATCAAAACCTTTCCAAGGCACTAACCGTCCCACAGACAATAAAACCTTACTTTCGACTTTATGAACTTTATGGACTTTTGACTCGTTTAGTTCAATCCCGTTATAGATTGGAATTATTTTATTTGAATCAATTCCCCAATTAATAATTACTCTTTTAAAATAATGACTAGGCACTATTACTTTTTCAGCAGACCAAGCGACTGCTTTTTGAATCATCTTTAGAAATCCAACAGAAAAACCATATCCTTTTTCTTTTACTGAAAATACATCGAGATTATCCTTCACACCAAATCTTTGTACTCCCTGCTCCCATGCATAATCCCCCGCAATTCTAATTAAAAATCTTTTTTTCAAGATTTTATTAGCCAACATAGTCGGCATGCCAACACTCACAGGATCCTGTGCATAAATAATATCTACTTTTCTAGCTCTTTTTAAAATTTTAAGGAAATAGACAAAGTGGCGAATTATCTTAGGCAAATTTCGTACTTCTCCAAATGATAAAATCTCTACCTCAATCCCTCTTTCGGGTAATTTGTCATATAATAATTTTGAATATGTAGCTGGTCCCCCAATATCAGGTGGATATATTCCTGTAGTAATTAATATTTTCATCCCGTTAGAGATAGTTTGTCAAAGACAAACGTTCTCGAGTTAAGTTAATAATTTTTTGTTCCCGTTTTATCTATATTAATAATAAGTATTTATTCTCTCCAAATCTCCAACGGGATTCATATCTCTATTATACCAAAAAACCCTTAAATTATAACCAATCCTATGCTAAACTAATCCCATAATGAAAATACTTTTACTTACCCCTTTATATCCCCCAGAAATATCAGAGCCAGCTCCTTATATTAAAAAATTGGCAGAGCTTTTGAATGAAAAAAATATAAATACAACAATCATAACTTATTCACTTATTCCTGAAAAGATAACTGGGGTAAAAATAATCTCCATAAATAAACATCTCCCCTTATTATTAAGACTTAGTTTATTTACTATAAAATTATTTTTTGAATCCTTTAAAACAGATATTATTTATTCCCAAAATGGAGCCTCTGTAGAACTTCCGCTATTAATAATCTCTAAATTTACAAGAAAACCATACATCATCAGAAAAGGAGATGCTTTAGCTTACGAAAAAGCTTCCCAAAATAGATATATCAAGAACATCCAAAGACTTACTTTTGGAAATGCTTACAAAATAATAAAAGAAACCCCTTTAAAGAAACCAGAACTAACACCCTTTAAAGAAGTTTCTTTGGAAGACCATAGTCGTTACAAAAATTCCTGGGAAAATCATTCTGGAATGTTAATAGAAACTTTTAAAAATGCCAAGTAATGAAAATATAAAAAAGGAAATTCAAAATATCAGCCCCATTTTAAAAGAATTGGGTTATTCCCTAAACCAAACACAGCCTCACATTATTGGAGAGAAATTGAATATGCAAGCTGTGACTACAGCCAGTGGCAAAAAATTAATTCTAGAGGGAATAAATCTAAAAAACAACGAGAAAGTAATTATAAAAATAACTAAAGATCCTAGAGGAATTAAAGAAATTCAACATGAACATCGTTGCCGTAAAGCCTTAGAAAATATTATTTTCTCATATAATCAATTCTACTCCCCTATAGAAATTCTTTTAACAAAAAAAGGAGATTATTTAATTTCAATTCAATCTTTCATCAAAAAAGAAAAAAACTTTATTGATTTATCATTAGAAAAACAATTTGACCTATCCCTACAAGGATTCAAAACACAAGAAGGAGCCCATGCAACTACTTACAGACATCTTAAGTCAATTGCAAAAACTTTTGGAAGAGTTAATTCTAATTGGTATATAAAATCATATAAAAGATTTCAAGAAAATATTTTAAGAAAGTTACCTCAAAATAAGGAACTTCAAACTTTGTTAGAAAAAGGTCTAAAAGAATTAGATGAAAATAAAATAATTATTGAACAGTATTGTAATTTCTTAACTCATACAGATTTTGTTCCTCATAATTTTAGAGTAGTTGATGACAAAATATATCTACTTGACCACTCAGCTATAAGATTTGGAAATAAATATGAAGGGTGGGCTCGTTTTCTTAATTTTATGACTTTGTATAATCGCCCATTAGAAGAAGCTTTAATTTTTTTTATTAAAAACAACAGAACATCAGAAGAATTTGTTTCCCTAAAAATGATGCGGATTTTCCGTCTTGGAGAAATTATTTGGTATTATACTAATTTATTATCTAAAACATCGAGAGACTTAAATACGTTAACGAAGTCTAGAATAAAATTCTGGACAAATGTGTTGGAAGCTATTCTTCAAGATAAATTAATTTCAGAAAAAGATGTAAATGAGTATAAAAAACTTCGTGACTCTCTGAGAAGTCACGAAGAAAAAGAAAGACAAAAAGATTTACATTAATCTAATTTCTTAAATTCTTTTATTAAATCTTCATATTCATTCACAAGAGGATGTTCCCATGAATCTTTTAAAGCCTGTAAAACCAATTCTTCAAACCAAATTTTCTTTTCTTTTCCACGACCAAATTTTTTCCATAAATCTTCACCTTCCTTTTTATAGGTCTCTAACATATTTCCCATATTGTGAATTTTGTCAGCCACAGAAACAGCTTTGGTTTCAACTGAAGCTTCTTTTAAATCTTTTGCATATTGTTCCTTACGTATTTCCCATTCTAAGTCCATATCTTCTGATATAGCATCTATAATACTCACAACATCTTCTCCTAAATCTTTTACTAATTCTGATCTAGAAGTATCAGAATCTTCCAAAACATCGTGCACTAATCCTGCAGCAATAACTTTATCACCAAAACCATGCTGAGCTAATTTATTAGCCACCATAAAAGGATGAATAATATAAGGAAAACCATCATTTTTTCTTTTTTGGTCTTTATGTTTAATTATTGCTATACGTCCTGCTTTTTCTATGATATTCATTTAATTTTATTTAATTACTCTATTAAATACTTTTTCTTGCATATCTTTTGCTACCATATCCCAATTAAATTTTCGCAAAACCATTTCTCTTGCATTATTTGTTATTCGTGCAACTTTTTCAGGGTTAGCTAAAATATCTTTTACTGCTTGTGCTATTTGTTCTGGGCTATCTACATCTACCACCCACCCTGTTTCTGTTTTGTCAGGATTATGTTTTTTATCAAATAGAAATTCTTTTATCCCTCCAGCTTGAGTAGCAATTACTGGTAATTTTGAAGCCATAGCTGATAAGAAAGCATTCCCTAGCCCTTCTGAACGACTTGGACAAACAAAAATATCGGCAGCTTTTCGGTAATTTGTAACCACTGAACGATCCACTTTTCCTACAAAAACAACTCTGTGTTCTAAATCTAACTCCTTGGTTAAGGTTTTTAACATATCAACTTCATCACCTCCGCCAACAATAATAAATTTTATATTTTCAGGTAATAATTTCAAAGCCTGAATAGTAATATTAGTTGCTTTTTGATAAACCAAACGAGCCGTATTTACTAAGAAAATATCGCCTTCTTTTTTACCTAATTCTTTTCTAAGATTTTCAATTTCTTGTTCATCAAAAACAGCTGCCACATCTCGTGGGTTAGCTCCGTTATGAATCAATTCTATTGGTCCCTCAAAATTTCTTTTTCTTGCCCATTCAGAAAGAAAGGTAGAAATTGATTGAATTATATCAGCACTTGTGAAGGCTCTTTTAAATAAAGGCCATAATGGTTTCATTGTTTTTTCTATATACTCGGGAGAGTCTCCTTCTTGTAAAGTCAGGATATATGATACTTTTGGGTTAAAGATTTTAAAAATAGCAGCAGGTACTCCAGCAGAATGAGCCATCATTGACCAAATCCCATCATATTTATATTTTCGATGTAACCACAAAGCTTTCCAAGCTGCTAAAAATTGATACAGGGGTTTGTTTATATCTAATGGTAATCTTCCCAAATCTTCAAAAGTTGGATTCTTTTTTGTTATTCCAATTCTATGTACTAAAACATTTCCAATCTTTTCTACCTTTTCAATTTTTGAATCATATCGATTAGTTACCATATGAAATTCATAGTCATCTGGTTTAATTCTATCTGTAATTTCTTTGATAGCTGCCTCTGCACCACTAGTAAATTGCGGATAATAGGAAAGTGAAAATATTAATATTTTTTTCATTTTGATAAAATTAGTTTTTAATATATTTAAGTTTATCAGAATTTTGATAAAAAAAAAGAAGTGTAGCATCTCCAATGCTACACTCTTATAATTCAAAACAAAAAAATTAATTTTTAGGAACAGGCTTGAAAAATTGTTTCATTTTTGATACCCAAACCCAATCAAAACCTGTAGTAATGTTACATTCCTCTTCATAAATGCTTGTCTCTACCAAAGAAATTCCTTGCGTAAGAGATGTTGTAAATTTATGGAAAGAATAAACATTGTTTATTCCAGGATAATTTTTACTTTCTCCTTCTCTTTCCCAGGATTCTTCTTGAATGGGAAAAAGAGGAGCTCCAGTCCAGATATTTTGGGGCAACTCTTCTAACATGGCTCGACAAGCGGCTAAAGGGATCGTCTCATACGTTGGAACAGTTTCTCCTAATGAAAAATACAAAAACCGAATTGATTTTGTATCATTGTTACCGTGTTTGATCTGGTATTTTTCCCGAAGGATAAATTGACCACAGCAGGTATAGACAGCCAAACAGACAACATTCACAAATCGAGTTAAAACACCATTTTTAAAACCAAGAAAGAACTCACCTTTGTTAATACATTCAGACATCCTTTTTACAGAATTAGATGCACCTTTACCATACTTTTCAACAGGAACACTTTCTGAACGCAACAAATCTAACAAACAATTTTCAGTAATACTAATAATCTTTTCCAAAATTCACCTCTTTTTTATTTATAGTTGATTTTAAAGTACATAATACTTTACACATTAAATCATAAAAAATATATAAGTAAAGACCTATTTATTTTCTTCTTTAATAGATTTTATATAATTTCCTAGAGTTCTAGTTTGTTTCCAACCTAAAGCTTTTATTTTTTTTGAATCAACCACAGACATCAGACGACTAGTTTTTGTCTGGGGTAACATCTCAATTTCTCCATTAAACATATTAGCTACATCTAATAAAGAATAAATCTCATCAGCACTAATTCCAAACCCGTCTCCTTCTCCTTTTTCTCCTACTAATAATATCCCTGCTATAGTGTCATCAATATGAGTAAAAGAACGAGTTTGATTTCCTGGTTCTCTTACCTGTAAAGGTTCTCTTGCTAGATATTTCTGTTTAAAAGATTCAATTACTGTTCCATATTCTCCGACCCCTCTTTCTCCCTCTCCATAAACATTATAAAAATAAGTAACCGCATAAGGTAAGTCATACCAACGACCATAATTAACCACTAATTCAGAATTAACAGCTTTAGCCCAAGTATAAGGGGCTAAATCTCTTCCTGTAACTCCATCTTCTCTTGGCCCAACTGATTTAGTAGAAGAGCCAGCATAAACTAATTTACATTTATTTTTCCGCCAAAATTCTAACACAGCTAATGTTCCTTTAATATTCAAATCCCAAACTATCTCAGGTTCATTTAAAGAAGCGGCTACCCGTGAATATTCTCCTAAATGATAAATAATATCAGGTTTAACTGTAATTAATTTTTCTATATCCTTTGTATGTCCTTCAATATATTCAGCTCCTTCAATATGATTGTCTTTTGATCCAGTAAAATAATTATCAAGTGAAATCACTCGGTTATTTTTATCTTTGACTAATTCCTCTATTAAATGGGAGCCAATGAACCCAGCTCCTCCTGTTACTAAGATTGTTTTCATGTGTTTATTGTATCAAAATACTAAGGTAATTCAATTAAAAAGGTTTTTCGTTGTCCATATCTAATTTTGTGGCATAACCTACCCCTCCAACTGCTACCAAAGTAATTCCAAACAAAATAAAACTCCATTTATTTAAAGGAAATTTTGATTTTTTATCTCCTTCTTCTTTTTGTGGTCCTATCATGTCTAAAGATTCATTTATTTTCGCTATTTGATTATTAGAACTTTCATCTAAGACAACTTCTCTAGGTTTTTCGACAGAATAAACAATTGGTTCTGGAACAATAATATTTTTTTCAAGATTATAACTTATTGTTTTTTGTTCAATGATTATTTTTTCAACATAATTAAAGGCTATCATTCCATTTGGATAAAGTAGCTGTATCTCTGAATTATCATTTGGTAATAATTTTGTAATATCAAAAGGTAATTTAATAAAAGAATTAGATAATAAAATAGTGTTTTTAGGCAAAGTAAAATAACTATTATCAGCCTTTATTCTCCACCATGAAATATCTAAATCATTATCTGAAGAATTATGTAATTCAATAAAATTATCTTGTGATGAAATATTCACTTTTGAAATTTCTATTTCAGCAGGAACAACTTCTATTTTCATTTTATCACAAGTTGAATGTTCCCCTGAAATTACTTCCAACATTACTAAATATTCCCCTGGATAAACATAATTATGCAAAACTTTTTGTCCTTCTTTCTTAGAACCATCACCAAAGGTCCATAGATAATAAGCATTTTTCAACGGTTCATCTTTTAAACCTAAAGCTTTACCATTTAGTTCAAAATCCGCTCCAGCAATGGGTAAATATTCTAATTCATCTATTTCTGCTTTTATATTTATCTTTACGATATCACGAGCAGAATTTGAAGGTGATGATGAACTGGTTGTTGAAGTAGTATCAACAACATTTTCATCATTAGTTGTAGAAGTAGAATTTTCTTCTATATAATTAACTTTTCCCAAGGTGGGACTAGAAGCTACCCAATTACCATTTATTTTTTGCAAAGATTTACCGTCTCCATTAGCTCCCCATTCTGATAAATAATTTACAGAATCAATATCTAATAAATCTGAATTCCTAATTACTAAAATTTCACCTGTGTTTTTTAAAGAAAATGAAGTATCTAAAACCAAACCTGCAAAATTTGGTTGATCTTCAAAAAACTTTTCTGGATTATCAGATAAAATCGCATAACCCCCTCCATTAATAATAGTATTTCCACCCTCCAAAATAGATTTTATTTTATGATTAACTTCAGCTTCGTATAATCTATATTCACTCAAATTAACATCCTCTGTTCCTGAATTATAAACTTCAATCCATTCTCTCCCAGTGTCTCCTCCAATTTCTAAATCATACATTATTTCTGTAATTTCAATCTGAGCCAAAGAAACAATAGGAATAAAAAAGAAAAAGGAAAAAGCAGCTACCAAACATAGCTGTTTTTTATTTAAAATTAAATTATTCTTCAGGATGTTTAACATATAGCATTTTTTCTAAATTTTCTCTTGAAACACCATTTTCAGGCTTTCTTTCAGGTTCTTTAGGGTAAAATATTCGAGAAGAATCTTCCTGTGATGTTTTTATTTCTGAATCTTTGGCTTTAATTTCTTCACGAATAATATTCTGGTTATTATTTTCAGACTCCTCTGTCTCTACTTTTATTTTTCTTTGAGAAATTTCTTCTTTCCCGCCTCCTTGACGGGTCGCCGATGAGGCGGTTTCTCTTTCTTTCACTTCTTTTTCTAGACTTTTCATTGCTTCAGACAATGCCTGTTTTAATTGGTTTTTATTTTCAACCGCCACTCGAGGGGCCTTAACAAATTTTGACTTAACAAACTCTTTTTTATCATTTTTATTCAGATCACCTAAACTAATTCTGTTACTTTTTGTTTGAGGATATATTTTTTTAGCAAAAGATTCTTCAGACGTAGAAATAATTGGCAAAACTTCATCTTTGTCATTAATCTTTCTTGTTGGAATTCTTGCTGTGCTAGGTTTTGCTTTAGCAACAGGTTTAACCTTGGTAGAATCTAGCCATTCTTCAATATTTCTTTCCACCTCTTCTTTAGCTGCAGCAAAACTCTTTCTAGAATTTTCTAGGATTTCATTTTTATAAGAAAATTCTGGTTTAGTTATAGGTGGTAAGGTTCTTGCAGAAAAAGGCGTAGAACCGATTCCGTCAATCATCAAACGAAGATAAATTTGAGCAAAACCTAAATTAACAATATCTTCTGCTAAAAAGTTTGGAGCAAATTCTTTTTCTAATTGTTCCGCATCAGTTGCCCCCACCCTAAAAGCAATCATAGTTCCTACGTTACCAAATACTGCAGCATGCACTGTCTCTGGCATTTGTTCTATATATTGATGAGCGATAGTTAAGTTCAATTTATATTTTCTAGCTTGAGATAAAATATCAGCGAAAGAATCATTAGCTAGGTTTTGAAATTCGTCGATATATAAATAAAAATTAGGGAGTTTTGCTAATTCATCACTAGAAACATCAGCACGACTCATCGCTGCTAAATAAATCTTTGTAGTTAACATTGAACCTAATAAGTTTGCGTTAGCTTCTCCAACCTGCCCAATAGAAAGATTCACTAAAAGAATCTTTTTGCTATCCAAGACATCTCTGAAATCAAAAGAAGACTTTGATTGTCCAACAATATTTCGTATTAAAGGATTAGAAGTAAATTGACCTACCTTGTTTAGAATGGCAGCATAAGCATCTTTTCTATATCTCTCGTCCCAACCAGCAAACTCTTCAGTCCAAAAAGATTTTACTGATGAATCAGTAATATTATCCACTACTTTTTTTCGATATTTTGCATCGGTAAAGATTTTGGTCATTCCCAACATAGTAGATCCAGGGTATTCCAAAAGGGCTAACAAAGTATTGTTGGTGATGTGTTCCATTCGGTCAGAAAAAGTATCTTCTCCCCAAATCTTTTTGAAAGCCGAAAGTAGCCCTTGAGCTACCAAGTGTCTTTTATCAGGACCAACATCTTCCATAACATTAAAAGAAATCGGGTGCTCGGTATCAAAAGGGGCAAAATAAATCACATCCTCGATTCTCTCTTCGGGAACATAATCAAGAAATTTCTTAACTGATTGTCCGTGGGGGTCAATAAAACAAATTCCATTTCCACTTTTAATATCTTGTACTGCCATGTTTTCCAACATAGTAGATTTTCCCATACCGGTTTTACCAATCACATAGACGTGACGAGTTCTATCAGAGGCTTTAATACCAAAAGGAGTTCTTTTATTTCTACGATCTACCTCAGCAAAATATGTAATAGGATTATCATTATTCATTGTTGTAATTATATAAGAAAAAAGAAAAAGTTGAAAGTGATTGACAAACATATTATGTTAATGTATGATAAAAAAAGAAATTCATTAATAAACACAAAACAAATTAGGAGGTTTAAAATGGAAATTGAATTAAAACAATGGGTCAAAGGAAAAAGAACCCCATCAGATAACCCAGCAAATATACTAGCAACGGAAGACGAGACACATTTTTGTTTTGACTTCCCCCTTTCTGTTTGGTCAAATGGTTCTACAATTTGTGTTGTCCCAAAAGATGGCACAAAAGCTGAATGGCTTGACGGCTTCAAAACAGAAATTGAAATAGTCGGTCGTTCTTCCAAAACAGAAAGATTGGGAATGGGTTGCAACCCAAAAAACTGGAGACATTATCTCAACCCTCTGTTTATTGTGAACCAAGAGATTCTTGATTTACTTTTGAAGTTCGGAGAGGAAAACAATTTGACCAATTTAATCGAATTGGTCAAAAAAGGAAATCCTCATCCTGATTTCCCGATCAAAAGATTTTGAAGAATTAAAACCCCTGAACACAAAATACCAGTGTTCAGGGGTTGATTTATTTCTGGACTGCTTCGCAAGCTCGCAGAGACGAATTTTGCTTTGCAAAATTCGTTAACGAAAAGCTTTGCTTTTCGTACGAACGAGACTTTGTCTCGTCCGTCTTTGCGAGGAGGTCACGACAGTCTACCCGTCCTTGCTTGCTACTGCGCACCCCTGCGCGCCGGCAGGCGTGGCCAGGCAGGGATGAGGTGGGAAGCAATCCAGAGATTTTTACAAAAATACTCCAGTTAACTGGAATAGTTTTTCTTAATTCTTAAATCCAAAAAAAAAAATAAACTCAAAATCGGATACAGTTCAAGGAATCGAAGGAAAAAATTTTGAGTCGTACTTCAGGTACGGTGAAAAATATTTTTCTGCGGCTGACGAAGAAATGTGCCGATTTTGGGTTTATTCTGTATAGAGTGCTCCTTTAGTATACCGATTCGAAGCCGACCACAACAACCAAGAATCCAATCCTGAATCATAAGTAGCTTGTATTTGTGCTCTTACTTTAGCAGCATCATAATCTGCCCCTAAATCGAAATCCTGCAACCAAGGTCTTAATTTATCAGGACTGGAACTAGCTGCTATAGCCTTTTTCACAGCGAAATCCATAGAGTATTTAATCACTTCATATGGATAAGCTGCTGGATTTTTCAAACCAATAAATCCTGTTGGATAATGAGAAGGATAAACCATAGGACAAACATAATCAAAAAACGGCAAAGCATATTCCAAAATTTGACCGATGTTTAAATCATCACTATTAGTAGTTACCATTCCAAATAAATCAACAGACAAAATGGCATCTATATCATTCATTTTATTATCTAGGTAAACAAAAAATTCTTGCAAAACTTTAGCCTTCCCTTTTTCAGGATCAAGAGTCACTCTCTCTTCACTCACTGGGTAATAAATTTCTTTCATGTTTCCATCTGATGGAAAACGAATGTAATCATAATTAATTTCATCAAAACCTAATTCATAGACTTCTTTAGATAAAGCAATAACATAATCCCAAACTTCAACTGAACCAGCATCCAACCAAGAAATACCTTTATGATCTTTCCAAATCGCTCCTCCTTCTGATTTCTTCACAGCCAACTCTGGTCTTTCTCTAACCAATTGAGGGTCTTGGAACACAGGTACTCGTCCAATGATATAAATACCTTTGGAATGCCAATCCTCAAGGAGTTCTTTGATGTCATGAATTTTACACTCTCCCTTACTAGAATCAGCAATGGCATTTTGAAATAAAGGATTTTCCAAATCAAAAGCAATTTTTCCTGTTTCGTCCTTAACATTCAAAATAATAGAATTAATTTCAGTATCTTCAACCAATTGTTCAAGAGTTTTTCTAAAACTTGGAGTAGAGGCTGCACATGCAGTCATATAAATAACTTTTGTTTTTTCTGGAGTCTCAATATGAACAGAGCGATAAATATTATCAGCTGGGACTTCTGAAGAAACTTCACTGTTAAATGTGACATAAAAACCTAAAATGTCAGTAGTCAAAAATAAAAACAAAGCGATGCCTAAAACACCACCCAAGGTTATAAAACCAAAAATCTTTATTTTATTCTTTATTAAGTATTTCTTCATTTTCAACAAAAACCTTATCTAACTCTTCTTCACGACTATTTTTTTGGCTCTTTTTTTTGTAGGTAATTGAGGAAAAAATTATATACAATCCTGTCAAAATCAATAAAGTAGTTTTCCAAGCTAAAGGAATCCCCAACAATGGAATAAATACAACTATTAAACCTAATATCAAAAATTTCTTCATATTGTTTATATTATACTTTATTTATTTTGAATAACCAAATATTAGTTTAGCTTATAGCTTATAGAGGTTAGCTTTTAGGAGAAAAATTTACTTCGTAAATTTTTCTGACTTTCGACTTTACAGACCTGCCTGTCCCTGCGCGCCGGCAGGCGTGGGCAGGCAGGCTTTATAGACTTTCGACTAATTTATCATCACCACAAATTCACCTTTTACCTTATCTGAATTGTCTTCAAAATATTTTATTACTTCTTCTATTGTTCCTGAAACAATTTGTTCAAACATTTTAGTTATTTCTCTACCAATAACAATTTTTTTATTTTGCTCAAATTCTTCTGATAATTCTTTTATTGTTTCTAGGGTTTTTAATATTCTGTGTGGAGATTCATAAAAAACAGCTGTTCTCTTTAATTCCAAAATTTCATTAATGGCAGTTTGTTTACCTTTTTTACGAGGCAAAAATCCAAAAAAAGTAAAAGAGTCCGCAGGTAAACCACTAACTGACAAAGCAGAAATTAAGGCCGAAGGACCAGGAATTGGTGTGACCATAACACTCTCGCCAAATTTTTCTTTCACTTGAGCCACCAACATAAAACCAGGATCTGAAATAGTAGGCGTTCCAGCGTCAGAGACTAAGGCTAAATCTTTACCTTCTTCCAGTAATTCTAAAATTTTATCAGTCTTAATCTTTCCACTAAATGAATGATAAGAAATAGTAGGAGTTTCTATTTCGTATTTATCTAAAAGTTTTCGAGTTACTCGAGTATCTTCGCATAATACAAAATCCACCTCTTTTAAAATTCTCAAGGCTCGTAAAGTAATATCTTCCAAGTTCCCAATAGGTGTTCCTATTATGTATAAATGTTGCATATTGTTTAAAATTATTTCGTACGTACGTCCGTATTTACGTTTGATTTAAATCATATCACAGTTTAATCAATAATCTATTAAAAAGTGCCATATGTGTTTAGACATTACAACAATCTATTGACTTATTTATTAAATAAGTGTTTAATATACACAGATAATTTTGTAAATATTGTATTTACATTAACCAAGTACTTTTAAAAGGAGAAAAAATGAATACAAAAATACAGCATCTTTTTGGCGGATTGTTTGGAGCAGTGATAGGAATAATTATTGCCGGTTTCTTTGAAAACCAAGGACTTCTTTTACTAGCTTTTCCGGGAGCAATCCTCGGTTATCATGTCAGAAGTCTCAAATCAATTTTCAAGGACAATTTTGAATTTATTTTAAATTTATGGAAAACCGTCTCGATAAAGACAACGAAATTTATGAACAAACCTTTTACACTTTCTAAAATTATATATGTACACAGTCAGGAATCAATTGGTTTCTTTATTTCACTCATTTCAACATGTTTTCTTTTTATAACCAGTGTAATTATATGGTTCTTCAGCCGTCCAAAATGCTTTTTAAACTGGCTCAGAGAACATCCGATAAACAGAGCTAACTTTTTGAGCGGGACTGTATGTTTCTTGTATGTTTTTGGGGCAATTGGATTGATATATCTTCTTTCTCAGTATTGCCTCTCTGATACCTATGAATGTAGTCGGTCTATCGGGCCAAGAATGAATCAGACAGAAATCTTAATCGTTGATACTGGGGTAATTCACTATCTTCTTTTTACAATAATTTGCGGGGTAGTTTTAATTGCATTCCCATTGATGAGTTTTATTGATAAAAAAGAAACAATGCTCAGAAACCGTGGATGGTCAACTTACAAAAGATATAAAAGAGATGGGGTACTAGCATGGATTTATTCCGATATTAAAGACTTATTCATCATACAAATCTCATACCTTTATGTCGTTATTATAGGAATCTCCTATTTTACTATTATAGGTGGTGGAATAATTTTGTTTCTATTTATTCCCGCCGGCGTAGCATTTGCAGTAGGGTATGGAATATACCAAACGGCAGTGAAAAAAGGAGGTTGGACCTGTGCTACCATCACAACAATTGTCACGCTTATATCAGGAATTGTTTTCTGGGATACGATTATTTCCAATTTTACACTGAGGTGGCTTATTGCCCTGTTCACAGGTGCCTTGGCAGGTACTCTGAGTTTGCTTTTTAGTGAACTTACTACAAAATTGAGTACAATTAAAATTGTACAAGAAATGATCAAAAAGGATTGTGATATGTTTGGCGGAATTTGGTTAATAACAAAAAAACCTGCCTGTTTCTTTCCAGAAGGACTAAACTTCATCTTGAAACCTGTTGAATTATATTTGTAATTTATTTTGTTCTTTATTTAACCAGAAAGGTTTGTCAATTTATTGGCAAGCCTTTTCTTATTGTTTTTATATTTGTTTAAGCACCTGTCAGAGTCGAACCTACCTACCCCTATGTACCAAAAGGCGTGGACAGGTAAGCTGACGACCTATGGTTTACGATACCATTGCTCCCGCCTCATCGGCGAGTCGCCGATGAGGCGACTACCATTAAACTTCAAACTGAGCCCTCTGTCGGACTTGAACCGACCACCTACGATTTACCCTGTTAGAGCTGAGGGCGAGAATTGAACTCGCGACCTACGGTTTACGATACCGTTGCTCTACCAACTGAGCTACCTCAGCTCTAACAGGGTAAACGATACTATTATCCCGCCTCATCGGCGGGTCGCCGATGAGGCGACTACCAGATGAGCTAAGAGGGCAAACTCGTCTTAATCCCCACCGGCTGGAGTTATATTGAGCCCGAGGACGGGATTGAACCGACGACCTACACATTACCATTGTTGAAACCTCCTAAGGTCGGTTTCAACTCCACCAACTGAGCTATTTCAATTACCTTTTGAGCCAACAAACGGAATCGAACCGATGACCTCTCCAGTGGACCATTAAAACTTGCGAATCTCGTCTTAATCCCCACCGACTGGAGCTCGAATGAGCCAACAAACGGAATCGAACCGATGACCTCTCCCTTACCATGGGAGTGCTCTACCGACTGAGCTATGTTGGCTAGTTGTTATATGATATTTTATTTTTATATTTTTTGCAAAACAAAAAGCAAAGCTAAACGCTTTGCTTTTGTTATTATGCGCGATCGAAGGGATTTGAACCCTCGACCTCTCGCGTGACAGGCGAGCGCTCTAACCAGCTGAGCTACGACCGCAATTATACTCCAATACTTTAACAAATTTTTGTGTATTTCTCAACACTTTGTGTCGACGAATGGATTCGAACCATTGATCTGGCGCGTATGAGACGCCCGCTTTAACCAACTAAGCTACGTCGACATTTTTAATGCCTTTAATAGACCTAAAACTTTATATTTCAAATAAGTGCTTTTTCTAATTTTTAAAGACAAAACCCCAAAATAATTATCATAATTTTCATAAACCTTCTTTTGTTTTATTTTTAAAAAAACAGGGTTTCCAAACTGTTCAATAGGTAATTCTAACAGATTAGACCAAAATTTCAATACTTTTTTAATTCTAGGTCTATGAATTTCGTTTATAAAAATCCTAGGCATAAATTCCTCTTCTTTTATTTTAAATATTACTTCAAACCATCTTTTCATAAAAACAATAGAATCTGGGTCAGAATTAACAAACGCTAATGCACTTTTATCAGATTTAACACCTTCTCCCCAATATAAACCTAAACCTACCATCAACAGATCTTTTTTTGATATATTATTTATAGCTTTAAGTCCTTCTTTTTCATAAAAACTAATTTTATCTAATTTCTTTTGATGATTCATTTTAGCTCCAATCATTCTTCCTTTATTTCCTGCTTTTATAGCATTTTTCTTCAAAAGACTTTTTTGCTTATCTGTAAGTTTTATGTCTATGCACCAAGAACTAACAGAGCCTCTAGATACGCCTAATACTTTTTCAATTGATCTAATACTCCATCCTTTCTTTCTTAATTGTTGAGCTTTTATTTTTTCTTTAAACTTAGCCATTATGTTATATATTGTAGCATATGGTTGGTTTATTACAACAAGTAAAACAAAAACCTCAGAATTAATTCTGAGGTTTTTGTTTTACTTGTTGCGGGAGTCTGAATCGAACAGACACCTAGAGGTTATGAGCCTCCTGTGCAACCTTTACACCATCCCGCGATATATTTAATATTTAATTTTCAACTATTATAATAACCTCTAAAGGTTATAAGTCATATTGCTTCATGTGCAGTTCGTCTACACCATCCCGCGATATATTTAATATTTAATTTTCAACTATTTTAATAACCTCTAAAGGTTATAAGTCATATTGCTTCATGTGCAGTTCGTCTACACCATCCCGCGATAATTTAGCTTATAGCTTTTAGGAAATTAGGGTGTTAGGAGAAAAAATCGCTTTGCGATTTTTTTCTTTTCTACCTTTTCCTTTTTTCAATAATATAAAATATAACCCAAAAAACCCAAAAAAACAAGAAAAAAATAATTTCTAGACGGCTTCATTACTTCACTACGTTTCGTTTCTCGCAGAGACGAATTTTTATGAGGCAAAATTCACATAAATAATACTTAATATATACTATATAATATGTAATATAGACTAAATAAATTGAAATTCTTCAAAAACAATTTTATATAAACCAACTGCTCTCTTAGCTGTTCTTTGTGTTAATAATGAGTCTGTTCCTCCGTGAGCTATTTGATTTCTTATTTTGTGCGCCTCCCAAGCACTATTTATTGTAATGAAATCACTTCTTTCTACTTGTTTTAATCTTTCTCCCAAAGACTCTCCTGAGTAACCGGACTTTTTCATTATTTCATCTAGAATTACATCAGCATCTAAAACAGCCATTCTCCATTCAGCTGGTGAATCCGAGTTCACATAACTTACTATTTTTTCCCATCTCTCGTTTTTAATTTCTCCTCCTTCAAAATCTACAGTAGAAGAAACTACGGTATCAAATATTTCAGAATTTTTTGCGGAAACCTCTTTCATTTTGTGGCGAACATAAAGAATCCCAGCCAACAACAAAGCAGAAAGGATCAAAGAGTAAAACATTATAGAAGACCAATTATCATAGTACAACTTAAATAACCTAACCGGGTTAAGATAATAAAATATATTTGAAATTAAAAGATAAATCCAATAATAAATTTGTCCAAGATTTAAGAAATCAATATTTTCCATAATTTCAAGTGAGGATTTATAAAAACGATTATGTAATAATATGTTTTTATATAATCCGAGCGAAGGAATTATATGCTCGCTTCATATAATTTCAAGTGAGGATTTATAAAAACGATTATGT